>ERZ837590.25-NODE-25-length-146664-cov-34.984032_pt1 | contig 146664 bp, 139 predicted proteins | sample MGYA00519573_ERZ837590 | MGnify/ENA primary metagenome ERZ837590 (study PRJEB31850, sample SAMEA3708820) | human gut metagenome | biome: human gut; feature: human-associated habitat; material: faeces | place: China | collected 2014 ... | reverse complement strand
AAGACAGCAGCTCCGATGATCCCGTTCATGACAGAAGAGATCTATCAGAACCTGGTAAGAAGCGTGGACGAGAGTGCTCCGGAAAGTATCCATCTGTGTGACTTCCCGGTTGTAAATGAAGCACACATCGATACAGAGCTGGAAGCTAATATGGACAACGTTCTGAAGATGGTTGTTATGGGACGTGCATGCAGAAATACTGCAAATATCAAGAACCGTCAGCCGATCGGACAGATGTATGTAAAAGCTGATTTTGAAGTACCGGAATTTTACAAAGACATCGTAAAAGATGAATTAAATGTAAAGAATGTAACATTTACACAAGATGTTCGTGACTTTACTTCATATACTTTTAAACCTCAGTTAAAGACAGTGGGACCAAAATATGGTAAAATGTTAGGAGGTATTAAAGCAGCACTCGATAACCTCGAAGGAAATGCAGCAATGGATGAGTTAAATGCTACAGATGCCCTGAAGCTTGATATCAATGGACAGGAAGTGACTCTGTTCCGCGAAGATCTGTTGATCGAATCTGCACAGATGCCGGGATATGTATCTGAGAATGACAACGGAATTACAGTTGTTATGGATACAAACCTTTCCGAAGAACTTCTGGAAGAAGGATTTGTACGTGAGATCATCAGTAAAGTACAGACCATGCGTAAGGAAGCCGGATTCGAAGTTATGGATAAGATCGCAGTATCTTATGAAGGTACAGAAAAAGCAGAGAAAGTATTTGCAGACAATGCATCTACGATCGCAGATGAAACACTTGCACTGGAAGTTACAAAAGCAGCACCAGCAGGCTACACGAAAGAGTGGAAGATCAATGGAGAAGCTGTAACGATCGGTGTGGAAAAGAGATAATCAAAGCCCAGTTTTTTAGAAGGGAAGTAGAAAATGTATAATCCAAGATTTGAAAAAGACGTATTTAAAAGAGATGTACGGAACAATGTAAAGACATTGTTCCGTAAGGAAGTAGAAGAGGCAACTCCGCAGCAGTTGTTCCAGGCAGTTTCTTATGCTGTAAAGGAAGCCATCATCGATGACTGGCTTGCAACACAGAAACAGTATGAGAAAGACGATCCGAAGACCGTATATTACATGTCCATGGAATTCCTGCTCGGAAGAGCTCTTGGAAACAACCTGATCAACATGACGGCATATAAGGAAGTAAAAGAAGCTCTGGAAGAGATGGGAATCGACCTGAACGTGATCGAGGACCAGGAGCCGGATCCGGCACTTGGTAACGGTGGACTCGGACGTCTGGCAGCTTGTTTCCTGGATTCTCTTGCAACACTGGGATATGCATCTTATGGATGCGGTATCCGTTACCGTTATGGTATGTTCAAGCAGAAGATCAGAGACGGCTATCAGGTAGAAGCACCGGATAACTGGTTAAAAGACGGCAACCCGTTCGAGCTTCGCAGACCGGAATATGCGAAAGAAGTACGTTTTGGCGGAAATATCCGTGTGGAATACGATGAGACAGGAAAGACACACTTCGTTCAGGAGAACTATGAATCTGTAATGGCGATCCCTTATGATTATCCGATCGTAGGATACGGCAACCACATCGTGAATACACTCCGTATCTGGGATGCAGAAGCGATCGTAGATTTCCAGTTAGATTCCTTTGACCGTGGAGATTATCACAAAGCCGTTGAGCAGGAGAATCTTGCGAAGAATATCGTAGAAGTGCTTTATCCAAATGATAACCACATTGCAGGAAAAGAACTGAGACTGAAACAGCAGTATTTCTTCGTATCAGCAAGTATCCAGGCTGCAATTACAAAGTTTAAAAAGAAACATGGTGATATCAGCAAACTGCCGGAGAAAGTAACATTCCAGATGAATGATACACATCCGACAGTAGCAGTAGCAGAGCTGATGCGTATTCTTCTTGATGAGGAGAATCTCGGATGGAATGAAGCATGGGATATCACAACAAAATGCTGTGCATATACGAACCATACGATCATGGCAGAAGCACTTGAGAAATGGCCGATCGATCTGTTCTCAAGACTCCTTCCACGTATTTATCAGATCATCCAGGAGATTGACCGCCGCTTTGTCGAGCAGGTAAGAGCACAGTATCCTGGTAATGAAGAGAAAGTAAAGAAGATGGCAATCCTGATGGACGGTCAGGTTAAGATGGCACATCTTGCGATCGTTGCAGGCTATTCTGTCAACGGTGTTGCAAAGCTGCATACAGAGATCCTGAAGAACCAGGAACTGAAAGACTTCTATCAGATGATGCCGGAGAAGTTCAACAATAAGACGAATGGTATTACACAGAGACGTTTCCTTATGCATGCGAACCCGCTGCTTGCCGACTGGGTAACAGAGAAACTCGGAACAAAAGAGTGGATTACAGACCTGTCTAAGATGAGCGGACTGAAGGAATGGCTGGATGACGAAGAGGCCCTGAAAGAATTCATGACGATCAAGTTCAAGAACAAAGAGCGTCTGGCCGCTTATATCAAAGAGCACAACGGTGTAGAAGTAGATCCAAGATCAATCTTCGATGTACAGGTAAAACGTCTTCACGAATACAAACGTCAGCTGCTGAATATCCTGCATGTAATGTATCTGTATAACCAGATCAAAGAGCATCCGGAGATGTCCTTCTATCCTAAGACATACATCTTCGGCGCAAAGGCTTCCGCAGGATATATCCGTGCAAAAGAGATCATCAAACTGATCAACTCGGTTGCGGATGTGATCAACAATGACCGCAGTATCAACGGCAAACTGAAAGTTGTATTTATCGAAGATTACCGTGTATCGAACGCAGAGCTGATCTTCGCGGCAGCAGATATCAGTGAGCAGATTTCTACAGCTTCCAAGGAAGCTTCCGGAACCGGTAACATGAAGTTCATGATGAACGGGGCACCGACACTCGGAACAATGGATGGAGCGAATGTAGAGATCGTAGACGAAGTTGGAATCGACAATGCATTTATCTTCGGACTGAGCGCAGATGAAGTTATCAACTACGAGCAGAACGGTGGATATAATCCATACGATATCTACAACAACGATCCGGATATCAGAAGAGTGGTAGACCAGCTGGTTGATGGAACTTATGCAAACGGTGATAAAGAGATGTATCGTGACCTTTACAACAGCCTTCTGAATAATCAGGGTGGTGCAAGAGCAGATATGTACTTTATCTTAAAAGACTTCCGTTCTTATGCGGATGCACAGGCCCGTGCAATGGAAGCTTATAAAGACACAGACAAATGGGCTAAGATGGCTCTTAAGAATACCGCTTGCTGCGGTAAGTTCTCGGCAGACAGAACGATTCAGGAATATGTAGATGATATCTGGCATCTGGATCATGTTGTGATCAATGAGGATGAACTGGAATATTAAAAAAAACCCTCTCATACCTTAAGGTATGGGAGGGTTTTTTTGTGCCAATGGGGACGGGGAAAGTGGCTCTGCCAGTGTCAATGGGGACGGGGAAAGTGGCTCTGCTGTCGGGGAGGTATGCAATATATGAGACGATACAGGATAATAAGTGAAAAAGTGAAACGGGCCGGCTGCTGGCTGCTTATCATAGTTCTGCTTCCGTATATCATAACCGTATTTATAAACGGACCGAAGGTTATCACTGCTTCAAAAGCAGATGAAACGATGGTGAAAATAAAGAAAAACGGAAAGATGCCTGTGGAAGAGTATTGTATCGGAGTACTGGCCAGGGATATGCCGGCAGATTATGAGAAAGAAGCGCTGAACGCACAGGCAGTGCTCATCCGGACAGAAGTATACCGCATGATTCAGGAAGCCGGTGGAGACGGTACACTGCCGGAAGAAGCGGCAGACGAATTCTGGACAGAAAAACAGATGAAATCTGCATGGGGCATGCGGTATGCGGAAAACTACCGGAAGTTAAAAAACGCACTGGAATCTACTGCGGGACAAGTGCTGTTCTATGGAAATGGTCTGGCAATGACACCATTTTTTAATCTGAGTAACGGATATACAAGAGATGCAAAAGAGGTGCTTGGAAAGGAAGAGTACCCTTATCTGAAAATCGTGGAATGCCCCGGGGATGTAAATGCTGAGAATGAGATACAGACGGTGATATTGGAAGTGAAGAGTGAACAAAAAGGTGAAAATAAAGAAACTACAGGTATCGAAACACTGGATGTGGAGATACAGGAGACAGATTCTGTGGGATATATACTGAAAATCCGTGTGGGAGACCAGGTGATGAGCGGGGAAGAATTCAGAAATAAATATCATCTGGCTTCCAGTTGTTTTACGCTGCAGCCTTATAATGGAAAGTTGAGAGTAACCACACGGGGAACCGGTCACGGAATCGGCATGAGTCAGTACACGGCAAATGAGATGGCAAAAAAGAAACAAGGATATAAAAAAATATTAAAATATTTTTTTGAAGGAACGGATATAAAAGAAGTGACAGAAATTATAAAAAATGTATAACTACATCACGATCTGGCAAAAATATGGTCAGAGGTGGTGATGAAATGAATAAAAATGAAAAAACGTCTATGTCCAAACGGCGTGCTACCGTGGCAGCAGTGTTATGTTTTGTGGCAGCAATTGCAATAGCAGGAACATATACATTTAACGATTACAGGAAAACGCAGAAAAATGAGCTGGTGAAGGCGGAAGAAAAAAGCAGGCAGAAAGAGACAAAGAAAGACAACAAAGAGAACAGCGATCTGACAAGAGAAACCGGAACATCAAAAGTAAAAAGTGAGAATACCGGAAGCAGTACGGAGAAAAGCACAACAACTGAGAGTACCGATAATGAAAAAAACGAATCAGACGGAACCGGAATGACAGATCAGTCAGAGCAGAATGGAACAGGAACCCAGGCAACAGCAGGAAAGAGTCATAATATCAACTTTACAGAAGACAGCTACATTCTATGGCCGGTGAACGGGGCTGTGATCATGAGCTACAGCATGGATAAGACGGTATATTTCCAGACGCTGGATCAGTATAAGTATAATCCGGCCGTGATCATCGAAGGTGCAGAAGGAGATCAGGTACTCTGTGGCGCACCCGGGATCATCAAGTCGATCGATGTCAGTGCACAGACGGGAACAACGGTCAATGTAGACATCGGAAACGGATACGAGCTGTTATACGGGCAGCTGAAAGAAGTACCTGTGAAGGTCGGGGATTATGTAGAAGCGAAGAGTGTGCTTGGCTATGTGAGCCAGCCGACGAAGTATTACAGCAAAGAAGGCTGTAATGTATATTTTGAGATGCGCAAAAACGGACAGCCGGTGAACCCGGTGGAGTATACGGCGGATCAGGATTAAAAGAAAAGGACAGGGATTCCCGGAAATCCCTGTCCTTTTCTTGTGCGGTCCTTCTTTTTGAGGGGTGGATAAAATTGACTTTCCGCAGGATAACGGATAAAATAAAGTGGATTATTACAGGAAAAATCAGACCGATTGTGGATAAGTGGGGACAACTACATGAATTATACCTATATCATAAAATGTGCAGACAGTACGTTATACACAGGCTGGACAAATGATCTGGATAAGAGGATAAAAGCACACAACAGTGGAAAAGGTGCGAAATACACAAAGACCAGAAGACCGGTGAAGCTTGTGTATTACGAAGAACATGAGACGAAGAATGAGGCAATGAGCCGGGAATATGCGATCAAACAGCTGACACGGAGAGAAAAGGAACTGCTGATCAAAGGAAACGGAAGCTTACCAAAGAGGCAAAAGCTCTCGCAGAATAAGTAAAAATAAATGATATTAAGTGAAAAAAGCTGCCACCGGCAGCTTTTTTCATATGGATTTCATTAAAGTACAAAAGCATACATCACCACAAAGTGGCAGGCGCTTCCGGCCATCACAAACAGATGAAAGATCTCATGGCTTCCGAAATATTTGTGCTTACTGTTAAAGATCGGAAGCTTCAAAGCATAGATCACACCGCCAACAGTGTAGATGATACCACCGGCCAGCAGCCATCCGAAAGCCGCCGGGCTTAAGGAATTCAGCAATTGTGTAAATGCCAGTACGCAGGTCCAGCCCATACCGATATAAAGTACGGATGAAACCCATTTCGGACAGTATACCCAAAATGCTTTGATCAGGATTCCGGCGATGGCAAATGACCATACGATCGCAAGAAGGATGATCCCGGTCCTGCCGCCAAGTACTAACAGGCAGATCGGAGTGTAGCTTCCAGCGATGAGAACGCTGATCATCATGTGATCGATCTTTTTAAGAATGGTATTTACTTTTTTTGATTTATCGAATGTATGGTAAGTTGTGCTTGCCGCATACAGTAAGATCAGACTTGCCGCATACACAGCAATTGCGATAATGTAAATCTTACTTGGTTCGCGCGCTGCTTTTAAAAGCAATGGGATTGCTGCGAATATTGCCATCAGCATTCCGATAAAATGTGTGATCGCACTTCCCGGATCTTTAATGTGTTCTTTTAACTGCTCTGCCATAGTCATGCACCTCCTGAATGTCGAAAATATGACATGTAGTTTTCAATACTATGTTTGCTATATGTGTATATTATACCAGAAAAAGAAAAAAATCAAGCAAAAAAGGAAAATGTTTTTAAAATCAAAATAATCCTTTTCCGCTTGATTTTTCACATATCAGGTTCTAATTTATTTTCATTGCGCCAGCTTCTTGGAGAAGTTCCATAGGTATTCTTGAATGCTCTTGAAAAATGTAACTGATTCGGATATCCGACGGCATTTCCGATATCTGCAATGGATAAAGAGGTCAGTTTCAGAAGTTCTGCAGCCTTCGTCATGCGGTAACTGATCAGGAATTCCTGAGGAGATTTTCCGATGGAATCGTGAAAAATCTTTCCGAAATAACTCCGGTTCAGACCACAGAAAGAAGCAATGTCTTCAATGGTAATATTGTTCTGAAAATTTTGCTCAATATAAGATAATGCTTCTTTGATGTAAAAATCTCTGATCTTCCCGCTATGGTTCATGCGCACTGTGGCAGCAGAACGCATGAAATAATCCAAAAAGAGATACAAATGTCCGATTATATGGAACGGTGAATCGGAGGAGGAACCGGAATGTCTGGCAATATATAACATTTCGTTCATCATTTCATTGCGGAGATCTTTCGAACCGGCATGATAGACCGGATGATCCGGACTGAGTCCGGCAGTAGAGACAATCTCTTTGGCACGGAGTCCGTCAAATTCAATCCAGGTATATTCCCATGGGAGATCCTGATCTGCGATGTAAGTATTGATCTGATTAGGAAATAGCATAAAACCCTGTCCGCTTTTCACCTGATATTTTATTGTATTGCCGGAAGAATCGTCGGCCATTAAAGTTCCGGTTCCGGATATCACATAGTGAAAGATATAATGGTTTCTGGCGGCAGGTCCAAAAGAATGGGAAGGTTCACATTGTTCCCAGCCATACTGATAAAGTCCGATATCGACAAAATTTTCATTTTGGAAAACGGAAAATAAAAGATTACTCATAGGAATCCTCCTTTTTAAAACAGTATATACCAAAATGCTAGATAACTTCAATATATAACGAAAAAAATCGCATTTTGCAATAAAATATATAATATGAGGATATTTATAGACGCATAATGGTATGTTACAATTTAATTGTAAATAAGAAACGAAAAAAACCTGACGATGAAAACAAGAGAATATCCCGGGAAAGGTTCAAAATCAGGAAGGAACGGAGCAAAAGGAGTGTGAAAACATGCATAGGAAGTACAGGAAACTGGTAAGTGCCGGACTGGTTCTTACGATGGCTGGGGCTATGACGTTGCAGGGATGCGGACAAAAGGAAGAGACAGGAAAGACAGAAATAGAACTTGTGCAGTATAAGCCGGAAGCAGTAAAAACATTTGAGAAAATAGAAGAAGAATTTAACCGTACACATGATGATATTCATCTTACAATTGAATCTCCGAATGATGCAATGACGGTTTTGAAGACGAGATTTATCCGGGAGGATAATCCGGATATTATTGGAATCGGAGGAGACGTGAACTATTCAAACTTTATCGATTCTGACATGTTGATGGATATTTCTGACTATAAAGGTCTGGAAGATATTAAAGAGGCATACAAAGAAATTGATAAAAATCTGGAATTTGTTCCGGAAAAAGGAACTTATGCGGTACCATACGTTGCAAATGCAGCAGGAATTCTTTACAACAAGGAAATGTTCGAAGAACATGGATGGAAAATACCAACTACATGGGATGAACTCATGAGCCTGTGTCAGGAGATACAGAATGCAGGAATCCAGCCATTTTATTTTGGATTTAAAGATACATGGACTTGTCTTGCACCGTGGAATGCGGTTGCAGTAGATCTTGCACCTGCAGATGTGTGTGCGCAGGTGAACCGCGGAAAGACAACATTTTCGAAAGAATATAAAGAAGTGGCAGAACGTATGCTGGAGCTGCTTCCATATGGACCGGATGACCCGTTTGCATATGATTACAATGGGGCATGTACGGCATTTGCAAAAGGTGAATCCGCAATGTATACGATCGGAAGTTATGCAATTCCACAGATCCAGACGGTGAATCCGGATATGGAGATTGATTCATTTGTAATGCCGGCAAGTAATAACAAGGAAGAAAATAAGTTGAACTCAGGAATAGATCTTCAGTTCTGCGTAATGCAAGACTGCAAAAATAAAGAGGCAGCATATGAAGTGTTAGATTTTCTCCTGGAAGATGAGAATGTACAGGCATATCTGGATGCGCAGAAGGCAGTTCCTTGTAAAGAGGGAGATTTTGAACTGCCATCAACCCTTGAAGGAATGAAAGAATATATAAAAGAAGGAAAAATGTCAGACTACCAGGATCATTATTATCCATCGGAAATGGCAGTAGATGCCCAGATCCAGACATTCCTGATGAAAAAAGACAGCGAGGCATTTCTTAAGAAATTTGATACAGACTGGGTAAGATATAATCGTGATATTATCCGTAAAGTGGAAGATTACGAGAAATCGCATAATGACTAAGAGAGATAAGTTACCGGTAATACGGAAGTTCAAGGAGTTAGTATGATGAAAAAGAATAAATTAAATGATAGAAAGCGGACATTTCTTCTGATCACGATTCCGATTGTTGCATTATTTTTCTGCTTCAATACGCTGCCGCTGATCAAAGGTGTAATCTATAGTTTTACCAATTTTAAAGGATATGGAAGTTACGACTGGGTAGGTCTTCGTAATTATAAAGACCTGTTTACCGATTCCAGGGTCGGAGGCTCATATATCTTTACATTTAAGTTAGCAATTGCGGCGACAATTTTGACAAATGTGTTGAGTCTTTTGCTGGCACTCGGACTAAATAGCAAGATTAAGTTCAAAAGCGCACTCAGAGGTGCATATTTTATCCCGAATGTACTGGGAGCACTGGTGGTAGGATATATTTTTAACTATTTCTTTACGTATATCCTTCCTGTATTTGGAAAAATGATCGGAAGTAAGACGTTTAGTTCCAGTATGCTTTCTAATACAAATCTTGCGTGGATCGCGATTGTGATCGTGTGTGCATGGCAGTCGATAGCAATGAACACAATCATATATATTTCAGGACTTCAGACGGTTCCGGAGGATGTATATGAAGCAGGTGCCATTGATGGTGCTACAGGATGGAAGAAGTTCAGGAACCTGACATTTCCACTGATCATTCCATTTTTCTCTATTAATATGGTTCTGAGTGTGAAAAACTTCCTGATGGTATTTGATCAGATCATGGCATTGACAAAAGGAGGTCCTGCCCAGAGTACAGAATCCATCTCATATCTGATCTATAATAACGGAATGAGTGGCGGACAGTTTGGATTCCAAAGCGCAAATGCAGTTATTTTCTTTATTGTGATTGTAGTGATTTCGGTAATGCAGTTGACTATCACCGGTAAGAAGGAGGAACAGTTGTAATGAAAAAAGTTGGGAAAGAAAGAATAAACTGGCCTGTAACGATTCTTTTGATCGCAGGGCTGATCACTGTAGTATTTCCATTGTATATGACTGTTGTCATTGCGCTGAAGAAACCTTCGGAAATGACGAATGATGTCGCAGGAATCTTATCACTTCCAAAGCATTTCAGTCTGAGTAATTTTACAGAGGCGATGAAAGTGACAGATTTCTGGAACTCATTGGGAAACAGTCTGCTGATCACAGTTGTGACGGTAGTGCTTGCAATGCTGATCCATTCACTGCTTGGATATGCAATTGCAAGAAATAAGGCACATAGTAAATTTTATAAGTTTATTTATTTTTATGTTGTCAGTGGTATGTTCGTACCTTTTGCAATCCTGATGATGCCGGTCGTAAAACAAACGGCGCAGATGGGACTTGCGAACAGAGCCGGAGTGATCATCTTATATCTGGTATTTTATATGCCGATGAATGTGCTGCTGTATTCCGGATATCTGACAAATATTCCCAGAGCGCTGGAAGAGGCAGCATGCGTGGATGGAGCAAGTACATGGACAACTTATTGGAAGATCATCTTTCCGATCATGAAACCAATGCATGCAACGGTTGCGGTTCTGACAGCACTTGGAACATGGAATGACGTTATGACACCGTTGGTTATTATGTCAGGCACAGGAAAGAACACACTGCCGCTGGCACAGCTTAATTTCCAGACACAGTTTGGAACGAACTATAACCTGGCATTTGCCTCTTACCTGTTGGCACTTCTGCCGATCCTGATCTTCTATCTGATCTGTCAGAAACATATCCTGAACGGTGTGGTAAATGGAGCTGTAAAATAAGAAAATACAAATCGGATAAAAGACACAAAAAGGAGACTGGAAAATGGGAATTGTTTACAGTAAATCAGACAGGACATTTACAATACAGACAAAGAATACAACGTATCAGATGCAGGTGGACCCTTATGGGTTCCTCCTGCACCTGTATTATGGAAAGAAAACAGATGGAAGCTGCATGGATTATCTGCTGACGTATTATGACAGGGGATTCTCTGGAAATCCGTTTGATGCAGGGGATGACAGAACATATTCTATGGATGCACTTCCGCAGGAGTATCCTTCCTATGGAACCGGAGATTACAGAAGCACGGCACTGATCGTTGAAAATGCAGATGGAAGTACAGCGTGTGATCTGCGTTACCGTTCGCATCACATTTTCAATGGAAAATATAAGATTCCGGGTCTTCCGGCAGTCTATGCGGATGAGACGGAGAGCCAGACACTGGAGATCGTAATGGAAGATGCGGTTACAGGCGTAGAAGTTACATTGCAGTATGGTGTGCTTCCTGATTATGATGTGATCACAAGAAGCGAGAAGATCGTTTATCGTGGCGAAGGAAAGATATGTATCAGGAAAGCGCAGTCTGCATGTCTGGATTTTGTTCAGGGAAAATATGATCTTCTGACATTTTACGGAAGACATGCAATGGAGAGAACGATGCAGAGAGAGCCGGTCACACATGGAAGTCATGTGATCGGAAGTGTGAGAGGAACTTCGAGCCATCAGTATAATCCGATGATGATTCTTGCGGATGAGAAGACGACGGATCAATATGGAAATTGTTATGCAATGTCTTTCGTATATAGTGGAAATTTTAAAGGTGAGACACTGAAAGATCAGTTTGGACAGACACGTGCGCTTATGGGGCTGCAGGATGAGATGTTCTCGTATCCGCTGGCAGAAGGAGAAACATTCTATACACCGGAGGTACTTCTTACTTTTTCCGGAAGTGGAATGAACCTTCTTTCACAGAATCTGCACAGATGTATCAGACAGCATATCTGCAGAGGAAAGTACAAAGAAAGTGTCCGTCCGGTTCTGGTGAACAGTTGGGAAGCATCTTACTTTGATTTTGATGGTGATACCTTATACGAACTGGCAAAAGAGGCAAAGCATGCAGGCATTGACATGCTGGTGCTGGATGACGGCTGGTTTGGAAAACGTGATGATGATAACAGCGGTCTCGGGGACTGGTTTGTCAATGAGAAAAAGCTTGGGGGGACACTGGGAGATCTGATAAAGAAGATCAATGATCTGGGTGTAAAATTCGGAATCTGGGTGGAGCCGGAGATGATCTCGGAAGACAGTGATCTGTACAGAGAACATCCGGACTGGGCACTTACTATTCCGGGAAGGAATCCGGTTCATGCAAGAAATCAACTGGTGTTGGATTTCTCGAGAAAAGAGGTTGTAGATCATATATTTGATCAGATCTGTAAAGTCCTGGATCAAGGAAATATTGAGTATGTGAAATGGGATATGAACCGGAGCCTTATGGATGTGTTCTCTAGAGGAACCGAAGACCAGGGAAGGGTCATGTATGATTACGTTCTTGGATTATATGATTTTCTGGAAAGGATCGTGACAAGATATCCGGATCTGCTGATCGAAGGATGCAGCGGCGGCGGTGGAAGATTTGATGCCGGAATGATGTATTATACACCGCAGATCTGGTGCAGTGATAATACAGATGCATTGGACAGATTGCAGATCCAATATGGTACTTCATTCGGTTATCCGGTATCCGCTGTAGGGTCACACGTATCAGCAGTGCCGAATCATCAGACAGGAAGGATCACATCTCTGCATACCAGAGGTGTAGTGGCAATGGCCGGAACATTCGGATATGAATTGAATCTTGGAAAACTTTCCGAAGAAGAGAAGCAGGAGATCCGGTTACAGGTGGAAGAATACCGGAAGTTCGCACCACTGATCCAGACGGGATTGTACTATCGGTTGTCTGATCCTGCGAGGGAGGAATATGCAGCATGGGCATTTGTATCCGAAGATCAGAAAGAAGTTCTTCTGAATGTCGTACTGCAGGAAATTCATGGAAATATGACTGTGAATTATGTAAAGCTTCAAGGATTGAAATGTAGTGCGATCTATCGTGACACGGAAACAGGAAAGAGCTATAATGGTGCAGCACTTATGGAAGCAGGAATTCCGATGCCTGTGGAAATGGGAGAATTCAAGGCATACCAGATGCATCTGACAGCAGAAGAGTAGAGTATAAAAATGGGAAAAAGAGTAGAAAAAAATAACAGTATTTTTCAATATAGGTTAGAGAAACATCATGATGAGCTCAGGTGGCTTTACATGGAACTTTATCAGAACGATGATATGTTCGCGGAATTGTGTTCCAAGATGTATGAGTATTACAGACAACGGAGTAGCAAACTGAAAGAAAGAGATGCAAAAAGAGAGCAGGAAGCCGGCTGGTATCACAGGAAAGATATGCTTGGCATGATGCTTTATATAGATAATTTTGCGGGAAATATGCAAGGTGTAAAAGAAAAGATTCCGTATCTGAAAGAATGCAACATTAATTGTCTTCATCTTATGCCTTTCCTGGATACGCCGGAAGGCAGATCTGACGGCGGTTATGCGGTGGCAGATTTCCGTAAGGTACGTCCGGATCTCGGTACGATGAAAGATCTTGCAGAACTGACAGAAAAGTGTCATGAGGAAGATATCAATGTGTGTATGGATTTTGTTATGAATCATACGTCAGAAGATCATGAATGGGCGAAACGGGCAAGAGCTGGCGAAGGAGAGTATATGAGCCGGTATTTCTTCTATGATAATGATGAGATACCGAAGAAATACGAGGAGACAGTACCGCAGGTATTTCCGACAACAGCTCCTGGAAACTTTACGTATCTTCCGGAGAATGGCCATTATGTAATGACAACATTTTATCCGTATCAGTGGGATCTGAATTACCGCAATCCGAGAGTGTTTAATGAGATGATGTATAACTTCCTGTATCTGACAAATCAGGGAATAGATATTGTGAGAATTGATGCGGTGCCATATATCTGGAAAGAACTAGGAACTACCTGCAGAAATCTCAAACAGGTACACACAATCGTCCGTATGATGCGTATGATTGCAGAAATTGTATGTCCGAGCGTATTACTTCTTGGTGAAGTTGTAATGGAACCGGAAAAAGTAGTGCCGTATTTTGGGACGATAGAAAAACCGGAATGTCACATGCTTTATAATGTGACTACCATGGCAACGACCTGGAACAGCATAGCGGCACGAGATATCCGATTGTTGAAAAAACAGATGGATATTCTGAATCATCTGCCGAAACAGTATGTATTTTTAAACTATCTGCGCTGTCATGATGATATCGGATGGGGACTGGATTATGAGACCCTGAAACAGTGGGGAATGGAAGAGATCCCACATAAGCGTTACCTGAATGATTATTTTACAGGGAAAATAGCGGGAAGTATAAGCCGCGGAGAATTGTATAATGATGATCCGGTAACGCAGGATGCACGTTTCTGTGGGACAACAGCATCGATGTGTGGAATTGAAAAAGCCGGATTTGAACAAAACAAAGAAGCAATGGAAACTGCGGTCAGGGAAGATCTTATGCTGCATGCATATATGTTGACACAGTCGGGTATCCCGATGTTATACAGTGGCGATGAACTGGGGCAGGTGAACGACTATAGTTATAAAGAAGATCCTGCAAAATGTGCAGATTCAAGATATATCCATCGTGGTAAACTGCGCTGGGAGCTTGCAGAGAATAAGAATGATCACACAACTGTTCAGGGAAGCATCTTCCAGACTCTTGACCGGTTGGAAAAGATCCGCGGACAGGAAATAACATTTGATAAAGCTGCAGATGTGTATACATATGATGTGCATGATGACAGTATCCTTTGCATATTACGTGAATATAAGGGAAGAAGATTTTTTGGAATATTCAACTTCAGTGATCAGGAGAAGACAGCGTGGATGCAGGAAGAAGGAGCGTATCGTAATCTGCTGACGAGTGAAAAGATGGAATTAAAAGATATAAGATTAAGAGGGTACGACTTCCTTTGGTGTGAAAAATAAACTGGCCTGTATGAAAATGTTACAACTGGCTGTTTGGACGAATCCACTATCGTGCTAATATATTCAGCAGAATTTATTTTTCATTACATATTACAACAGGAAGGAAGAGTACAATGAGTACAAATACAGCAGCAGGAAAGACCATTCATAATGATAAGGTGAAGAATCTGGTGATCACGGCATTCTTTACAGCAATTACATTTCTTGGAATCCAGTCTTTCAGGATTCCGCTTCCGGCAGCAGTCGGAACACCATTTCTTCATTTCGGACATATATTTGTCGTAATGGGATTGTTACTTCAGGGAGGAAAAAGAGGAGCCGTATCCGGAACGCTGGGACTTACCATCTTTGATATGTTAAATGGATATATGCAGGATGCGCCAAAGACGTTTGTTGAGACGGCGCTGAAGTGTCTGATCGTCGGAGCACTCTTTGTGATGCTGAAGAAAAAGACAGCCGGTGATAAAAAGAAAGAATACGGAGCAGCGATGATCTGTGCCGTGGTTTACGGATGCATCAACGTGATCATGGAATTTATTATGGGAACCATATCTATGATGATCATGGGAAGTGGATTCGCAGCGGCTGCGGTGGGAGCATTTACATCTCTTCCGGCTACGGTGATCAATGCAGTCTTTATGGTGATCGCAATTGCGGTTCTATACCAGCCGGTGAAAAAGATCTATGTGCGCATGGCATAGAGCAGGATAGTGGAAAAAATAATGAATGAACAAAAAAGAGCGGATACTCCTTAAGTGGTGTATCCGCTCTTCTTCTGATATCAGAATCCGTTATTCTTATCCGAAATATCTCTTGAGAAGTCCTTCGAAAGCTCTTCCGTGACGGGCCTCATCTTTAGCCATCTCATGAACAGTGTCATGGATCGCATCCAGATCAGCAGCTTTTGCACGTTTTGCAAGATCGAACTTACCGGCTGTAGCTCCGTTCTCGGCATCTACACGCATCTCAAGGTTCTTCTTTGTGCTGTCTGTAACAACTTCGCCAAGAAGCTCTGCGAATTTAGCAGCGTGCTCAGCTTCTTCCCAGGCAGCTTTTTCGTAGTATAATCCTACTTCTGGATAACCTTCTCTGTGGGCAACTCTTGCCATTGCAAGATACATACCAACTTCTGAACATTCTCCTTCGAAGTTTGCTCTTAAATCAGCTAAGATATCTTCGCTGACACCTTTTGCAACACCTACAACGTGCTCTGCAGCCCATTCTCTTTCACCTGTCTGTTCTTTGAACTTATCAGCCGGTGCGTGGCAGATTGGACATTCAGCCGGTGCAGCCTCTCCTTCGTAAACATATCCGCATACTGTACATACAAATTTTTTCATAATGTTGTTCTCCTTTTCTTTGAAATGTTTTTTGATTTATTGAAATTAATATTAGTAATTGTTACTGATATTAATTTAGCACGATATTACTATTTTGTCAATTAGTTTTTGATAAATTTTATTATTTATTCTCGTTCTTTTTCTTTATACAGTCGGCACAAAGACCATGGAAAAGTGTGTTGTGAGATTCGATAATTCCATCAAAACATGCGTTGGCATCTTCGTTGATCTTCTGGATATAAGAATCATCCATTTCCAGATCGAATACTTTTCCGCAATTCGTGCATACTACATGGTAATGAGGTTCACAGCGCCCATCAAAACGGTCACCGCCGGCAGGTGTCGGAATCCGGAGTGCTTCACCGATGTCGGCAAGCAGATTCAGGTTGCGGTAGACGGTTCCGAGGCTGATATTCGGAAATTCTTCTTTTATATGAAGATATACGGTATCAGCCGTAGGATGTGCGGTTGTGTGTAATAAATACTCTTTGATAGAGGCTCGCTGTTTACTGTATTTTAAAGCAGCCATAACATCCTCCTTTCAATAACGATAATAATTACTATAATTGATATCTTTAGTATAGTGTTGTTTATATCATTTGTCAATAAGGAGAAATAAATGTAACAAAATGTAATAAAATAAAAAAATGAAACGAATGGAAGATAGAGGAATATCAGATGATACGCTTGAAAATAAAAGAAATACTTGACAAAATGTATTCGGATGATATAATAACAAACGTAACATATGTAACAATTCTGTAACAATTACAAAAGACGAGAAAACATAAAGGAGGGAGTTTATGGATTCGATTCTTAAAAAAGGAGTGCTCCTGGTTAGTGTGACCGGGATCATGACAGCATTTCCAATGGTGGTGCATGCTGCAGACATAGATGATACGCAGAATATATCAGCGGCGGAAAGCACACAGATATTGGAAGATTGTTACACATCAGATAAGACAATATCGGTAAAAGATCATCTTGTACCGGAACAAAAGGGTGAGTATTCAGATATGGCATTCGCAAATGTACAATCGTTTCTTTATATAAGAAGTGAACCAACAACAGACAGCGAATGGGTTGGAAAACTATATCCGGATTATGCGGCAAAGATCACCGGTCCTGTGGGAGAATGGACGAAGGTTGAGTCGGGAAATGTGACCGGGTATGTGTATTCCAGATATATAACGGTAGGAAATGAGGCACAGAAGAAAGCAGAAGAGTTAGTGCAGAACAATGACACGGGAAATGCAGAAGATGCATTTACGTATGCCGAATCGAGAGAAGAAGAGGCGGCAAGACTTCAAAAGGAGCAGGAGGAGCAGAAGGCGCAGGCTGCGGGAAACGGGCAGGCAATTGTAGATTATGCGTGTCAGTTTATCGGAAATCCGTATGTATGGGGAGGTACGAGCCTCACAAACGGGGCGGATTGTTCCGGATTCGTACAGTCGGTATTTGCACATTTTGGAATCGCACTTCCGCGTACGACATGGGATATGGAGAATGCGGGAACGGCGGTAAGTTACGATCAGGCAGTTGCGGGAGACATTATCTTATATAATGGCCATGTAGGAATCTATATGGGAAATGGGCAGATCGTAAATGCGATCAACAGTGCAAAAGGAATCGGGATCCTGCCGGCAACCTATACGAATATTGTGACCGTAAGACGGCTGATATAAGAAAAGAGACCGGAGGAATTTATGAAAAATTCCCCGGTTCTTTTTTTATCCACATTATCCACATGAATTGAAAGTTATCCACAATATACAAAATCCACAAAAATCGATATATTTCTGCAAAAAACAAAAAATACAAAAAAATTCATGAAAAAAGTTATCCACATCAAAAAATGCAAAAAATGTAGAAAAATGGGGATTTTCACAAAGTTATCCACGTTATCCACACCCAAATCGGGAAAAACGGGGGATTATTCGGGGATAGAAAAAGAACGCACGTTTTGTAGAGTTGTTATAAAAATGAAGAAATGTCGAAAAAAAGAGTTATCCATATTGACATTTGAGTAGTCAAATATTAAGAATAAATTTGCGGAAAATGTTTACACAATGGTAAAAAGCTACTATAATGGAAACACTGAAATAAAAAGGAGGCGATAAGATGGCACAGATTACAAAAGACATGACATTTGGTGAACTGCTTTCCAAATATTATTCTACATGTCCAAAGCTTGTTGACGATCTGATGGAAGCAGGAATGGGATGCATCGGATGCCCACATTCTCAGATGGAATCTATCGAAGAAGGCGCTATGGGACACGGAATTGATCCAGACCTCTTAGTTGCAAAACTGAATGCAACACTGGAAGCAAGCCAGGCATAATATAAAAATAACTACAAAAAACTCTACAGGATTCCTGTAGAGTTTTTTTGCAGTTATTTGTAAAGAACTGCCGCTAGCAGATCTTTATGACAATTCCGGATCATAATTCCGGCTAAATATTGGCGAGCTGCTGAACCGCATCTCCGGAAAGAAATGTCTTGCAGTGTTCTTCCAGGAACGCGAAAGTTGCGCCGGACGCTCTTTCTAAAGCACCGTATTCAGACAACATATTGCAGATCCGATTGAAATCTGCGGCGGAGTGATCGGACCGGGCAAGTGCCAGCAGATACATCTCCTCCTGTTCGTCTTTGTATAAAGTATTGGAACCGTGGTACATCGGAGCCAGAAGTCTGGCGGCTTTCAGTACATTCTCCATCACAGGGAAAGAAAAGAGCCGGATATTGTTACCGGAATCCTTTTTTTCTGTATCATCACCGGAAGCAGATGTGGTATCCGAGGCAGACTTCACTGCCTGTGCTTCAAATGATTCCTGAACCTTTCCGAGCAGATCGAGTAAACCTTCTGCTCCTTCCAGCTTGCCCGGAGTATTCTTTTTCCTGGCATCAGCAATGGAAGAAGGTGCAAATTTTGAAAATCTGGTATCGAGTTCCTCAGGATCCTCGACTTTTGTAATTATCAGCACGATCGAATCGGCGGAAGGGATTGCCTCTATCATGAGAGGAATGTCTTCTGCTTCGAATCCGAATTCGAAGGCTGCCTGTTGCATCATATCGCGGAAAAGTGATTTTGCTTTTTCGGTTCCGTATGCCAGTTCACTGAGCTGTAACTGACGGTCAGCCAGATCGGCGCGTGTCAAAGTACAACGGATCTGGTTGTCACTGATTTTTTCAATCTTCATAATCATCACTTCCTTCTAAAATAGTATATCATAGAAAATGTTTGATGTTCAATAAATTTAGTATAAACAAAACGGAATAATAAAATAAAAAAAGACTTGATTCTTCAAATTTTATCAGATATAATGACGCTACTGGAAGATAGTTTTCCCTGATAACTATGTTGTTAGAACCAATAAGGGAGAATTTCTTGAATTTTAATTTTGGGGACGGAACAGAACGCCGTACCAGGCATTTATATTTCAATTCCACGTTCCGGGTGGGATGGATCTATCAAAAGCAAATCAGATTACACAGCCGTTTCAGGCAGACATTTCACAGTATAATTTTGACATAATATGAAAAATATTTAATTGCCGGGGACTATTTCCAGTTGAAACATAATTTGTTGCTGCATAAAAACAGCATTGTATCACGGGCATCTCCTTCGCTGCAGATATGCGCAACATCCATAGTTATCATCCGGTAAAAAGGAGGAAGGAACATGGGGGACAATGACGAATGGAAGAATATGTTCCAGGAACTGACAGGCTATGAAAAGAAAAATATAAGCCTCAGGATCAATGGAATACCAGCCAGCCCCATGCAGATTGTACAGGCACATACGATGTGTGAAAATCAGGCATATATGAGAGATTATGTGCTCAATGACAAAGGTGATGTAAAAGAGTTGTGGTTTCAGAATATAGCAATTTAATCAGGAAAAATATGTAAATACCCCGCAGATTAAGACGAAAGTTTTAAGGAAAATGTCGAAATATAATGACGTGTATCTTACGTTTTGTTATAATGTGACCTGTAGGAGGTGCAGCATGGAAGACAGAGGAAGAAGTAGCCGCACATATGAAAACCGAAGAACATATGGAAAATCACAGGAAAGAAGACCGTCAGACAATCATCCGCCAAGAAGACAGAGAACTCCGGCGGAGCGTGCGCGTATGCGGCGGAGAAGAAAAAGACAACGCATGATACGATTTGTCCTGTTGATCATATTAATCATTGCAGCAATTGCAGGAATCATTTTGTGGAAACGTTACAGCCCATCAAAAGAACAATATGATATGAAGAAATATTATGGGATAGAAAAGGATGGACAGGTTGGTATCACGGTGGATAATAAAGTCGTGGAGGCAGAAGGAAAACTGGCAGGTGGAAAAGTATATGTTGCATATAATATTGTAAGAGATTATATCAACAGCCGGTTCTACTGGGATCCGAATGAAAATGTTCTGTTGTATATGCTCCCGGAAGATATGATATCGGTAGATGTCGGCAGTAAGGATTACTCTATATCCAAAAAAAAGAAAAGCGAAGATTACGTTATTTTAAAAACAGAAGGAAACACAGCATATATTGCATTGGATTTTGTCCAGCAGTACACGAATATTGATTATGAAGTGTCAAATAATCCGGATCATGTTATGATCAGGACAAAATGGGGAAAAACGGATGTTGCAACTGTGAAAAAGAATACACAGGTGCGTTATCAGGGCGGAGTAAAGAGCCCTGTGCTGGCAGAACTTAAGAAAAAAGATGAAGTAACAGTCGTTGAGAGTGAACAGAACTGGAAAAAGGTACGCACAGCAGATGGTGTGATCGGATATGTAAAGAACAAGACTCTGAAGAACGAAGAAAAGAAGAATATTACCAGAAAGTTTGAAGAGCAGGATTATTCCAATATTACCAAAGATTACACGATCAATATGGCATGGCATAATGTGACGAACCAGGATGCGAACAATGCGGTGGCGCAGAGGATCGCCCAGACGAAAGGGCTTACGACACTGGCTCCGACATGGATCCATGTGGCAGATACGAACGGTAACATCAGCTCTATCGCATCGGCAGATTATGTGAGTTACGCACATAAGCAGAATGTGGAAGTGTGGATGACCGTCAGGGATTTTGACGGAGGCATCAGTTCGGAGAAGGAATCTTACGAACTGCTCAGCTATACATCCAGACGTGAGACATTGATCACGCAGCTGATCGCAGAGGCACTCCGTGTCGGCGTTGATGGTATCAATGTAGACTTCGAAAAGATTTCCGATAAGTGCGGAGAACATTATATTGAATTTATCCGTGAATTATCGGTAAAATGCAGACAGAACGGACTGGTGTTGTCGGTGGACAACTATGTTCCAAAGAGCTTTAACACACAGTATGACCGTAAAGAGCAGGGAATTGTAGCAGATTATGTAGTGATCATGGGATATGATGAGTATTATGCAGGTTCGCCTGAAGCAGGTCCGGTATCTTCTTACAATTATGTAAAAGAAGGAATCACAGAGACGTTAAAAGAGGTTCCGGCGGAGAAGGTTATCAGCGGTATTCCGTTCTTTACACGTCTGTGGAAAGAGACTCCGAAGACGGAAGAAGAACTGAAGAGTGATAAAGGAACGGATGCGGAACAGTATTCTGCAACCGTAGAGAGTGATGCATATGGTATGGATAATGCACAGGCCATCGTCAAACAGGCCGGAGTCGATACGACCTGGGATAAGAAGGCCGGACAGAACTATGCCACATGGGAAGCAGACGGATCCAAATATGAGATCTGGATGGAAGACAGCAAATCAATCGAAGCAAAGCTCAAACTCATGAAGAAATATAAGCTTGCAGGTACAGCTGAGTGGTCTCTTGGACAGGAGAGTTCGGATATCTGGAATCTGATCCAGAAATATGTCAATTAATCAAACAGAATAACAGATAAAATATCTCTTGCAGTCATATAGTAGAATATATGAATTGCAGGAGGTATTTTTATTTGTGGAAAAAAATAGAATTTGCAATAGTATTGCTGCTGCTGGCGGTACTTATCATGATGAGTAATCATCTGGAGGAAATGGTATCAAGCGGAAGGGTTACAGGAAGGAATCCATGTATTGTCCTGGACAGCGGACACGGCGGAGAGGATCCGGGAAAGATCGGTGTGAATCAGGCAAAAGAAAAGGATGTAAATCTGAAAATTGCAAAAAAGACAAAAGAGAGACTGGAGAAAAAGGGATGGAAGGTCGTCATGACAAGAGAAAAGGATGTAATGCTTGGAGATCCGGCTGCAGGAAATAAAAAAATCCATGATATGAAAGCGAGAGTGGAACGGATCAATAAGACGATGCCGCAGGCTGCAGTCAGTATCCACCAGAACAGCTACCAGGATGCGCAGATCCACGGGGCGCAGGTCTTCTATTATTCACATTCGGAAGAGGGAAAGCGAATGGCCGAAGTGATGCAGAAAGCACTGCTGAAGGCAGATGAAGAGAATACCAGACAGGCAAAAGCGAATGATACCTATTATCTTCTGAAACGGACGGAAGTACCGACGATTATTGTGGAGTGCGGATTCTTAAGTAATCCGGAAGAAGCCGCAAAGCTGGTCAGTCCAAAGTATCAGGAGAAGCTTGCGGAAGCGATCGCAGAAGGAATCCTTGCTTGTATGGAAAACTAGAGTGTAGTATAATAACAATCATGAAAACAATATTAGAAAAAATTGATAAAAATCAAAATAATACAGATATTATAAGAGAAGCAGGACGGATCTTAAAAGAAGGAGGTCTGGTTGCATTTCCCACAGAGACCGTATATGGTCTGGGAGCAGATGCATTGAATGAAGATGCGGCCAAGAAGATATATGCCGCAAAAGGAAGACCGTCTGACAACCCTTTGATCATTCATATCACGAATATGAAAGCACTGGAAAAAATTGTTTCCGAAGTCCCGGAAAAGGCTGTAAAGGTTGCTGAAAAATACTGGCCGGGGCCGCTTACAATGATATTTAACAAAAGTGATATTGTGCCGTACGGAACCACCGGAGGACTGGATACGGTAGCTGTCCGGATGCCGGTAGATGCGATCGCAAGAGAAGTGATCGATGCGGGCGGCGGATACATTGCGGCACCGAGCGCGAATACTTCCGGACGGCCGAGCCCGACAACCGCACAGCATGTAGCAGAAGATCTTACCGGAAGGGTAGACATGATCGTAGACGGCGGGGCAGTAGAGATCGGGGTAGAATCTACAATACTGGATATGACGGTAGAACCACCGATGATCTTAAGACCGGGAGCCATTACAAAAGAGATGTTCGAGAAAGTGATCGGAGAAGTCACGATCGACAGGACGCTGATCAGACCGGACAGCAGGCAGGTTCCGAAAGCACCGGGAATGAAGTACCGTCATTATGCACCGAAAGCGGATCTGACCATTATAGAAGGTCCACTGGAGAAGGTGACGGCAGAGATCAATAAGCGTGCAAAAGAAAAGTCCTGTGCAGGATATAAAGTCGGCATTATCGGAACGGAAGAGACTGTGGCAGAATATAAGGCCGGTGACGTAAAATGCATCGGAACCAGAGCGGATGAATCAACCATCGCCGCAAATCTGTTCGGGATCTTAAGAGAGTTTGATGACGATCAGGTAGATTATATCTACAGTGAGTCGTTTGATACTGCAGGAATCGGAAGCGCAATTATGAACCGTCTTCTGAAAGCTGCAGGACATCATATAGAAAAATTGGTATAGAATCATTTCACAACAAGGAGGAGAAACATGTCAAAAGTACAGGTTATGGATCACCCGTTGATTCAGCACAAGATCAGCTACATCAGAAGCGAAGAGGTAGGGTCAAAAGAATTCAGAGAGATCGTTGGGGAGATCGCATCATTAATGTGTTATGAAGCAACAAGAGATCTGAAACTGGAGGATGTCAGGATAAAGACACCAATCTGCGAGATGGTGGGAAAACAATTAAGCGGTAAAAAGTTAGCAGTAGTGCCGATCTTAAGAGCCGGACTTGGAATGGTTGACGGAATGCTGAATATGATCCCGTCTGCCAAGGTCGGACATATCGGTCTTTACAGAGATCCGGAGACATATGAACCGGTAGAATACTACTGCAAACTTCCGTCAGACTGTGACGAAAGAGAAGTATTTGTCGTAGATCCGATGCTTGCAACAGGCGGGTCCTGTGTGGCAGCACTTCAGATGCTGAAAGATAAAGGTGTAAAACATATGCGTTTTATGTGTATCATTGCAGCTCCGGAAGGTGTAAAACGTCTGCAGGAAGCACATCCGGATGTAGATATCTATATCGGTGCACTCGATGATCATCTGAATGAGCATAAATATATTGTTCCGGGACTGGGAGATGCAGGAGACCGTATTTTTGGGACAAAATAGTGGCGAGGTGACGTATATGGGAGATAAAAGAACAGATTATATCAGCTGGGATGAGTATTTTATGGGCGTTGCAAAGCTTTCCGGAATGCGTTCCAAAGATCCGAATACACAGGTAGGATGCTGTATCGTCAGTCAGGATAACAAGATCCTGTCAATGGGATATAACGGACTTCCGACAGGATGCTCGGATGATGTATTTCCATGGGCGCGGGAAGGAGAAGATCCTTTAGAGACAAAATATGTATACACGGTTCACAGTGAGCTGAATGCGATTCTGAATTACCGTGGAGGAAGTCTGGAAGGGGCAAAATTGTATGTCTCTCTGTTCCCGTGTAACGAATGTGCGAAAGCGATCATACAAAGCGGGATCAAAGAGGTTATCTATGACAGCAACAAGTATGAAGGTACAGCAGCTGTAATGGCTTCCATGAAGATGTTCGATTCTGCCGGCGTGAATTATCATAAATACCATCGGACAGAACGGGAAATCAAGATTTCGTTATAAAATAAAAAGCAGATCAGAGATCATGAGACAGGTTTGAAAAAAGAAAAAGTTTTCAAGCCTGTTTTTTTAGATGCTTTTTGATAATTATGAAAGGTATAAGACAGATACAGATCATCATATAATAAAAAAACAGAGTAATAAAAAAGAGAAAAATATGAAAAAAAAGGGAACAAAAATCATTGTAAATTTTCTGATTCGTGGAATTATTGGGTTCGCGATCATATTTTTTGTAAACGAATTTCTTGACGGACAGGGAATTTCTGCCTGTGTCGGGATGAATCCGATTACTTTTTTGACATCCGGATCCTTTGGATTTCCTGGGGTTGCTCTACTTTACGGTATAACTTTTTATCAAATTATGTAAACATTGCACAAAGATTGAAAACTTTTAAAAAGGGCATAGACAAATACAAATCATCCAGTATATAATCAGCCTACAAGTTACGAAGTAGCTTGCATCTGATTTGTAGTTCTAATTGTTAGATTCAAAAAATTCAAGAAGTATTCAATGCCGTATCGGCAAACGTTTCAGATTTTGTGTAAACGTGTTGAAGGAGGGATAGTATGTGGTAAGCAGAAATCTGGTGATTTGTGACCAGGAAGTGAGATACGCTGCGGCCCTTGCGGAAGTTTTTATGAAAGCGAAGGAGCTGGCACTTGGCGTACAGGTATGTAACAGTGTTGAGCAGACCGTAAAACTGCAGGAGGAATCACCGGTTGATATCCTGTTGATCGGAAGCAGTTATCCGGTAGAAGACAGGAAGAAGATAAAGGCCGGGAATGTGTTCATTCTGGCACAGTCGGAAAATGCAGCACATGAGACAAATGAGAAACTTATCAATAAGTACCAGTCCGGAGAGGCCATTATGGGAGCGGTGATCGAACAGTGTACGCAGTCCGGGGAACCGGAAAGATTTTTCCTTAGGACAGCGAAAAAGCAGAATGTCAGGATCATCGGAATCTTTTCCCCGGTGCACCGGAGTAAGAAGACCGGGTATGCATTAAAGCTGGGAAAAGAACTGGCAAGGACGTACAATGTATTGTACCTGAGTCTTGAAGTATATGGAGGGATCGGGGGACATTTTCCGGATGCCGGACAGACGGTAGCGGATGCACTTTATTATTCCAGACAGGAGAAGAAACACTTAAGAGCAGCTCTGGCAGGTATGGTAAAACATATGGGACCGCTTGACTATCTTCTGCCTATGCGGATGTCGGAAGATCTGAAGGCAGTGGAGATCGAAGAGTGGACAGGGTTTGTGGAACAGATTGCAGAACAGAGCATATATGAAGTCCTGATACTGGATATCGATGAAGGGATCCGTGGAGTATATGAGCTCTTGAGGATGTGTACGGAGATACATGTGTCAGTCATAAAAGAGGAGGTGGCGCAGGCAAAATTATTCCAGTTTGAAGAAGAATTACATCTGATGGGTTATGACGATGTAAAGCAGAAGATGGTAAAGAAAGAGCTGGAAGGATGAGAAAAATGATAGAAGCAGAGCAGCTCCATGCAAGGATATTATCCAGACTGGATATGACAAGGGACATGGAGGACGAAGAACTGACAGAGTTGATCTATGAAGTACTTCAGGAAGCTTCGCAGGAAGAATATCTGCCGTTGGATCAGAAAACAATGCTTGGAAAGGAACTTTTCAATGCATTCCGGAAACTGGATCTGCTGCAGGAATTTCTGGAAGACGAACAGATCACAGAGATCATGATCAACGGGACGCAGAATATATTTATTGAAAAAGCAGGAAGGATCATCCAGTCAGACAAAAGATTCTTATCCAGAGACAAACTTGAGGATGTGATCCAGCAGATCGTGGCAGGATCCAACAGACTGGTAAATGAGGCATCGCCGATTGCAGATGCCAGACTGGCAGACGGATCGAGAGTCAATGTCGTACTTCCGCCGGTCGCATTAAATGGGCCGATCGTTACAATTCGAAAATTTGCAAAAGAAGCAATTACAATGAAAAAACTGATGGAATGGCAGTCAATCAATTCAGAAGTATCGGGTTTTCTGGCTTTATTAGTAGCCGCCGGATACAATATATTCATCAGTGGTGGAACCGGATCCGGGAAAACCACTTTCTTGAATGCACTATCGCAATATATACCCAAAAATGAACGCATCATAACGATCGAAGACAACGCAGAACTTCAGATTCAAAATGTAAAGAATCTGGTAAGACTGGAAGCAAGAAATGCAAATGTAGAAGGAACAGGAGAAGTTACCATCAGGGATCTGATCAAGTCGGCACTTCGTATGAGACCGGACAGGATCATCGTGGGGGAAGTGCGCTCGGCGGAAGCAATTGATATGCTTCAGGCACTTAATACGGGGCATGACGGAAGTCTCAGCACCGGCCATGCAAACAGTCCGAAGGACATGCTAAGCCGTCTGGAAACGATGGTACTGATGGGAATGGATCTTCCCCTTCCTGCAATTCAGAGACAGATCGCCTCCGGTCTGGATATCATTGTACATCTCGGCCGTCTGAGAGATAAGACCAGAAAAGTCCTGGAAGTAACAGAAGTACTGGGATACTGGGAGGAAGAAATCCACCTGCAGACGCTGTATTGCTTTGAAGAAGCATATAAGGAGGCGGTGAATGTAACAGAAGATGAAGAAAAAAGAGAAATCAGGATGGAAAGAAAAGTCAGCGGAGACTGGAAAAAAATTGCGGAACTTTGTCACCGCGAGAAGCTTATGGCAGCAGGATATCACATTTAAAGAACGTGGGGCAGCCGGGGGAAAGGCTGCCACACTCATTGGGATTACGGCATGGCTTTATTACCGGAAGATATGGGCTGTGCCGGCACTGATCCCGCTGGGGATATGGCTGTACAGAGAATTTCTGAAAGAAGAGAAAAAGAAAAAGGAACAGGAATTCCAGAAGCAGTTCCGCGAGATGATACAGTCTCTGTCGGCAGCACTGAACACGGGCTATTCGGTAGAAAATGCATTCTATGAAACGCAGAAAGAATTAAAAATCCTTTATCCTCCGGAGGCCCGGATTTCTAAGGAATTATTGGTTATTACGAGAAAATTGCGGATACATATTCCGGTTGAACAGGTGCTGGAGGAATTTGCAGAACAGGTTCTGTCGGAGGATGTAAAGAGTTTTGTAACCGTATTCGTAACGGCAAAGAAAAGCGGTGGGGACATGATCGGTATTATCCGTAATACAGCGAATCAGATCGGAGACAAGATAGAAGTGAAAAGAGAGATCGATACCATGCTCGCTGCAAAGAAATATGAATTTCAGATCATGTCGGTAGTGCCGTATGGAATTATCGGTTATATGTCACTTAGTTTTCCGGAATTCATGAATGAATTATATGGGAATATGGCAGGAATCGGGGTGATGACATTATGTCTTGGAATCTACGCAGGCGCTTATTATCTGGGAATAAGGATATTGAGAATCGACGTATAGTGCGGGTGACTTGTGTACTGTTCATATCCGGAATATTACTGACCGGAGCAGATGCCGTTCGTTCTGTAAAGCAGCTACAACCGGCCATTGAGAGGAATGATTACGGAAAAGGGTCAAAGACGGAAGTCTTAGATGTAAAAGTCGGGAATACAAAGAAAAAAATAAGAACGGATATAGAAGTATCGGAACGCCGGTATACGACAGAAGAGATACAGGAACTGTTCGGAAGGATCATCCGGAGGATGGACAGGCTGATACTAAATGAAAACCAGACGCCGGATCATGTGGAGACAGACCTGAACCTGATCACAGAGATTCCGGGAGAACCGGTGACGGTCTCCTGGGAACTGGACAGGTATGATGTAATGAATGTTAAGGGCGAGATACAGGAGAAGAATATTGCAGAAAAGGGAACGCTTGTAAAACTGAATGCGGTACTTACTTATACGGAAAATGAAAAAGAACAGGCAGCTTATCAGTGTGTGGTCTGTGTATATCCTAAGAAGTTAAGCGGAGAGGAAAAGATAAAGAAAACAGTAACGGAAAATATGAAAAAGGCAGATGAAAAGCAGCGGGAACAGGAAACGCTGATTCTGCCGGAACGTCTGGGGAAAAATGAACTTCGTTATTATCATCCGTTTCATAACCGGGGAATGATTGTGCTCACAATGAGCATAATGATCGGAATATTGCTCTGCGCATTACAGAAACAGAATGAAAAAAAGGCACTGGAAGACAGAAAAAAACAGATGCTTAAGGACTATCCGGATATTATCAATAAACTGACATTGTATCTGGGAGCAGGCATGACGGTAAAGCGTGCCTGGAGAAAGGTAACCGAGGGCTATGCGAGAGAAAAAGAAGAAGGGAAAAAGAGGTACGCATATGAAGAAATGATACAGACCTGTCATGAGATGAACAGTGGTGTGACAGAATCGGAGAGCTATGAGAATTTCGGCAGACGGTGTGACGTTCAGGTTTATATAAGACTGGGGGCTTTGTTGTCACAGAATCTGCGGAAAGGAACAAAAGGATTGACAGAACTGTTAAAACTGGAATCCATACAGGCATTTGAAGAGCGGAAAGCACAGGCAAAAAGGCTTGGGGAAGAAGCCGGGACAAAGCTGCTGCTTCCAATGTTTCTTATGCTGGCGGTGGTACTGGTCATTGTGATAGTACCGGCATTTCTGACATTGCAGATATAGATGAAAAATAAAAGAAAAAGAAGAAAGGGGAATACAGTATGTGGAGAATTCGATATGCATTACAGGTATTAAAAGACGACCGGGGGATCGGGGTGGTAGAAGTGATCTTGATCCTGGTCGTACTGATCGGACTTGTGATCATCTTCAAATCACAGCTTACCAGTCTGGTGCAGACAATATTCGAAAAGATTACCAGCGAAAGTTCCGGAATTTAAGTGTGGTGAGCACCGGAAAGAAGGAGATGACGACAGGGTATGTAAGAGGAGAGGTAACGGTATATCTGACACTGACATTTATTCTGCTTGTCTCGCTTGTACTTGCGTTGACGGAAAGCGCATCCATCCAGATGGCAAAGAATTACAGAAGGGCAGATATGAACCGGGCAGTGGAGTGCGTATTTGCGGAATATCAAAAAGAACTTCTGGAACATTATGATGTATTTGCCATAGAAGCAGGATATGAAAGCGGGACATACAGTGAGCAGAATTTGTTAGACCGCCTGTCATATTACGGTGCTGATATGGAAAATGATATAAAGAGAATCCGGCTGTTCACAGATCAGAATGGGGAATTGTTCATGGATCAGGCCGGTAAATACATGAAACACAAATACGGGATCTCATGGGCAGACAAGTATCTTGGGAGTACTTCCATCTGGAAGAACCAGGAACGGCAGGCAGATGAAATTACCAGAGAAGAAAAAGCGCAGACAGATCGTCTGGAGGAGCTTCTGAGCGGGCAGGAAATGGAACTTCCGGGCGAAGAGAATCCGTTGGAACATGTAGCAGGACTGAAGCAGGCACCGATTTTGAATCTGGTATTACCGAAAGAAACACAGGTATCAGAAAAACAGGTTGTGTCAGAGGACATGCCGGAGAACCGAGAGAATCAGACCGGTTACGGAACATTTGAAGATGTGGAATCGGAAGGAGGAACACTGGATTCCGTATTGCTGGGCGGGTATATACAGGAACATTTTGCGGATTTTCTGGATGAACCGAAGGGTGGGAGCCTGGACTATGAAGTGGAATATATTCTGGCTGGCAGGCAAAGTGACCGGGAGAATCTGGAAGCGGTCGCGAACAAATTAGTGCTGCTGAGATTCGTGCCGAATTATCTGTATCTGAAGACCAACAGTACCAGACAGGCTGAGGCACGGGCAGCGGCAGGGACATTATGTACACTGCTTGCGGTACCGGCGGTTACAGAAGCTGTAGCGCAGGGAATTCTTCTGGCATGGGCATACGGGGAATCCGTGATGGATGTGAGAACATTGCTGAATGGAAAAAAGATTGCAGTTGTAAAGGATGATGCAAGCTGGCAGCTCTCATTATCCGGTCTTATGAAGCTTGGAACAGAGGAAGACACCGGCGACGGGGCGGATGTAGAAGGTGGTATGGACTACAAAGACTATGTGCGAATGTTGTTATTCCTGGAAGATAAAGGGAAATTAACAGTAAGAACCATGGGCGTGATCGAGAAGGATATGCAGACGGTTTACAGCCAGCCGTCATTTCGGATCGATTACTGTGTCGGAAGAATGGAAGTGGACACGGTGTGTAAGCTGAGAAGAGGGATATCGTATAGATTTCAGACATATTACGGCTATCAGTAGTGAGTATAAGAACAATAACATGAGGCGGATAAAGATGCCCTTTCAGGTATCGTTAGAAATCCCGGAAATATAAAAATAATAAAGAAAGGAGCAGGATTCGCAAAATGAGAAATAATTTATTCTCCCCCTCACAACCTATCAATCATTCAGTATCTGAAAGGGTATCTTTATCCGCCTCAACACGATTGGAAAAATTATTCCGTAATAAAAGAAAGGGAAGCGTTACCGTAGAGGCGGCAGCAACGGTACCGCTGTTTTTCCTGGCGATTGTGACACTGCTGTACCTTTTGGAAATGATGGCAGTACATACTGCAGTCAGGAGCAGTCTGCAGTATGCAGGAAAACAGGCGGCAAAAGACACCTGTATCACACAGATGCTGATGCCGTCAAAGGTAGAGCGTGATGTCGTCTATGCAATCGGAGAGACAAGGATGGAAAGAAGTATCATTGCAGGCGGCAGCAGTGGGATGGACTGTTCGGCATCAAGAATGTCTGTGCGTACCGGGATTGGAACATTGAACGCAGAATATCAGGTGAAAATTCCTGTGCCGGTATTCGGTATCAGACCGGTAAAATGCAGGGAAACCATGAAGATAAAAGCATGGAGCGGATATGAAAAAGAGGGATTATCCGATATGGGAAATGATACGGTCTATGTGACGGAGAACGGTCTTGTATATCACAAAGATTATCATTGTTCCTATCTGGATCTGTCGATCCGGATGACACATATGGGTACGGTGTCTGATCTTCGTAATGAAAGTGGCGGCAGATATTATCCATGTGAACATTGCATGAAAGGAAATGCAGGAACTATATACATTACAAATTTTGGAGACCGGTATCATAGTTCATTGTCATGCAGTGGATTAAAACGGACAATCTATGCGATACCGGTATCGGAGGCAGCGGGAAAGGGGGCATGTTCCAAATGTGGACGGTAAGCCGCATCGTGGCGATGGTCATACTGACAGGACTGTCGTTTATGGATTATAAGATCAGGAAAGTTCCGAGAGATGTACTGTTATTGTGTATGGCAGGAACGGTTCTATATCAGGCAGTTACACAGAATATAGACTGGATGGTATCGCTGGGAGGCGGGCTGATCGGTATGATATTTATAGGAATCAGTAAGATTACACGGGAAGCAATTGGATACGGGGACAGTCTGGCGATTCTGATACTTGGAATCTATCTGGGAGTATGGGGACTTCTGGAAGTTCTTGCGACTTCATTTTTTATTCTGGGGATTCTTGCTCTGGGATGCGTGACCCTGAGACGGAAGAAGAGTCTTGCATTCCCATTCTATCCGTTTCTGACAGTGGGCTATCTGTTTGGCGTATGTATCGGAGGACTGTGAGATGGAACGGATCATAAACATAGATAAGAAACATGCTCTGAACGGAAGCTTTACAGTGGAAATGTCCCTGTTGATGCCGATGATATTATTTCTTGTTATGGGGTGCGTCCTGGCATGTTTTTATTATCATGACAAGAATATTATTGCGGGAGCAGCATACGAGACTGCTGTTGTCGGAAGTACGAAAGCCAGAGAAAAGGATGGAATACAGGAAGCGGAATTAAAAGCCTTATTTCAGGAACGGGTCGGGAAAAAGTGCATCCTCTTTCCGGGAGCCGTAGCGGTATGTTCCGTGAGCAAAGAAGAGATCCGTGTGTCGGCCGTGGCGAAAAGACGGAAGATGTCACTTGCGGTAGAAAGCAGGGCAGCGGTAACAGAACCGGAACGGTATATCCGGGATATCCGCAGGATAAAGAAATAAATGGGGAATGAAAGAATGGAACGAAAGATAACGATAGAAGAGCATGTATTATATAAAGAGGACTATCAGATGAAGATGCTGAAAGCCAATTCACCGGAAGGATTCCTTAAGGTGGCAGGAAGAGGCATGAATGGCAGCAGTTATTATGATTATGATGTAAGCGGAAAGATATCTATGCAGGCAATGTATACAAGAGCAAAGTTAAAGGCGGAGGATATACGGCAATTTATGTACCAGTTTGGAAATGTGCTGAAAGAAACCGGAAAATATCTGCTGGATATCCACTGTATTCTACTGGAACCGGAATATATATTTTATGAGGAAGGGCAATTCTTTTTCTGTTATTATCCGCCGGCAACGCAGGATCTATGGGAGAAATTCCATGTGCTGACAGAGTACATGGTGAAAGTTGCGGATTACGAGGAAGAAGAATGTGTCCGGCTGGCATTTTTGCTGCATAAGGGAACGATGGAAGAAAATTACAGTCTGGAGAAACTAATCGCAGAATGTGGGGAAAGAGAAGAAAAAGATATGGAAAAACCAGTAAGAAAAACAATGATAGATGAACTGCTGGAAGAAAAAAGAGAGCGGACATCTTATTACGATACGGAAGAACATGACTGGATTACGGAACAGGAGATGGGAAGCTCGATCATGCGTGAGACAGATAATCTGTGGATCCCGGTAAAGCGTTTCCTGACTAAACATAAAAAAACAAAATGGGGAGAATGGGACGGACTGCATATTGAAGAAGAGGAATTGTAATATTTAAGTAATCTATGTTATACTGATAAAGACAGAAAATGAATAGATTGAAAGGTAACGGACGATAGAAGATGAATAAGAACACAATAAAAGCACCATGTACTGTATTACTGGCAGTTGTGAATGTAATAGTCTTTCTGGTACTGTCATTTCAGGGAATGACGGAGGATGGAAGATTCATGTTACAGCATGGGGCAATGTATGTTCCATATCTGATAAAGAACGGAGAGTATTACCGGCTGTTTACGAGTATGTTTCTCCACTTCGGATACGATCATCTTTTCAATAATATGGTTGTGCTTGTAGCGATGGGGTGGAATCTGGAACTTGAGATAGGAAAGATAAAGTTCCTCATCGTATATTTTGTAAGCGGCCTTGCAGGGAATATCCTGTCTGCATGGTGGGACATACTGACAGGAAGTATGGCAGTATCGGCAGGCGCATCCGGTGCAATCTTCGGAATTATCGGTGCACTTCTGTATGTGGCGATCCGTAACCGGGGAAGGATAGGAGAGATATCCGGCAAAGGATTAGTGTTTATGGTTGTGCTGACATTATATTATGGATTTACCAGTGGCGGCGTAGACAATATGGCACACATCGGAGGTCTGGCAGCCGGCTTCCTGATGGGAGTATTACTGTACCGGAAGCGTAAGGGTAAACGTGGTTCCGTTATGTAAGACGGAGTTAAGCGTGACCGTTCCATGATGTGCCTGGATGATCCGGCGGGTGATTGCAAGTCCAAGACCGGTCCCGTCCGGTTTGTGAGTGACAAATGGCTCGAAGATAGTCTTCTGGTCTTCGGGAGCGATGCCGCATCCGTTGTCCCTGACCCTGATATGCAGAGAATCTGTCTGGAGAGTGACAGAGAATGTAATGACCGGCTTCTGGGAATCAGGAGCTTTTTTGTTCAGTGCATCGCAGGCATTACGAAGAAGATTCAGAACTGCCTGACGGAGCTTTACGGGATCTGCAGATATTTCCGGGAGATCCTCGGGAATACGGGAAACAAATTCGATATCTGTATCAACAATAGAAGCAGCGAAGGATAAAGCAATCCTGCGGAAATATGTACTTGCACTTACCGGGGTAAGTTCCAGACGTTCTCCGTTATTGTAAGAAGACAGATCCTCCAGGAGAAATTTCATGTATTCGATATCCTGATGCAGTTCCGTCCAATGGGAAAATGTAAGGACTTCCGGATGTTGTGATTCGATAAGCTGGAGTGTACTGTAAACCAGTGTCAGAGGATTACGGATCTCGTGACTTATGGTACTGATCTCCATCTGATGAGAGGTTAAAAGCCGGTTTATAAGTGCTTCGTTTTCAGGATTTTCCTGCATAATCTGTTGTAATTTGTCATAGTCTGTCGATGATAACATAATAATTACCGCCCCTTTCTGAGGTATCAGTTTAGCATTGGCGGTTTAAATAATCAATCATAAATTTTAAAAGAAAGAAGGATAAGATTATGAAGGATGAGAATTGTATTTTTTGTAAACTGGCGAATGGAGATATTCCGACAGCGACTGTGTATGAGGATGAAGATTTCCGGGTGATCCTGGATGCCAATCCGGCAGCAAAAGGACACGCACTGATCCTGCCAAAAGAGCATTATGCCAATCTGTATGAGATTGATGATGAACTTGCAGGAAAATCAATGATCCTTGCGAAGAAAATGATCACAAAGCTCACAAAAGCACTGGGCTGCGATGGTTACAATATTGTCCAGAACAACGGTGAAGCTGCCGGACAGACAGTATTTCATTATCATGTACACATGATCCCGAGACATAAAGATGACAAAGTCGGACTTGGATGGGCGATGCATGAGTTGACAGAAGAAGAAAAAGAAGATGTTTTATCAAAGATTAAGTAGATAAAAGGTAGGAGCGTAAAGTGGGAAGAGAGTTTACAGGGGAAAGTGCCTTTGTGGATGCATATAGCGAATATTTTGACGTTGTATACAGGGAGGCACTCAGATACTCTGGAAACCATCACGTAGCAGAAGAAATTGCGCAGGATGCCTTCTTCATGGCATATGTACAGAATGGAAATGAATCCAAGCAGCAGATCAAAGCATGGATGCTGATGCTTGCAAAGTACAGAGCCATGAATTATATAAGAGACCATAAACGCGAAGTGTCGTTAGAGGAAATAACGATGTCGGAAGAGAAATATCCGGACGCTCTGGTTGATGACAGTTCAGAAGAGTATGTGATAGCGATGCTCAAGGAACAAGGTTTCCGCAAACTCGGAATTGATATATTCCGGGAACTGTATCAGAAAAAGGCCAGATGGTATCAGGCAGTGACACTTGTATATTATGTAGATATGCCGCAGAAGGAAGCCGCTAAGCAGATGGGCGTTACATTATATGCATTGGAAGGTATGCTGAAAAGAGCAAGAAAATGGATGATAAAAAGGTACAAAGATGAGTATGACCGCTTACACAATACATAAAAAACAGGTGGAAGTACAACCACCTGTTTTTTATGTATTACAGAGATAAATGCAGATCAGTGTCTGGCAACAGATTCGATCAGGTCGATAATGGTATCGATGGAATTCTGCTGAGGAGAATTTTTCATTGCCTGAATGTACGTCTCACGGTTCTGATAAAGGTCCGTGATTGCTTTCAGGAGGACATCATGATTCAGTTCCTCTTCTTCCAGAACAACACTGTATCCCTGACGTTCGAAAGAACGGGCGTTCAGGATCTGGTCACCACGGCTTGCATTTGCAGAAAGTGGAATCAGAAGATTTGGTTTGTGCAGTGCAAGAAGTTCGCAGATCGCATTGGCTCCGGCTCTTGAAATAACAAGATCTGTCAGAGCAAAGAGGTCCTTCAGTTCGTCTTTGATATATTCGAACTGAGCATAACCTTCCAGGTCTTTCAAAGATTCATCAATTTTGCCCTTGCCACAGAGATGAACTACCTGGAAAGACTGAAGCAATTCAGGAAGGACACTGCGGACAGCATCGTTGACGGCAACAGAACCAAGACTTCCGCCAACGACCATGATCACTGGTTTGTCCTGAGTGAAGTGCAGAAATTCCAATGCCTTATATTTATCACCGGATAACAGTTCCTGACGAATCGGAGAGCCTGTGAGAACAGCCTTTCCGGCAGGAAGATGCTCGATGGTTTCCGGGAAGTTACAGCAGATTTTTGATGCCGATGGCATGGAAATCTTATTAGCAAGTCCCGGTGTCATGTCAGACTCATGGATAATGGTCGGGACATGACGGCTTTTACCGGCAAGAACAACAGGAACGGATACGAAGCCTCCTTTGGAGAAGATGACATCAGGATGAAGGATCTTCACAAGTTTTTTGGCTTCGCCGAGTCCTTTGATCACACGGAACGGATCCGTAAAGTTCTGCACGCTGAAGTAGCGGCGGAGTTTACCGGTTGAGATTCCGTGATACGGAATACCGAACTGTTCAATCAGTTCTTTTTCAATTCCATTATAAGAACCTATATAGTGAATATCATAGTTTAATTCTTTCAGGCGTGGCAGAAGAGCAATGTTAGGTGTAACATGCCCGGCAGTACCGCCACCGGTTAAGATAATACGTTTCATAATTACCTCCAGACTTGAATATGTATTATTCTTGCATACATAAAATATAATAAAGATTATATCTATATTATACTTTCTGAAAGAAATAGGTCAAGTGGCAAAACTATGGAGAAATTTACAGACCAGTCAAAAATTTGAGGGTAGCAAAATGAATGATAAGAAAGACGAATTTAAAGAATGCATTGCCAGAGAATTTGAAGAGATTGCCAGAGAGGAAGAAGAATTTCTGGAAAATGACACCAGTCTTGTCGTGCCTGAAGGGACAAAGGAAGCTGTCCTCGCAAGAGTAAGAGAACAGATCCGTGCATATGAGATGGAGCAGGCCAGGAAAGAAACAGAAGAAAGAGAAGAAGCAATCAACCATCTCTCTGAAGAAGACCGCGAGGCTCTGGAGCTGGGACGCAAGATGCTGAAGGCAGGGATCGGACAAAATGATCCGGAGGAACCTTCCGGAAAGAAAGTCCGCCGCAAAAAGAAGCCTTTGAAAATGTATCTCGCACTGGCAGCAGTTATTGTCTGTATACTGGCAATGGGGATTACCAGTATGGGAGGTCCGGAGAGGATCGTGCGGATGATGACGCAGAATGTGGGGGATAGAGAGGTTGATCAAGTAGATTCAAATCATACAGATAAAGAGAATAAGGTCATAGAAGGAGAAGAGGAGGAAAAGGCATATCAGGAGATAAGAGATGCTTTTGGTACAGAGGTGGTTAAAGTAAGTATATGTTTGCCTGAGATGCGCTTTGACTCGATGGAACTGGATAAAGATAAACAGATGGCCGATGTGTACTATTATTATAATAATAAGACAATAGCTTATTGTATAAATCTTCCATATAGAGACGGCTCATGGGGAGTTGATTTTGAGGATCCGATCGATAAAGAATATTCCAAAGAAATTCAAGGGTGTAAGATAGAGATTACTAAATATAAGCCGAACCAAAAAGGACTGCCGAGATGGGATGCGAGATTTGAATATGATAATACTGAGTATCTGTTAACAGGAACGATGAAACAGCAGGATTTTGAAAAAATATTAAATAATTTAATTTTTCCACAATAAAAAGCGACAGTTTTTGAAAAATTATGTGTATTAATATATGAGGGCAGAAAAAAGTACGAATGGAGGTGAGATATGAAGAAGAAAATCGTGTCTGTATGTCTGACCGCGATGCTGGTCGGAGGATTGTCGATGACATCCATGCAAGAAGCGAGAGCCGCAGAGGGTAAAGTGATAGACGGTTCAGAGTTGACGCATGAGGAAGAATCAATAGGGTATGATACAAAGATTACCAGAGGTGAAGACCTGTTAACCGGTTATTCCAAGTGTACAAAGCTTGGAAAAGGAAAGATTTATGCCGGTGGAACAACAATAGCAGCACAGGTAGTAAAAAGTGTGCAAATTGCAGTAATAGTAGAAAGAGCCAAAGAAGAAGATACAGAATGGTCATACTATGATAATTGGCATAAGGAAAACAAAAATACCAACAGAGCCATGTCCAACAGAACGCTTTACGTTGACGGTGATTATTATTACCGTGTACGTTGCACACATGTTGCTAACGGCGATATGAGTAGTTCCTTCACCAACGGTGTCTATGTAGAGTAACCAAATCCTCAAAAAGCATAGAAGGATAAGAACATAAGACTAAAAAAAGAAGAGCAAAACAAAAAGATTACAAATCAAAAGATGAAGAGATTAAAGTAAAGAAGTGGACGGAAAAACCAGAAACCATGCAGACCATGACAGTCAAACAGTAGTTGGGATAAAGTGAAGATTACAGCTGAATGAAACAGGTAAAACAGACAAAGAAAACCATAAAGTAATGTATATAAAAAGAAGACGACAATAAAAAAACCATAAATAAATTCATCGATAAGTAAGTGCACAATATGTAGGAGCGAATAATAATTAGAAAATACAATGAAAAACAATGAAAGAAACAATGTAACTATTAATAATTATTTATTCGTAACCAGTCAACGGAAGTTTTGACAAGGGAAAAGCAGGGTGTGAAAAAAAAGAGAAAAAAATACCAAAAATAAAAAATCACCAAAATGAAAAAGGATACAAGTCTCCCGGTCGGGGGACGAGTATCCTTTTTTGTGTCTGCATTATTCAGATCAGCTGCTGGCCTATTATTCGCCAAGTGCCTGTCTCAAAGCTTTGGATAACTGGTCAGGACAAGATGTCGGTCTTTCACCACATCTGGTTCCTTCCAGGCGCTTGATGACTTCGTGTGCATCCATTCCTTTAACAAGGCTGCTGATTCCGGATGTGTTACCGGCACATCCGCCTACGAATTCTACGTTAGCAATTTTATCTCCGTCAAGTTCTACGTGAATGAGACGAGAACAGACTCCGGTTGGTTTGTAATCCATATCTATTACCTCCTGATAATGTTCTTGCAAAGTTTTACATGATTCGGTATCAACAGACAGAAAATCTGTTGACTGTCATACTTCCTGATTATAACAGAAAACCGTCAAATTATCCATACATTTCGTCGGTTGAAATCCATTTTCCTATCGTCTATAATAAGGCGTAGGTAAATTCGTGAAACACAGGAGGATATAAATATATGATAGGTATTATCGGCGCAATGGAAGAAGAAGTTGCAGAACTGAAGAAAGATATGCAGATCGAAGAGACCGTAGAGATGGCAGGTATGGTATTCTGCAAGGGAACACTCGGCGGAAAAGATGTTGTAATCGTAAGAAGCGGAATCGGTAAGGTCAATGCAGGAATCTGTGCACAGATTCTGGTGAGTCAATTCGGAGCAGATACATTGATCAACACCGGTATTGCCGGCTCGCTTGATGCACAGATTGATATTGGCGACATGGTCATTTCCACGGATGCACTGCATCATGATATGGATGCGACTGTATTCGGTGATCCGGCAGGACAGATTCCGAGAATGGATACATTGTCATTCCCGGCAGACAAGGAGCTTGTGGAGAAGGCGGTAGCAGCGAATGAAAAAGCGAACCCGGATATTCATACATTTACAGGAAGAGTGGCGAGCGGGGACCAGTTCATTTCCGATAAGGAAGCGAAAGAAAGAATCGTGTCATTATTTCACCCGATGTGTGTAGAGATGGAAGGTGCCGGAATCGCACAGGCCGCTTACCTGAACAAAGTTTCGTATGTCATTATCCGTGCTATTTCGGATAAAGCCGACAACAGTGCGACAATGGACTATCCGACATTCGAAAAGAAAGCAATCGCCCACAGCGTAAGGCTTATGAAAGAATTGCTTCCGATGATCTAAGATAACGGGATGACCTGCGCAGTACAGAATGTTACAGGATATGCACGAAAGTGACAGAAAGCAGCATTTCCCGTGCAGAATAGGAAGAACGAAATAAAGCGCCCTTCTCTTTGATATACAGTATAATGCATATCAAAAAGGAGGGCTATTATTATGCTGGAAATGTTATTGGACAAGAAGTTGTTATTTGTGCTTATGGGGATGCTGACCGGACTTGGAGTGGCAGACAAGTGTATCGTGAGTATGACGATGAAACGTATGATAGAGGCGGCGGGAAGTATGAGCAAAAGCAATCATCCGTTGATGCGCCTGGTCCGGGCAAAATTCGAACATGCATGTATGATCAGTGACACGGTGGAAAATGTAGGGGTATTTGTGGATAAATATCTGTACGAGTACAAAGTATGTGGATTACGTCTGCACACGCTGCGGAGACTGGAAAAGATGTGTTCCGGTCTTCTGATCGTAACCGGACTTGCGGGAGCGGGAATTACCTGTCAGGTCTATGGAATGGGAGACGAAGCGTTGCGGATGGGCGCTGCCGGCTGCGGACTCGGAATCCTGGTGTGGCTGTTCCACCTGACAACGGACGAGAATTACTGTATGGAGATGGCGAAGAATTACATGGTTGATTATCTGGAAAATGTATGTCTCCGCAAGTATGAAAAGATGAATCAGAAGGAGCGGACCGTGCGTGTAAACATAGAAAACGGACCGGCGGAAGAGGAAATACAGAAGGATAAAATACAAAAAGACGAAATACAAAAGGATGAGATACAAAGGGATGAAGTACAGGAGACGGAAGCCGGAACAGAAGAGACACCTGCCCCGGTACCGGATCACAGTGTAGTCCATATGCAGCGTGAGAACAGACGGAGAGAACGGACTCAAAATACCGCAAAAAATCTGGCAAAAGCATCGGCAGGACTTGCCGGTATGGACGGAAGTAAAAGCCCGGAAGCGGAAGAACAGAAAGATGCACCGGAGGAGCTTGCAAAGGACGAGATGATACGCCAGATTCTGCGGGAGTTTATGGCTTGATAATATAATGTTATTTTGTTAAAATATATGCATGTATAATATATTTGATAAACTAAAGAATTACAGTGATTCCGACTACTACGCATTCCACATGCCGGGCCATAAAAGGAATCTGGATCTGATGGACGGAACCTCTCCGTACCTGATCGATATCACAGAAATCGACGGCTTTGATGACCTGCATCATGCAGAAGGGATTTTGAAAGAAGCGCAGGAAAGAGCGGCAGAGGTGTACCATGCGGATGAGACACATTTTCTTGTTAACGGAAGTACAGCCGGAATCTTAAGTGCAATATTAGGAACAACTGAAAAAGGCGATTCCATACTTGTGGCAAGAAATTGCCATAAGTCTGTGTATCATGCAATATATCTGAATGAACTGGATCCGGTCTACATCTATCCGAAGTTCGATACAGAACAGGGACTGAGTACAGAGATCGATGCAGAAGATGTGCAGAAAGCACTGGAAGAACATCCAAAGATCCGTGCGGTGATGATCGTATCACCGACCTATGACGGCGTGGTGTCGGACATCGAAAAGATTGCAGAGATTGTACATGAAGCGGGATGCCTGCTGATCGTAGACGAAGCGCATGGGGCGCATTTTGGCTTTGATCCGTATTTCCCGGAGAGTGCGAATATGTATGGCGCAGATCTTGTGATCAATAGTCTTCATAAGACGCTTCCGGCCCTGACGCAGACAGCGTTGCTGCATGTGAACGGGGAGCGGGTGAACCGCAGGAAAGTAAAGCGGTATCTGGATATGCTGCAGACGAGCAGTCCGTCGTACATACTGATGGCAAGTATCGATGCGTGTATTCATCTGCTGGAAGAGACACAACTGCAGAAGTGCAGTATTTTCAAAGAATATGCGGCACATATCGATACCCTGCGGGAAGAATTGAAGAAACTGAAGTATTTGAAGATTATCCGGACGGAGAATACAGACAGATATGACAGGTCTAAATTTGTGATCTCTGTAAAGCATGCCCCGATGTCCAGTCATGAATTGTATGAAAGACTGCTTCGTGATTATCATTTGCAGATGGAGATGCTTGCCGGAACCTATGTCCTGGCAATGACGACGGTAGGGGATACGCAGAAAGGGTTGGACAGATTGCGGGATGCATTGCTTGCAATTGATGCTGAGATCGATACAAAGTTAAAGTCAGGATCCGGACAGGAAGATGCCGGGCAGGAGCAGAAACCGATGCAAATGACCGACACGGATCTCCCGCTTTCCGGAAGACAGCCGTCACTGGAAAAGGTGTGGACGATCGCGAAGGCAGTGAAGTGCAGAGATAAGATGCAGAACCAGAACCACCAGAAGGATTCAGAAGACATCCTGTATTTGGTGAACCCAGGCAAGATGGAAAAACGAAATTTCAAGGACAGCGCCGGATGCATTTCCCTGGAATATGCGTATCTCTATCCGCCGGGAAGTCCGCTGATCGTTCCGGGAGAACGCATTACGCAGGAAGCGGTGGAGATTCTCTGCTGGTATCAGGAACACGATTTTTCAATTGAAGGACTGCAATCAGAAGATAGCATAGAGGTATGGATAGATGGGTAAGATATTTTACATGATGGGAAAGAGTTCTTCCGGTAAGGATACGGTCTATAAAGAGATCAGAAAAGAGCTTCCCGAGTTGAAGACGCTGACATTATATACGACCAGACCGATGCGGGAAGGTGAAAAAGACGGCGTGGAATATTATTTTGTTTCGAACGAAATATTAGAACAGTATGGAGAGGAAGGCAAAATAATTGAACTTCGTACCTATCAGACCGTGTATGGTGACTGGAAATATGCTACAATAGATGATGGACAGATTCATCTGACCGGGTCTGATTATCTGATGATCGGTACGCTGGAATCTTATATGAAGATGAAAGCGTATTATGGACAGGAGAATCTGGTTCCGCTTTATATTGAAGTGGAAGACGGGGAACGCCTGATGCGTGCGATCACAAGAGAGCGGCAGCAGGAACATCCGGGATACGAAGAAGTCTGCAGAAGATTTCTGGCAGATCAGAAGGATTTCTCAGAAGAGAATCTTGCGGCAGCAGGAATTACAAGAAGATATCAGAATGACGATAAAGTACGATGTAAGGAAGAGATAGTAGAGGTAATGCGAGATGGGAAGCTTTAAAGATGTGGTTGGTCACAAAGACATATTAAAATATATCAGTAGCGCAGTGGAGAATAACAGAGTGTCGCATGCGTATATTCTGAATGGGGAGAGAGGTTCCGGTAAGAGGATGCTGGCGAATCTGTTCGCAACGACTCTTTTGTGTGAGAGCGGGAACAGTGAACCTTGCGGGAAATGTCATTCCTGCAGGCAGGCAGAGAGCGGAAACCATCCGGATATTATCCGTGTAACACATGAGAAGCCGAACAGCATCAGTGTAGATGATATCCGTACACAGGTGAACAATACCGTGGATATCAAGCCGTATCAGGGACCATACAAAGTATATATTATCCCTCAGGCAGATCTGATGACACCGCAGGCACAAAATGCAATTCTGAAGACGATCGAGGAGCCGCCGGCATATGCGGTATTTTTACTGCTGACGGAGAATGCAGAGATGTTACTTCCGACGATCAACTCTAGATGTGTTATGCTGAAGCTGCGTAACATCAAAGATACACTGATCAGAAAGTATCTGATGGAGAATCTGGAGATACCGGATTACAAAGCAGATATGTGTACCGCATTTGCCCAGGGAAATGTGGGACGCGCGATCATGCTGGCGAATTCGGAGCATTTTAATGAGATCAGAGAGGAAGCGGTACAGCTCCTGAAGCATATCCATGATATGGAACTGAGTGAGATTGTTGCTGCGGTTAAGAATATATCTGTATATAAATTAGAGATCACGGATTATCTGGACATTATCATGATCTGGTACAGAGATGTCTTACTGTATAAAGCAACAAAAGAGATTGACAAGGTCGTATTCAAAGACCAGTTACAGAGTATAAAAGAACAGGCGAGAAAAAGCTCTTATGAAGGAATTGAACTGATCCTGGAGAGCCTTGAGAAAGCGAAAGCCAGACTGAAAGCGAATGTTAACTTTGATCTGGTTATGGAGCTTTTGTTCCTGACCATAAAGGAGAACTAATCATATGACGAAGGTAATAGGCGTTAGATTCAGAACCGCCGGAAAGATCTATTTCTTTTCGCCGGGAAAACTGGAGGTAGAGACGGGCGATAAGGTTATCGTTGAGACTGCAAGAGGAGTGGAATTTGGTTCTGTAGTTACCGGACCGAAGGAAGTGGAAGACGATAAGATCACACAGCCGTTAAAATCCGTGATCCGTCTTGCAACAGACGAAGATAAGAAAAAAGAAGAAAAGAACAAAGAAAAAGAAAAAGAAGCATTCAAGATCTGCCTGGAGAAGATCCATAAGCACGGGCTGGAGATGAAGCTGATCGATGCAGAATATACATTTGATAATAATAAGGTGCTGTTCTATTTTACTGCAGACGGACGAATCGATTTCCGCGAGCTGGTAAAGGATCTGGCAAGTGTATTCCGTACAAGAATCGAGTTAAGACAGATCGGTGTGCGTGATGAGACGAAGATCCGCGGAGGGATCGGGATCTGTGGCAGACCACTTTGCTGTCATACGTATCTATCCGAGTTCGCACCGGTATCGATCAAGATGGCAAAAGAGCAGAACCTTTCACTGAATCCGACGAAGATCTCGGGTGTCTGCGGAAGACTGATGTGCTGTCTGACGAATGAAGAGGAGACATACGAAGAACTGAACAGCCATCTTCCGGCAAATGGTGATCATGTCACAACACCGGAAGGCTTAAGAGGAGATGTCCAGTCTGTTAACGTACTCCGTCAGCTGGTGAAGGTTGTTGTAACACTGGATAATGACGAGAAAGAGATCCGTGAGTATCCGGCAGCAGAACTGAGATTCAAGCCGAGACGTAAGAAGAAAGACGTAAGACTTTCCAAAGAAGAGATGAAGGAACTGAAGGCGTTAGAAGAAAAGAACGGAGCGTCAAAGTTAAATGATGACTAAATTACTTCCGAATGAAAGACTGGATGACCTGCAGATCAGAGGATACGAGATCATCCAGAGTCCGGGACGGTTCTGTTTTGGAATGGATGCGGTGCTTTTATCCGCATTTGCAAATGTGAAAAAGCACGAAAAAGCACTGGATCTCGGAACAGGAACGGGGATTCTTCCGATCCTTCTGGAAGCTAAATATCCGGGCCTGCATTATACAGGACTGGAGATCCAGGAGGAGAGCGCAGATATGGCAAGGCGCAGCGTCAGCCATAACGGACTGGAAGAGAGGATCGACATTGTAACGGGAGATATCAAGGAGGCAGCATCCATATTCGGAGCCGCCTCTTTTGGAGTTATTACGACCAATCCCCCGTACATGATCGGAGACCACGGACTGAAGAATCAGAATACAGCATTGTATATTGCCAGACATGAGGCACTCTGCACGCTGGATGATATATTAAGAGAAAGTGCGAAACTATTGAAGGTCAAAGGAAGGTTTTACATGGTCCACAGGCCATTCCGGCTTCCGGAGATCATGACAAAGATGTGCGCATACGGAATCGAGCCAAAACGTATGCGGCTGGTATATCCGCATATAGACAAAGAACCGAACATGGTTCTGATCGAGGGTATGAAAGGCGGAAATCCGAGAATGCAGGTGGAGCCGCCACTGATCGTATATCAGAAGGATGGAAGTTATACAGAAGAACTGCTTGAGATGTACGGGATGAACAAGAGCGAGCATAAGATGGAGGAGTAAGAGATGGCAGGAACATTGTACTTATGTGCGACACCGATAGGAAATCTGGAAGATATGACCTTCCGGGCGGTGCGGATTTTGAAAGAAGCAGATCTGATTGCGGCAGAAGATACCAGGAACAGTATCAAGCTTCTGAATCATTTTGAGATTAAGACACCGATGACCAGCTATCATGAATATAATAAGATTGAAAAAGGACACAAACTTGTGGAACGCCTGCAGAATGGTGAAGATATTGCAGTGATCACCGATGCAGGTATGCCGGGAATCTCTGATCCGGGAGAAGAACTGGTAAAGATGTGCCAGGAGGCCGGGATCACGGTTACAGCTGTTCCGGGAGCCTGCGCATGTGTGACGGCGCTTACGATATCCGGGCTTGGAACGAGAAGATTCGCATTTGAAGCATTTCTTCCGACGGATAAGAAGGAGAGACAGGCTGTCTTGAATGAACTGAAAGATGAGACAAGAACAATGGTGATCTACGAAGCACCGCACAGACTGGTCCGCACGTTGAAGACGCTTCGGGAGACGCTTGGCAACAGACGCATCAGTATCTGCCGGGAACTGACGAAGAAGCATGAGACGGTATTTGCCACAAAGATAGAAGACGCACTGGCATATTATGACGTACAGGAGCCGAAGGGAGAATGCGTCATGGTGATCGAAGGAAAAAGCAGGGAAGAGATCCGGAGTGAAGAAAAAGCCAGATGGGAAGAGATGAGCATGGAAGAGCATATGGAACTCTATCTCGGACAGGGCATGGATAAGAAATCCGCGATGAAACAGGTGGCAAAGGACAGAGGTATAGGGAAAAGAGACGTCTATCAGGCACTGTTACAGACACCCTGACTTTAAATAACGTTCCGTTCGTCAACTTGTATAGAAAATGAAAAAAAGATTGTTCAACTTGGGCATTACCCAGGTTGAACTTTTTTTATATACTTTTTATCAGAACGAAACAGGTAACAAAATGAAATAAAACGATTATAAATCAGGAGGATTATAACAATGGCAAGTTTATCATTAAAACACATTAACAAAACTTATCCAAATGGATTTGAAGCAGTAAAAGACTTCAACCTTGAGATTGAAGATAAAGAATTTATCATTTTCGTAGGACCATCCGGATGTGGTAAATCTACAACGCTCCGTATGATCGCCGGTCTGGAAGATATTACTTCCGGAGAACTGAAGATCGGGGACAAAGTAGTAAATGACGTAGAGCCAAAAGACAGAGATATCGCAATGGTATTCCAGAACTACGCTCTGTATCCACATATGACAGTATATGATAACATGGCATTTGGTCTGAAGTTAAGAAAAGTACCAAAGGACCAGATCGACAAAATGGTTCGTGAGGCAGCTAAGATCCTGGATCTGGAACCACTGCTTGACCGTAAACCAAAAGCTCTTTCCGGTGGACAGAGACAGCGTGTTGCTATGGGACGTGCGATCGTTCGTGATCCAAAGGTATTCCTTATGGACGAGCCTCTTTCAAACCTGGATGCAAAACTCCGTGGACAGATGCGTATCGAGATCTCTAAACTGCACCAGAGATTAGGTACAACCATCATCTATGTAACACATGACCAGACAGAAGCTATGACACTGGGAACCAGAATCGTAGTTATGAACGCAGGTATTGTTCAGCAGGTAGATACACCACAGACTCTGTATGATTATCCATGCAACCAGTTCGTTGCCGGATTCATCGGATCACCACAGATGAACTTTGTTGATGCGAAATGTAAAGTAGTCGGAAATAAAGTATACCTGGTAGCAGGACCTTCAGAAATCGAGCTTCCACCGGCAAAAGCGAAGAAGCTGATTGATGGCGGATATGAAGGAAAGACAGTTGTTCTCGGAATCCGTCCGGAAGACGTGCACGATGAGCAGATGTTCATCGAAGCTTCTCCAAATACAGTAATCGAAGCAAAGATCCGTGTATATGAGATGCTCGGTGCAGAAGTATTCTTATACTTCGATTATGAAGGATCAAGCATGACAGCAAGAGTGGATCCTAGAACAACAGCAAGAACAGGTGATACTGTTAAATTTGCTCTGGATGCTGAGAAGATCCATATCTTTGATAAAGAGACACAGGTTACAATCACAAACTAGTCTGTAATGAAGGCTTGGTATAAGAGCCGCAATTATCATGAAAAACAGATGAATATAAGAGGACCGGGCGTAAGAAAGCGTCCGGTCTTTTCGTTTTTTTTCAGCAGACAATAAAATTTTGCTTTGTTAAAGCATGATTATCTGCTATAATGTATTCGTAATGCAGTTCGTTAGCGTGCTAAAATGTATACAAGTATGCAAAAGAACACGAAGAACAGCATTGCGGATAGGAAATGGAGGACAATGCGTGTTATCAAATCAGATATTACACAAAACAGCACAGGATATCAGGGAGATTACAGGATTTGACTGTGCAATATGGGATATGCAGGGATTCTGTCTCGTAAGGACGAATGAGACTCTGACCGGGTATGAGATCCAGATCCAGGATTTCCGTGATGACGAAGAAGAACCGGAAGAGATGATCTTAGATGAGATGGGAATGTTCCGCATTTATGAAGACAGTGATCCGGTATATGTATTGATGCTGCATGGAAATGCAGACGGCATGGAACTGGCAGGACGTATGGGAGCCAGTCAGCTTCGGAATCTTCTTTATGTATACAAAGAACGGATGGATAAGAACCGGTTTATTCAGAATCTGCTTCTGGATAATCTGCTTCTGGTTGATATCTATAATCAGGCAAAGAAGATGAAGATTCCGGCAGAACTTAAGAGAGTCGTATTCGTGATCGAACCGAAGAATGAAGGAGATGTCCTGGTACAGGAAACTCTGAAAGGTCTGTATGCGACGGGAACAAAGGATTTCGTAACGGCAATTGATGAAAAACATATTATTCTTGTGAAGTCACTGCAGTCTACCGACAGCTATCCGCAGGTAGAACAGATCGCCAAAGAGCTGGTCACGACGCTGAATATGGAAGCCATGGTAAGTGTAAGAGCGGCATATGGAACAATTGTAGAAGAATTAAAGGATGTATCCAGATCATACAAAGAAGCAGATATGGCTTTGGAAGTCGGAAGAGTGTTTTATACAGAGAAGAAGATCCTTGCATACAATGAACTCGGAATCGGGCGGCTGATCCATCAGCTTCCGGCATCACTCTGCGAGATGTTCCTGAATGAAGTATTCGAAGATGGCAAGGCCGATATTTTCGAAGAAGAAGAACTGACGACAGTTTATACATTCTTCGATAATAACCTGAATATATCAGAGACGGCAAGGCGTCTGTATGTGCACAGAAATACACTGGTGTATCGTTTGGAGAAGATTCAGAAGAAAACAGGACTGGATGTGCGTGTATTTGACGATGCACTGACATTCAAGATTGCCATGATGGTAGCAGATCATATGAAATATATGAAAGAATAATCAGGTTAGCAGATGTCTGGACTCAGACATTTTGATATATTCATAATACGATAGTAGGAGGACAAAACATGCTGAAATTATATGACAAGGGAGTCTATTTACTGAATGGAACAGAGATTGTGGAAGAAAAAGAAGCAGTTGCTGCAAAGACAGGTAAAGATGTGACTCCACAGGAAGCTGCAAAGAATACAATGGCATATAACATTCTGGCAGCGCATAACACCTCGGGAAATATGGAGCGTCTGCAGATCAAATTCGATAAGCTGACATCTCATGACATTACATTCGTTGGAATTATTCAGACAGCCAGGGCTTCAGGGCTTGAAAAATTTCCGATCCCTTATGTACTTACGAACTGTCATAACTCTCTTTGTGCAGTCGGAGGAACGATCAACGAAGATGATCACATGTTCGGTCTCACCTGCGCAAAAAAATATGGCGGAGTCTATGTACCGCCTCATCAGGCAGTCATCCACCAGTTTGCCCGTGAGATGCTGGCTGGCGGCGGTAAGATGATCTTAGGATCAGACAGCCACACACGTTATGGTGCACTTGGAACCATGGCTATGGGAGAAGGCGGACCGGAGCTTGTAAAACAGCTTCTGAATAAGACATATGATATTAAGATGCCGGGGGTAGTCGGAATCTACTTAGACGGTGAGCCGATGAAAGGTGTCGGACCACAAGACGTGGCACTTGCGATCATCGGTGCGACATTCGGCAATGGCTATGTTAACAATAAAGTGATGGAATTCGTAGGACCTGGTGTGAGTAAGTTAAGTGCGGACTTCCGTATCGGTATCGATGTTATGACGACAGAGACGACCTGCCTGTCATCCATCTGGAAGACCGATGATAAGATCAAAGAATTCTATGACATTCATGGAAGAAGTGAAGATTACAAAGAACTCAACCCGGGAGATATTGCTTACTATGACGGTATGGTATATGTAAACTTAAGTGAGATCAAACCAATGATCGCAATGCCATTCCATCCGTCTAATGTATACACGATCGATGAAGTGAGAACCAACTTAAAAGACATCCTTCATGATGTAGAACAGAAAGCACTGGTAAGTCTCGACGGAGCAGTTGACTATTCTCTGCAGGATAAGATTGTAAATGGGCAGTTATATGTGGATCAGGGAATCATCGCAGGATGTGCCGGCGGCGGATTTGAAAATATCTGTGCAGCAGCAGATATCATCAAAGGACATTATATCGGTTCCGATGAGTTTACATTCAGTGTATATCCTGCAAGTACACCGATCTACATGGAACTTGTGAAGAACGGAGCAGTTGCTGACCTTATGGAAGCAGGAACGATCGTGAAGACGGCATTCTGCGGACCATGCTTCGGTGCCGGAGATACCCCTGCAAACAACGCATTCTCAATCCGTCACTCAACCAGAAACTTCCCGAACCGTGAAGGATCCAAACTTCAGAGCGGACAGATCGCATCGGTTGCACTTATGGATGCACGTTCCATCGCAGCAACAGCAGCGAATAAGGGATTCCTTACACCTGCAACTGACCTGGATGTGGAATATAAAGGACAGACTTATCATTTTGATAAGAACATTTATGCGAACCGTGTCTTCGACAGCCATGGTGTAGCAGATCCATCGGTAGAGATCAAGTTCGGACCAAATATCAAAGACTGGCCTGCAATGGCAGCACTTCCGGAAAACTTACTTCTGAAAGTGGTATCTGAGATCCATGATCCGGTCACCACAACAGATGAACTGATTCCATCCGGTGAGACCTCTTCTTACAGATCCAACCCTCTGGGACTTGCAGAATTTGCATTGTCCAGAAAAGATCCTGCTTATGTAGGCCGTGCGAAGGAAGTACAGAAAGCTGAGAAAGCAATTGAAGCAGGACAGTGTCCGTTAGAAGTATTAGATGAACTGAAACCGGTTATGGATAAGATCCACGAGACATATCCGGAGACAGGAAAAGGTAATCTCGGAATCGGAAGCACGATCTTTGCAGTAAAACCGGGAGATGGTTCTGCAAGAGAGCAGGCAGCATCCTGTCAGAAGGTACTCGGCGGCTGGGCAAATATTGCGAACGAATATGCAACCAAGAGATATCGTTCGAACCTGATCAACTGGGGTATGCTTCCATTTATCACGGAGGAAGATCACGAGAACTTAAGCTTCCGTAACGGCGACTATATCTTCGTGCCGGAGATCAGAAAAGCAGTGGAAGATAAGAATGCCGAGATCAAGGCTTATGTGGTTGGAGATTCTCTGAAAGAGATCACGCTGAAGCTTGGTGATATGACCGATGCCGAAAGAGAGATCATCCTGAAAGGATGTCTGATCAATTATTACAGAGGATAATATGTTTTATTTTTGGTACCGTTTTGTTTTGGAAAATTTTGATCTGACATTCGGACTTATGTATACAGCAGGAAATCACGGATTTCCTGCTGTTTTTCCTTATTCGGAGATGCAGACACTGCCTAAATAAGGAAAATTCTTGTATAATATGATAAAATACCTGCAACAATGTGAGTAGGAAATGACTCTTATTTATATAGGATTTATAATAATTACCGGAAGATTAAAAATAGTAATAACAGATTCATATCTGAGGGAGGTTACGATATGATATGCAGTGTAAAAAGGTTCTCGGAAATGTATGAAACGGTTTACCGTGATCTGTACCATTACGCACTGTGCCTGATGAAGAATCCACAGGAAGCGGAGGATGCAGTGAGCGAGGCGGTTGTTGCGGCATACGAGAACATACATAAATTAAAAAAAGAAGAAGCATTCCGCAGCTGGATATTTACAATTCTGACGAATAAATGTAAGAAGAGATTGAAGAAGGCATTAAAAGAAGAGCCGGGAAGAGAGGAAGAACTTCCGGAACAGCCGGTTGTACCGGATTATGATCTGGCAATGGACGTCAGGAAAGCATTCTTCGTGTTATCGGAAGAAGAACAGATATTAGTCGGATTATCCGTATTCGGCGGGTATTGCAGTCAGGAGATCGGGGAAATGATGCGGCTGAATCCGAACACGGTACGATCGAAGCGGAGCCGGGCACTTAAAAAGATGGAATGTGTGCTGGGCAGTTACGGAGAAACAGAGCAGGGAAGAAAGGAGTGAGAAGTGTATGCGGCGTGAGAATGAACAGGAAAAAAAGCAGAACGGATACTGCGAACAGGATATGGTGGATCAGATTGCACGATTGTCAGAAAACACAGAGGTACCGGACAGTCTGAGACCGGAAAATATAGATCGGTTACTAAAAGGGAAAAAGCAGAAGAAACATTTTCATTCATACCGGATCGGACTTGCAGCAGCCTGTGTAGCAGTTGTGACGGGAATCATAGTGTGGCAGTATGGAAGCCTGCATCATGGAATGATAGACTCTAAAAGGGTGTCAGCAGATAATGCAGAAAGGAAGATCAGCGGCAGCAGGAAGATCAGGATAGCCGAAAGTTATGATGAAATCTATAAATATATCAAACGGTCGCAAGGTAACGAAGGAATTGCAATGTATGCAAGAAGTGGAAATGAGACATCGGCAGCAGCGGATACAGGCAGTGGGAATGAGACATCAGCGGCAGCAGTGGACGCAGATGGCGGGTATTCGCAGACCAATGTCCGGCAGTCCGGTGTAGATGAAGGAGATATTGCAAAAACAGATGGAACGTATCTGTATGTACGGGAAGATAATGGCCGGACGATCGACATCGTAGATGCAGGGAAAGGGCAACTGAAAAAATACAGTGAGATCACATTGGAAAAAGAATATGCGATCCAGGAGTTTTATATAAATACAGACCAGAAGAAACTGGTGGCGGTATGTCAGAAAGAATGTACAGATGCAGACAATAAAAAGCAGGTCGGTACAGCTGTCCGGCAACAGACAAAAACTGCGACAGTCACCTATGACATCAGTGATATCAAAAAGCCGGTAAAAGAAGGTGAAGTAACACAGAGCGGTACTTACAATTCATCGCGCATGGCAGACGGATACCTGTATCTGTTCAGTGAGTATTATACAGGAAGTAATGTGGTTAAAGATAAACCGGTCACCTATGTACCGATGGTGAATGACAAAGCAATGAGCCAAAGCAGTATCTGCCTGCCTCCGGAAAACTGTGGAATGATGTACGAAGTGATCAGTTCCGTGGATATCAGTAAACCGGATGAAACGGCAGATCATAAAGCGATCCTATCTGAAGGCGGTCAGATGTATGTCAGCAAAAAAAATATTTACTATTATGAATCAGGGTGGCAGCAGGACAATCAGACTGTGACAACACTTAGAAAAATTTCTTATAATAAGGGAAAATTAAAGGCAGCAGCACAGGGAAAAGTAAAAGGTTATCTGAATGATACCTTTTCGCTGGATGAATACAAGGGCAATTTAAGATTATTCACGACAAATAATGACGAAAATCTGGTGACGATACTGGATAAGAAACTGGATAAAATCAGTACCATCGAAAATCTGGCAAAAGGCGAAACCATCTATTCTGCAAGGTTCATGGGCGAATCCGGATATTTTGTGACATATGAGCAGGTCGATCCGTTATTCAGTGTAGACCTGTCCGATCCGGAGAAGCCAAAGATTCTCGGTAAATTAAAGATTCCGGGATTTTCCGAATACCTGCATTTCTATGGAGAAGACAGACTGCTCGGTATCGGAATGTCAACCGATGAAGAATCCGGCGTGGCAGAAGGAGTAAAAATAACAATGTTCGATATATCTGACCGATCAGATGTAAAAGAAGAATCTACACTTGTGCTGGATGATCTGTACGGAAGCCATGCGGCATATGATTATAAATCGGTGCTTGCCGATCCGGAGAAAAACGTAATCGGATTATCCGGTTACAGCCAGAATGGGGAAAGCTATTATCTGCTGACATACAACCGGACAGACAGGAAATTTGAGACAATCCTGCAAGAAGAAGTCAATGGAAATACATCTCAGGGAATCCGGGGAATCTATATAGAAGATACGCTGTATGTGATCAGCGGAAATATTATTGAAGCTTATGATATGAATACGGGTGTGAAAAGCGGAGATATCATATTATAAATTTAACTTGGGATTTAATTCAGAAAGGCTGTGGATACCCGAACCGGAATAAAGCTTGGAAAGGCGTTCCTGTTCAGGTTCCATCGGCGGGTCAATTCTAAAGGGGCAAAATTCTGCTAAAAGCAGGCTTTCAAAATTTGAAACTCGGCATACGCCTCAGACAGTCAAATTTTGAAAACCTAACGCAGAATTTTGCCCCTTAAGAATTACCAACGCCTCTTTCACATTCACTGGAACGCCTTTCCAAGTTTTATTCCGTGTGTATCAAATGCCTTACGAATTAATGGCAATTGTGTAACGGTTGTGGCCGCCACCGGGTTATACTTCCGGGCATTTCATTTATTAACACTCGCTGCCAGTCACGACTTGAAGGAAACAATAATCCTTATCTATTGTTTCCTTCATGGACTGAGAGGCCGCTTCCCCAGTTAATAAATTAAATCCCAAATTAATTCCGATACTGTGTATTTTTATTACTGCAACTGGCTCAGACGGCTGCGGAGTACAGGTCCGACGATGATCGCAATGATAATCTTCGCTGCGTCACCGGCAAGATAAGGAATTACTCCGACAGAAAGTGCTGCAACGAATGACATTTTCAACTGGATCGCAAGCCACTCTGTACCAAAGATATAAGTGACTGCCATACCGATGATCATACCGACAACTGCCAGGATTCTGTTCTTTGGAAATTTATCAACGAACAGTCCGGAAATCAGTGCAAGGAAGATGAAACCAATCAGGTATCCGCCGGTAGGACCTGCAAGCTTTCCTAATCCACCGGTAAAACCGGAAAATACAGGGAGACCGACAAGACCAAGTAACAGATATACGATGTAACTGATGGTTGCATCTCTAAAACCAAGTACATAGATACTGATCATGATCACCAGGTTGGTAAGACTGATCGGTACCGGGCTGACCGGAATCGGAATCGCCATAGGAGCGAAGATACAGGTGATTGCAGTCATCAAAGCAATCAGAACCAGTTTGCGGGTGGAAAGCTTTTTCGTTGTTGTGCTATTTGCTGTGTTGTTCATAGTGGTAATTGTCTGCCGTATGACATGGCAGAACTCCTTTCCTTTTTTATATCAAAAATATAACAGAAGTATAAAATAAACAGAGAGGAATGTCAACTGTAAAAGATAGAAGGTTAACAATTGAACGTAGGCAAGCGTATGATGTTAACAAAAACATACGATTTGAAAATGTATAGTATTGTGTGAATATTAAAATAAATAAAGATAAATCAGATAATTCAATTGCTGAAATGAAATAATGAAAAATAAATAAAATTAATTGTAAAAAGTATTGACAAAATAAAAGCCGAATGATATTATATAATCAATCCAAAGGAAATCCAAAATAAACAAAAAAGAATTCCTGACGAGAAAGGGAATCTTGAAAATTGAATATCACATATTTTATAAGATGTATTTTTATTATAAATTCTCAATTCGTTTAAGAATCGAAAAATACAGGATATAGATATGAAATAGCTGGTAAGGCATCGGATATCAAATATCGTAAAGTATATTGTAGAGAAAGAGAATGGATGAATAACGATTATAGAATGGTATCAAGGGGATATGGATCATAATCGTAGAAGAGATGAGATAATAAATTCCAGCTTATATCTTAAGTGATAAAAGAAAAGTTTATCAAGGATGAAGAATATTTCATATGTCGGTGAGATATCGTTGATTGGAAATTTATGAAAAGGAGGCTTAATCCAATGGACACAGTAGAATCATCGAATCAATATGTTAGTGGTATGGCAGGTAGAAGTTCCCAGAGAATAAGCCTTTATTATAATAGATAAAAGGCCGGTAGAGGAGATTCGGAAAAATAGAACAGACGGAGAAAATATACACCGGACGATAAAAAGAACTGCAGACATATTGAACAGAATACCACATATTTAAAGATATTATTAATATGTGTAAAGAAACATGAATAGTAGATTTGAATGAATGTGCAAAGAAGATGAGTAAAAGATCATTGGAAAGCATACAAAGGCGACAGGGAATAAAAATTAAAAATCATTCTCCGATATAAAAATTAAATATGATAAAATTGAATATGTAACAGCCATCATAGGAAAGAATATGATGGCTGTTTTTTACGTTGATATCAGAGAGCAGCCGGCAGATATTTTACAGGGATAAAAAAATTGTAATTTTTGTAATATTTTTTTAACATATTTGGCGGGATATTTTGACAATAAACAGGTCATATGATAAACTTATATAAGTAAAATTGTAGGGAAATACGCTTTTTTAAAATAAACATTTGAGGTGAGAAATATTGGATAAATATGAATATAGGGTGAAGACCGAGCAAATGCTTGATCATCTGGAAAAGAAGGAGTACCAGCAGGCAAAGGAAATTGCTGATGGTATAGACTGGCGAAGAGTAAAGAATGCGTCAATGCTCAATACAGTCAGTGAGATTTATGAATATAACGGTGAGTTTAAGAAGGGGAGAGATATACTGTTCCTGGCATTTGACAGAGCACCGGGAAGCAGAAAAATTGTATATCGTTTAGGCACACTGGCATTGAAGATCAAAGATATCAGAGAAGCAACGGATTGTTATGAAGAATTCGTAAAGCTGGCACCAAAAGATCCGAATCAGTATATTTTAAAATATAAGATTCTGAGAACACAGGGGGCATCGCTGACAGATCAGATTACAGCACTGGAAGAATTTAAAAAAGCGGAATATATTGAAAAGTGGGCATATGAACTTGCCAAATTGTATGATGAAGCCGGAATGACAGCAGAATGTCTGGAAGAATGTGATGATCTGATCTTGTGGTTCAGTGAAGGCAAATATGTATACCTTGCAATGGAACTGAAGATGAAGTATAAGCCACTGACACCACTTCAGCAGGAGAAATATGACAGCCGTCCGGGAGCGGTTAAGAAGAAACCGGAACCGGAGAAACAACCGGAATCAACACTGGAAGAAGTGGATGACGAGAATGAATATAATGAAGGTACAGAAGAGACTGTTGACGTACAAGAAGAGCCGGTCAGAGAGCCAGTGACAGAAAGAGTTGATGAATCTGAAGTTCAGGAAATTCCTCCGCAGGAAGTACCGATGCAGGAAACTGTTGTACAGGAAGAGATTCCACAGGAAGTGCCGATGCAGGAAACTGTTGTACAAGAAGAGATTCCGCAGGAAGAAATTGTAGAAGAAGCTGCAGAAGAAGTCGTGGAAGAAGAACCGGTATATACTGAACCGGAAGAGGCTGCGGAAGAACATGGATCAACGATCAAACAGGTTGTGACGGGAGCTACTTTGGAGGAAGCTTTAGCGCAGGGCATGGCGGTTGCCAATGGCATTACAATTGAAGAAGAAGCAATGAAGGAGCGTGAAGATGAGATTCTGGCGAATGGTCAGATGATGATCGATGATATTCTTCAGAAATGGGAAGAAAAACAGAAAGACCACGAAGCAGCAATCGAGAAGCAGAAAGCAAAAGATGAAGAGCGGCTTCAGAAAGAAAGAGAACAGGCTCGTATCCGCCAGGAAGAAGAACGCAGAGAAGTTGAGAGAAAAGCGGCGGAAGCTGAGGCAAGAAGAAAAGCCGAGGAAGAAGAGGCAGCAAGAAAGGCGGCCGAAGAAGAGGCAAGAAGAAAAGCCGAGGAAGAAGCAGCAAGAAAGGCAGCCGAAGAAGAAGCAAGAAGAAAAGCTGAGGAAGAAGCAGCAAGAAAAGCGGCCGAAGAAGAGGCAAGAAGAAAAGCTGAGGAAGAAGCAGCAAGAAAAGCGGCTGAAGAAGAAGCAAGAAGAAAAGCCGAGGAAGAAGCAGCAAGAAAAGCGGCTGAAGAAGAGGCAAGAAGAAAGGCCGAGGAAGAAGCAGCAAGAAAGGCGGCCGAGGAAGAGGCAGAACCGATAAGCAAGACACAGAGAATTCCGGATGATATTGTACGTCTGATGGAAGAAATGGGAAATGAAGAGTCGGAAGAAGAACTCTATGAAGAGGATTTTGAAGATGGTTCGGAAACGGAAGAAGACTTCATTGAAGGAATCGAAGAAGAACTTAGCGGAATCGATATGAGTGGAAGCAGTTTTGAAGAAGCCGATTTCGGTGATGAAGATTTTGAAGAAGCTGATTTCGAAGAGGAAGACTTTGAGGATGAAGACTTTGAAGAGGCTGATTTCGAAGGGGAAGACTTTGAGGATGAAGACTTTGAAGAAGCTGATTTTGAAGATGAAGACTTTGAAGAGGCTGATTTCGAAGAGGAAGACTTTGAGGATGAAGACTTTGAAGAAGAGGACGAAGAAGAAGCTGATTTCGAAGATGAAGACTTTGAAGATGAAGACTTTGAAGATGAAGACTTTGAAGAAGCTGATTTTGAGGATGAAGACTTTGAAGAAGCCGATTTTGAAGAAGAAGACTTCGAAGCTGATTTTGCGGATGTAGAGGACGAAGAAGAAGACTTCGACGATGATTTTGCAGATGTAGACGATGAAGAGACAGATTTTGATGACGAAGACTTAGAGATTGAAGACGACGAAGAAGCGGATGAAGAGTTAGAAATCGAAGAGCCATCGGAGGAAGAGATTCAGGCAAGAATCAAGAAATCTAAAGGCGGTGTTCCGTTCGATACAGGATTTGTTGTAACCGGAAGATATGATCTGAGTGCTACGAGTGAGATCGGTCTGAAAGCCGGACTTACAGAAGAACAGAAGAAGCTGTTCTCATATTTTGTACCGGTGAGAGGAATGAGCGAACAGATCGTTGAAGTACTTGATAACGACAGAAGGGCACAGAGAGAAGGAACATCCAAGACAGGTAACCTTCTTGTGATTGGTAGAAAAGGATCTGGTAAGACAGTCCTTGCGGTTGATATTGTAAAAGCAATTCAGAAACAGAGAAGTCTGAAACAGGGTAAAGTAGCAATCGTTACAGGTGAATCTCTTAATAAGAAAGAGCTTACGAATATTATTCAGAAGCTGCGCGGCGGAGCGATCATCATCGAGCATGCAGGAAAATTGAATGCGAGAACTGTAAAAGAGTTAAATTATCTGATGGAGAAGAAGACAGGAGAATTGCTCTTTGTACTGGAAGATCAGAGAAAACCTCTGGAGCGTCTGATGACAGCAAACCCGGAATTCAAGAAGAAGTTCAGTTCTAAGCTGGAGCTTCCGGTATTCATCAATGATGAGCTGGTAACATTCGGTCAGACATATGCGAAAGAGAATGGATACAAATTGGATGAGATGGGAATTCTTGCACTGTACAGCCGTATCGATGTAATGCAGAGAGAAGATCATGCAGTATCAGTTGCTGAAGTAAAAGAGATCATGGATGAAGCAATCTCACATTCACAGAAAGCAAATGTAAAACATCTTGCACGAAGAGTATTCGGCAAGGGAACCGACGATTCTGACAGAATTATTCTGAAAGAAGAAGACTTTAGAATTTAACAAAAACGAATACCTGTAAGAAGCTGTCGGGAACAGGATTTACAGGTCGGATTTTGAAAGAGTTTTGACAAACTAAACGGTCAAAGCTCTTTCTTTTTGCCTGTTTGTAAAGTATAATGTTCTTATAAATATGCAGCAGAATGCGAGGGGTAATTATGGCTGAAAAAAAGAAAAAACCATATGAAATAGGTGAATTGGATCAATACCTTTTCGGACAGGGCAATCATTATGAGATTTATGAGAAGCTGGGCGCACATCTGGTACAGAACGGAAAACAAAAAGGTGTGTATTTTGCAGTGTGGGCACCGCATGCGCAGGCGGTATCGGTAGTCGGAGAATTCAATGAATGGGACACAGAGGCAAATCCGATGAAGAGGGAAGAGCCGCTCGGGATCTATACCTGTTTTATACCAGGTGTGAAGAAGGATCAGATGTATAAATATTGTATCGAGACTTATTCGGGAGAACAGATATTTAAGGCAGATCCATATGCCAATTATGCGGAGTTAAGACCGGGAACAGCATCCAGGGTCACAGATATTGAGAATATCAAATGGACAGATGCAGAGTGGATGACACGTAGAAAGACCTGGAATCATAAGCACGAGCCAATGTCTGTCTATGAGGCACACATTGGTTCCTGGATGCGTCACCCGGGAAGGGAAGATGAAGGATTCTATACATATAGAGAATTTGCCAGGGCAATTACCAAATACATAAAAGAAATGGGTTACACACATGTGGAACTGATGGGAATTGCCGAGCATCCGTTTGACGGATCCTGGGGATATCAGGTGACCGGATATTATGCACCGACATCCAGATATGGGTCGCCGGAAGATTTTGCATGGATGATCAATTATCTGCATAGAAATAAAATCGGTATCATTCTCGACTGGGTACCGGCACATTTCCCGAAGGATGCACACGGACTGGCAGATTTTGACGGAACACCGACGTACGAATATGCAGATCCAAGATTGGGAGAACATCCGGACTGGGGAACGAAAGTATTTGATTTTGGAAAGAATGAAGTACGGAACTTCCTGATCTCAAATGCGTTATTCTGGGTTGAGAAGTTCCATATAGACGGATTGCGTGTGGATGCGGTTGCTTCGATGTTGTATCTGGATTACGGACGGAAGGACGGAGAATGGGTTGCAAACAAATATGGCGAGAATAAGAACCTGGAGGCAATCGATTTCTTCAGACATCTGAATTCTGTTGTACTTGGAAGAAATCCGGGAGCACTTATGATCGCAGAGGAATCTACGGCATGGCCGCAGGTTACCGGAGATGTAGAAGAAGGTGGATTGGGATTCAGTCTGAAGTGGAATATGGGATGGATGCATGACTTCACAGAATATATGAAATTGGATCCATATTTCCGAAAGGATAACCATCATCTGATGACATTTGCCATGAGTTATGCATACAGTGAGAATTATATTTTGGTATTGTCGCATGATGAGGTGGTACATCTCAAGTGTTCGATGCTGAATAAGATGCCGGGACTTGGATTTGATAAATATGCGAATCTGAAAGCCGGATATGCATTTATGATGGGACACGCAGGAAAGAAACTTCTGTTTATGGGACAGGAATTTGCACAGCTTCGTGAATGGAGTGAAGAACGGGAACTGGACTGGTTCCTGCTGGCCGAACCGGAACATCAGCAGATGAAGATGTGGGTAAAAGACCTCTTACACCTGTATAAGAGGCATAAGGCAATGTATGAGATGGATCAGAGCTGGGAAGGATTCGAATGGATCAATGCGGATGACGGATACAGAAGTATCTACAGTTTTATGAGACATTCGAAAGGTGCAAAGAAGAATCTGTTGTTCGTCTGCAACTTTACGCCGATGGCAAGAGATGATTACAGAGTCGGAGTGCCGAGAAAGAAACAGTATAAACTGATCCTGAACAGTGATGAGGAGAAATACGGCGGAACCGGAGCAGATCGTAAGAAGATATACAAAGCGGAGAAGAAAGAATGTGATGGAAGACCGTATTCATTCGCATACAAATTGCCGCCTTACGGAGTTGCTGTATTCGAGTTTTAATTATATGAAGTCAGTGGTAAAAAACTTTGATGCCTGCGGATAAAAATGCCGGGAAGTGTTGAAACTTCCCGGCATTTTTCGTTTTACTGTACATCTTTATTAATGACTGTATTTAGTTGGAAGAACTGTTGGCTGAGGAATCAGAAGTATCGGAACCAGAGGCATCGGATTCACTACTGTTTTGAGTGTTGCTTTGGTTATCAGACTGGTTATCTGTACTGTCATTCAATGAAGAATCATCAGCAGAGTTGTCTGTTGTGCCGTCATCTGAAGAATCAGCATCGTTGTTCAGAGAATCGTTCTGTGTGTCGCCAGACGGCTCATCAGTGTTATCAGAGTTATCTTCTGTAATGGCATCATCGTTACTCTTGTCTGTGTCATCTTTCTTAGAATTGCTTCCACCGAACAGATCTTTGAAGAACTTCTTGATCTTGCCCCAGAATCCGCTGTCATCACTGTTGTCATCCGAAGTATCATCCGAAGCGGCATCTGAACTGTCTGTGCTGTTGGAAGAATTGTCGGAAGAATCCAGTGTACTGTTAGTTACGACATCATCACCGAGTGCGCTGTCATCCGTGCCGTTAATGATTCCGCCATCGGAACTGTCATCGCCGCCGAAGATACCTTTGATGGAACTCCAGAGGTTGGAGAAGAATCCGCCACTCTTTCCGTCAATGTTATCTAATGTATTCTTCAGAGCTTTGACATCATAGTCATACTGGGAAATGTTTTTCATCAGATCGGAGATCTTGTCGATCTGTTCCTGTGTCAGCGTGACGTTGTTATCCTTGGCAGCGTTTTCAACTGCATTCTGAATGTCATCTGCATCCGTTAATTTGCCCTCGATCACATCTTTTTTTACATCGTTCATGACATTTTCCGCTTTGTCCTGGCCGATGTCATTGGCCAGGTCTCCTGTGGTGACAAGTTCATCGGTCGCAGCTGCTTTCTGATCGTCATTCAGAGTTGTTCCGGTGGCTTTCTCATAAGCCATCATGATACCTGTCAGTGCACCGGTTCCGGATACTTCGATCGGAGAAGCGGCAACGACATTACAGTTTTTAACACCGGATGTCAGAAGCGTACTGGAGATCATAGAGCTTGTAACATAAGTTAGGTTGGAAACCTTTACCTGGATTCCGCCGCTTGTGGTCGGTTCTACATAAGAACAGCTGTAGGTACGGGTACCGATTTGTTCGTCGGGAGCGACTCCTTCCAGATATTTTCTTTCGTCTGCATTGGTAACTTCGATGACTTCTGCTTTATCAGATGAAGTTCCGAAATACTCATACATAGAATTCTTCTGTGAATCAGTCAGATTGGCGCCAAGTGTTACAACTTTGGATGAATCTGCTCTTACAACCAGTGGTGCCGCAGTAGATCCAAGTACGATTGCCATGGCAACTGGTAATGCTCTTTTAAATTTTTTCATAATGCGTGGTGTGTTCACCATGCCCCCTTTTTATTAAATATTTTTATCCCTGTTACTTTTTTAATATAACATAAAACAGTGTGTTTTCCTAGAAAATATAAATTAACTATTTCTAAAGATTTTCTGTAGATTGCGTCCGCATCTGCACAGTCAACAACTTCTGCAGGCGTGAGTCCAGCTCCTTTTGCGGTATCATTCCCTGCATGGTGGCAATCAGTTCTCGGTCTTTGAAAATGAGAAATGACGGAAGAAGAGCGGTCTGATATTGCGCAGCAAGAAGTGCGGATTCAGAGGTCTCTACTTCAAAAAAGCAGATACTGCCGGAATATTTCTTCTGATATTTCTTTTCCAGATCTTCTATGACAGGGCGCATCATTGCACATTTTCCACACCAGACAGCGTAGAACATGACTACAGCCAGTGTGGGATGCTCCGGTCCAGCCTTTGCCGGTGTATCGGAAGAAAACTGCCAGTGGTTCATCCGGCAGATATCAAAGTTCTGTGTTGTCAGATGTAACATAAGCTTCCACCCTTTCCCATAAGAAACAGGAGCATAAGATATGCTTTCTATTAATATATGAAAGGAAAGGGAAGAAGTGCAGGCAGACAGGGTCGGTATATAAGTCCGGATATTGCAGCATGTTATCTGCGCTTTGCGATCAGTTTACAGATCGGATTGCCCATAGAAGAGAACTTGGCTTCATATTCAGTCATAATATTGCCCTGATTCATCGTACTGTCGTTATGAAGATCATAGGATAGCTGATCCAGAACGAAAAGTTCGGAAGTTTCAAGTTCTTCTACTGAAAAGTCAAAGAGCGGCCGGTTGTCGGTCTTGAATTCTACCGTTCCATCTGCAGTCAGGACCTGGTCATAAAGCTTGAAGAATTCATTGGAAGTCAGTCTTCTTCTTGCATGGCGGGCTTTCGGCCACGGATCGGAGAAGTTCAGGTAGATGCGTGATACTTCTGCCGGGGCGAATACGGTCGGCAGATCATTTGCATCCATACAGATGAACCGGATATTGGCAGGAGCCTTTCCTTCTGCTTCCAGTTCCTGGAATTTCTCAACGGCACGCAGCAGAACGCTGGAATAACGCTCGATGCCGATGTAGTTGATCTGTGGGTTTTTTGCTGCCAGGGTCAGAAGAAACTGACCTTTTCCCATACCGATCTCGATGTGCAGAGGCTGCTCTTTTTTAAACGTCTGGTTCCAGTCTCCGCGTAAACTTTCCGGATCTTTCACAACTTCTTTGCAGGCTTCGAGAACGCTCTCTGCACGTGGTATATTTCTAAGACGCATATGTGTGTTCCTCCTTATAATCACTGGATTTGCAAATCGTTCTTAGTTTAGCGTCTGTGTGGGAAAAAGTCAATGGAAGCAGAAATTGTCAGAAGAATTGAGAAAAAATAATACAATATATACAAAATAATTGTGGCAATTTAAAAAAATAGGTGTATTATTATAACATGGATAAAAAAATAACAATTGTTGTTGTGAAATGTGCAAAAAGGAGGGCGGCTTATGAACTCTGTAATTGAAAAATTGGCTGAAGTAGAGACGACGGCGGAGACGATCGTAGAGCATGCCAGACAGCAGAAGAGTGAAATTGAAAGACAGATACAGGAAGAAAGAGATCAATTTGACCGGAATCTGGAAGAAGAGACACAGAAAAAACTGAAGAAGATAAAAGAAAAGTCGCAGCAGGAAGTGGAGAAAGTTCTGGACCGGGAGCGGAAGAAGAACCAGACTGCAATTGATGCGCTGAAGCAGGAATATGAAGAAAATCACGAGATTTATGCAGAGGAAATCGTAAGACATATGATCGAGGTGTAGCGTATGGGAAATGTGATGGCTTACAGTGGGATTACGACAAAGGTACGTGCAATGTCGGCAAAGCTTCTGAAGGCGGAGGATTATGACATAATTGCCGGACTCGGGACAGTAACGGAAGCGATTGAATATCTGAAAGATAAGACGGCATATGCACCTTATGTGAACCGGATGGATATTTCTCTGTATCACAGGGGAAATGTGGAGAAGATCCTGTATCAGTCTCTGTTCGATGATTATTCGAGACTCTTCCGTTTTGCCGGAATGAAACAGAAAACATTCTTAAAATTATACTGGAAACGTTATGAGATTGATCTGATCAATTATTGTCTGAGAATTGTGTTCAATCATTATGACAAGCCGTTTGATCTGGAATATAAGAAAGAGTTTTTTGACAGATATTCACAGATTTCCATTGACCGGTTGATAACTTCGAAAAATATTGATGAGCTTGTGGATAACTTACGGGATACGGAGTATTATGATGCACTTGCCAGAATTAAAGATTCCGGAGCGGGAACGCTTTTTGATTATGATCTGGCACTGGATCTGTATTATTTTTCCACCATGTGGAAAAAGGGAAAAAGGGTTCTGAAAGGACATGAACAGAAGATATTTTTAAAAGATTACGGAACGAAGATCGACCTTCTGAATCTACAGTGGATCTACCGTGCGAAGAAGTATTATCATATGCTTCCGCCGGACATTTATTCGATGACGATCCCGATTCATTACCGGGTTCGTGTGGAAGAGTTCAAGAGCCTGGTAGAGACTCCGACACTGGAACAGTTCGAAACTGAAGTGGGAAAAACGTACTATGCGGGAAAGTATGATTATATGCAGGCAGATAAGACACTGGAACAGATGTACCGTGACTGTCTGCGGAAATTGTACCTGACCGATAAAAGGAATGATCCGTATTCGATCGCGATCGTCAATACGTATCTGTTCCTGAAAGAAGAAGAAATCTATAAACTAACGACAGCCCTTGAGTGTATCCGTTACGGTTTGACGAAGGGAGAGACATTAGGATACTTAGGAGGTGTGAATCAATGATTGTTAAGATGAAGTTCTTAAGCATCAGCGGACCGAAGAATGACATCGACCGTGTCTGCGAGGTGTATCTGTCGAAATACGAAATGCAGCTTGAGAATGCGGCGGCGGAGCTTAAGACGACCGACAACCTGCAGCCTTTTGTGGAAGTCAATCCATACAAAGAGCCGCTTGCGAAGGCAGAACAGTTCAGCGCACTGTTAGCGGATGAAGACCAGAGGATCGATGTATCGATGAATCAGGAGGATATGCTGAACCTGATCCGGGATGTCAATCATGACTATCTGGATCTTGTGGAAAAGAAAGAGTTAACGAAGAAGCAGGTAGACGAATACAAAGAAAAGCTTCTGATCATGGAGCCGTTCCGGACACTGGAATTGGATATGCAGAAATCATTAAAGTATAAATATATGAAAGTCCGGTTCGGACGGGTAGATGTGAATTATTACAAACGTCTGGAAAAATATTTGTTTGATGATCTGAATGCGGTATTTATCGAAGGTATAAGGAATGAAAATTATGTGTACGGATGTTATTTCGTATCGAATGCAGATTCCAGTAAAGTAGATTCGGTATTCAATTCTTTGCATTTTGAAAGGATTGCAATTCCGTCCGAGTACATAGGAACACCGGAGCAGGCCTGTGAAGAGCTTGAAAAGGCAATCGAAGAAAAGCAAAAAGAGATTGCAGAGATAGAAAAACAGATCAGGGAGCTGATGGCGAAGAATGCCGCAAAGCTCCGTGGTGCGAAAAGGCGTCTGGAAGAACTGTCTACAAACTTTGATGTACGTAAGCTGGCGGCAAGGATCGAAGAGGGAGATAATAAAGAAGATTATTACATCCTGTGTGGCTGGATGGGTGAAGAAGATGTGAAAAAATTCCTGGCGGAATCGAAGAACGATGATAAGGTATTCGTTGTTGTAGAAGAAGATAAGGAGAAGTTTTTCGGAGAACCGCCGACGAAGCTTAAGAATCCAAGATTCTTCAAGCCATTCGAGATGTTCATACGGATGTACGGACTTCCGGCAAATGATGAGATAGATCCGACGATGTTTGTGGCACTGACGTATACATTTATCTTCGGTGCGATGTTCGGGGATGTCGGGCAGGGCTTATGTCTGTTCGTATTCGGCGGGCTTTTGTATCTGATCAAGAAGATCAACCTGGCAGGGATTATATCCATTGCGGGACTGTTCTCGACATTTTTTGGATTCATGTTCGGAAGTATCTTCGGATTTGAAGATGTGATACAGGCACGCTGGTTAAGACCTGTGGATGCGATGACGAACCTGCCGTTTATCGGACAGCTCAATACGGTATTCGTGGTAGCTATTGCATTTGGTATGGGACTGAATATCCTGGTGATGATCTTTAACGTGATCAACGCAGTTAAGAGTCATGATCTGGAAAATATGTTATTTTCCCACAACGGAATCGCAGGGCTGGTGTTTTATGGATTCCTGGTGCTGACGATCGTGCTTTATATGACGGGACATAAGGTTCCGGGTAATATCATGATGGTAATTTTTCTGGGGGTTCCAGTGCTCTTGTTCGTATTCAAGGAACCGTTGGGCAATCTGGTGACAAAGCAGCATAAGAAGATGGAAGAGGGCAAGGTAATGTTCTTCGTGCAGGCGTTCTTCGAACTGTTCGAGACGATGCTGAGTTATTTTTCTAATACCATTTCTTATGTGCGTATCGGTGCATTTGCCGTCAGCCATGCGGCGATGATGGAGGTTGTGCTGATGTTATCGGGCGCAAGTGCGGGACACACGAACTGGATCGTGTTCGTGCTTGGAAATGTGCTGGTGTGCGGACTGGAAGGGCTGGTCGTCGGTATCCAGGTACTGCGTCTGGAATACTATGAGATGTTCAGCCGTTTCTATAAAGGAACCGGACGGGAATTTAAGCCGTTCCACAGTCAGAGTGACAGAAATTAATAAAATTCAAAGATATATTTACAGGAGGACAAAAATATGAGCCTGACAGTTAGAGTATTATTCGTTGTAACATTGTTGCTGAGTATTGTAATTCCATTTGGATATTTTCTGATCGGACAGAGGACGAAGAAGCGTTATAAGAGGGCTATCGGCACAAATATATTCTTTTTCTTCAGCACTGTTCTGATCGCAGGGATCATGCTTTTTGCGGGAGATCCGGTACAGGCAGCGGAAGCAGCCGGCAATACGGCGTCGAACGCAACAGGATTCGGATACCTGGCAGCAGCACTTTCAACCGGTCTTTCCTGCGTCGGCGGTGGTATCGCCGTTGCAAGTGCAGCAAGTGCGGCTCTGGGTGCAATTAGTGAAGATTCCAGTGCACTTGGTAAGTCACTGATCTTCGTAGGTCTTGCAGAAGGTGTGTGTCTGTACGGACTGATCATTTCCTTCATGATCTTGGGTAAATTGTAAGATGAAGATGTATCTGATCAGTGATAATATCGATACTCTGACAGGAATGCGTCTCGCAGGGGTAGACGGAATCGTGGTACATGAAAGAGAAGAACTCCGGTGTGCGATCGAGAATGCCATGGAGGATAAAGATGTAGGTGTGATTCTGTTGACGGAGAAATTCGGAAGAGAATTCCCGGACCTGATTGACGAGATCAAGCTGGAGCGGACAATGCCGCTTCTGATCGAGATTCCTGACAGACACGGGACCGGACGTAAGAAAGATTTTATCACGTCGTATGTAAATGAAGCGATAGGGTTGAAATTATAGACAGGAAGAAGGTGGCACATTTGACAAACGAAGAAAAGATCACGCATATCCGCACGGCAGCGATGGAAGAGGCAAGAGCGGAGGCGAATGCGATCATAAAGCAGCATGAGGATGCGCTGAGAAGTGTGTTCGAGCAGCACCGGATCGAAGCCAGACGGCAGTCGGAGACGAGAGTGCGTGCGGAGAGTGTGACTGCAAAACAGCAGCTGAATATGGCGATGTCAAAGGCGCAGCTTGAATTAAAACGTGAGATGGGTAAGATACAGACAGAACTTAAGACAGAACTGTTCGAAGAAGTACAGTTAAAGCTTCTGGCATTTATGAGAACAGAAGAGTATAAAGAGGTTCTGATCCGTTATATAGAGAAAGCAGCACAGTTTGCATCCGGGATGGCGATGACGATCTATATCAATCCGTCCGATGCAGATAAGAAGACATATCTGGAGGAGCGCACGGGAATGACGCTGACGATCAGCAAAGTGGATTTCATCGGCGGTGTGCGTGCGGTTGTGCCTGAGAAGAATGTTCTGGTGGATTATGCATTCAAAGGGGCATTGGAAAATGAATACCAGAAATTCCGGTTCCGGGGAGGTGTAAAGGGTGAGTAGCGGAAAGACAGAAAAGATATATGGCATCAACGGACCGGTCATTTACCTGAAAGGGAAGACGGATTTTAAGATGTCGGAAATGGTCCATGTGGGAGAGGAAAAGCTGGTTGGTGAAGTTATTTCCCTGGATAAGGACCGGACGACAGTACAGGTGTATGAGGAGACTTCCGGACTGCATCCAGGAGAACTTGTGGAAGGTACGGGAGCGGCAGTGTCGGTTACGCTGGCACCCGGTATCCTGAATAATATCTTTGACGGTATTGAGAGACCGCTGGAGCGGATTGCTGACAAGGGCGGGGCATTTATCACCCGGGGTGTCAGTGTGGATGCACTGGACCGCCAGAAGCTCTGGGAGACGCATATCACAGTGGCGGAAGGCGATATGGTACAGGGTGGAACAATCATTGCGGAAGTGCCGGAGACGCGGGCTATCGTGCACAAATGTATGGTTCCTCCGGGAGTGGAAGGAACTGTTATATCTGTGGTTCCGGATGGTGAGTATACGATTGATGAGACGCTGGTTACGATTGAACTGTTCAATGGAGAAAAACGAGAACTTTCGATGACACAGCACTGGCCGATCCGTGTACCGAGACCGGTGAGCCGGAGATTCCCGGCAAGTGTGCCGCTGGTAACAGGACAGCGAATTCTGGATACGATGTTCCCGATTGCAAAAGGTGGAACGGCTGCGATTCCGGGAGGATTCGGAACGGGTAAGACGATGACTCAGCATCAGATCGCAAAATGGTCGGATGCGGATATTATCATATATATCGGATGCGGCGAGCGTGGAAATGAGATGACACAGGTTCTGGAAGAGTTTTCGGAGCTGGTCGATCCGAAATCAGGAAATCCTTTGATGGACAGAACGACGCTGATCGCCAATACCTCGAACATGCCGGTGGCTGCCCGCGAGGCATCCATTTATACCGGACTTACACTGGCGGAATATTACCGTGACATGGGTTATGATGTGGCGATCATGGCGGACTCGACATCCCGATGGGCAGAGGCACTGCGTGAGCTGTCCGGACGACTGGAAGAGATGCCGGCGGAGGAAGGGTTCCCGGCATATCTGGCATCGAGACTGTCGGCATTCTATGAAAGAGCCGGCATGATGCAGACATTAAATGGTGCAACCGGATCTGTCTCTATCATCGGAGCGGTGTCTCCGCAGGGGGGAGATTTCTCCGAGCCGGTTACGCAGAATACGAAGCGTTTTGTGCGCTGCTTCTGGGGACTGGATAAATCCCTGGCGTATGCGAGACATTTCCCTGCGATCCACTGGCTGACGAGTTACAGTGAATATCTGAATGACTTAAGCGGCTGGTATTCGGATCATGTGTCGCCGAAATTTGTTGATTACAGGAACCGTCTGATGGCGATTCTGAACCAGGAGAGCAGTCTGATGGAGATTGTAAAACTGATCGGCGGGGATGTGCTTCCGGATGATCAGAAACTGATCCTGGAGATCGCAAAGGTGATCCGTCTGGGATTCCTGCAGCAGAATGCATTTCATAAGGATGATACATGCGTATCGCTGGAGAAGCAGTTCAAGATGATGGACGTGATCCTGTATCTGTATAAGACCAGCAGGAAACTGGTGGCAATGGGAATGCCGATGTCGGTACTGAAGGCGGAAGGTATATTTGAAAAGGTCATTGCGATCAAGTATGATGTGCCGAATGACAACCTGCAGTTACTGGATCTGTATAAATTAGACATTGATGACTTCTATAACCGCGTCATCGAGAAGAATGCGTAAAGGGAGGGACGTAAGATGGCAATAGAATATCTTGGACTGAGCAGTATAAATGGCCCTCTCGTCGTGCTGGAAGGCGTGGAAAATGCATTTTACGATGAGATCGTAGAATTTATTGTAGATCATAATACGAGGAAAATGGGGCGTATCGTAGAGCTGGATGAAGACAAGGCTGTGATCCAGGTATTTGAAGGGACAGAAAATATGTCACTGGATAATACCCATACAAGACTTACGGGACATCCGATGGAAGTTACTGTATCGGAGGAAATGCTGGGACGTACATTTAACGGAATCGGGGAAGCAATCGATGGACTTGGTCCGATTGCAGATGCAGAAAAAAGGGATGTAAACGGACTTCCGTTGAATCCTGTCAGACGGGAGTATCCACGAAACTATATCCGTACCGGAATCTCGGCGATTGACGGTCTGACGACACTGATCCGCGGGCAGAAGCTTCCGATATTCTCGGGAAACGGATTGCCGCATGACCAGCTCGCGGCACAGATCGTAAAGCAGGCTTCACTTGGAGACGATTCGGATGAACAGTTTGCGGTTGTATTCGGTGCGATGGGAGTCAAGCATGACGTGGCAGAATTCTTCCGTAAGACATTTGAGGAAAGCGGTGTGGCAGATCATGTGTGTATGTTCCTGAATCTGGCAAATGATCCGGTGGTGGAGCGTCTGATCACGCCGAAGGTTGCGCTGACGGTAGCGGAATATCTGGCATTTGAGAAAAATATGCACATTCTGGTTATCCTGACGGATATGACTTCTTTTGCGGAAGCCATGCGTGAAGTGTCTTCTTCCCGTGGCGAGATTCCGTCAAGAAAAGGATATCCGGGATATTTATACAGTGAACTGGCAACGATCTATGAACGTGCCGGTATTGTGGACGGGGCAAATGGTTCGGTGACGCAGCTTCCGATTCTGACGATGCCGAATGATGATATCACACATCCGATCCCGGACCTTACCGGATACATTACAGAAGGACAGATCGTACTGGACCGTAATCTTCACGGTCAGGCAGTCTATCCGCCGATCAGTATCCTGCCATCGCTTTCGCGTCTGATGAAGGACGGTATCGGAAAAGGATATACCAGGGAAGATCATCAGGATCTTGCAAACCAGTTATTTTCCGCTTATGCGAAGGTCGGAGAGGCGAGAAACCTTGCTTCCGTTATTGGCGAGGATGAATTGTCACCGATTGACAAGCAGTATCTGAAGTTCGGTGAAGAATTTGAAAAACGTTATATCGGGCAGGGACCGACGGAGAACCGTACGATGATGGAGACTTTGGATCTTGGATGGGAACTGCTTGGACTTCTGCCGAAGGAAGAACTGGACCGTATTGATACGAAGCTGATTGAGAAGTATTGGAAGGATACGAAAGAGACATTGGAGACAGAAGAGTAGGAGGGATGCATATGGATCCGAGAGAATTTCCTACCAAAGGAAATCTGATGCTTGCAAAGAATTCTCTGATGCTTGCACGTCAGGGGTATGACTTGATGGATAAAAAGCGGAATATTCTTCTGAAAGAGCTGATGGGACTGATCGATGAGGCGAAAGACATTCAGGAAGAGATCGATGCAACCTTTACAAAAGCATATGCCTGCCTGCAGCGTGCTAATATCGAACACGGGATCAGTAAAGTCCAGGAACTGGCATTTACTGTTCCAATCGAGGATTCGCTGAAGATGCAGACCAGAAGCATCATGGGAACGGAGATCCCGCACATCAAGTATGATGCGAAGCAGAATGATCTGACGTATTCGTTCAGCACGACACATGAGTCGGTGGATATTGCAAGAGAAGCTTTCCGGGAAGTGAAGGAACTTACGATCAAGCTGGCTGAGGTGGAGAACTCGGCGTACCGTCTGGCCGCAAATATCAAGAAGACACAGAAGCGGGCGAATGCGCTTAAGAATATTACGATACCGATGTATACGAATCTGGTGCATACGATCAGTAATGCGCTGGAGGAGAAGGAAAGAGAAGAATTTACACGGTTGAAGGTGATAAAGAGGATGAAAATGTAACGACAAATTTTGCAAAGTAATTCCACTTATCCCCAACAAAAGAGGAGTTATCCACGGGAAACTGTGGATAACTCCTCTTTTGTCTGATAATTCCGATGCATGAATCGACATAGAATGACAACGATTATAATGAACGGGATTTTTCTGTACTTACATTAATGCATTCGATTACAGCACCACGCATGCCGGCTTTTTCAAGAGCCTCGCAGCCTTCGATGGTTGTTCCGCCAGGGGATGTGACCATGTCTTTTAATTCACCCGGATGTCGAGTGCGCCATAAAGAATGGCACCGCCCATATTGCCACATCCGATAATTCCGATTTTTTTTGTGATCATAATAATTCCTCCTAGTTTGGTCATGAGATGTTTTAGAGCAGATATTTATAAAGTGTACAGTATGCAATGACAGGAGCTTTAAGGAGTCAGCTTGTGCAGTTCCCATGCTTTTTCGATACTTCCCGGAGTTTCCATCAATAATTTCGTTCCTTCTGCCATACATCTCGCAACGTAGAACATACCTTTCTGTCCGATAGTCATACCGGCCTGTCTGGCAGCAGCCCAGTGATGAAGCGGGGTACCTTTACACATCGTAGCGGCACTTAAGGTGATCAACGGGACGGTGTGGCTGACCTGTGAAGCGTCCGTGCCGATAGCGATCGGAACCGGTTCATCTTCAAGCGGTTCCAGGCCGGAGAATAGTGTCCCGTCATTGATGAGTCCGGCTTCTTTTGTGATCTGCTTTGCAAAATCCAGCTCTTCCGGTGTATAAGCCGGTGTCGGAACTCTGGTCATAGCATCGTAATATAATTCTGTCAGTACCCGATTAACTTTCATCTCACTGCAGCTTGCGACCAGTTCGATATCGACGGTGGTGTCTGTCATAAGAGCGGCACCTCTGGCGCAGTTGTCTACACGTTCGCTTGCATCTTCGGTGCGGGAACGTAAGTAGGAGCGGATGAAATAATTTGTCTTTGCGATATCCGGAACAACATTTGCCGGAAGACCGTTATCAATGTAGGCATAATGCATACGGACATCTCCCGGTACGTGTTCACGGAGATAATTGACGCCTACATTCATGAGTTCGGCGGCATCCAGGGCGCTGCGGCCTTTTTCCGGTGCTTTGGCAGCATGGGAACTAAGTCCGTGGAATGTGTAGTTCTTAATGTCCTGTGCCTGCCAGATATCGTTGCTGACACGGTTGCGGTCGAATGGATGCCAGGTAATAGCAACATCGAGGTCATCAAAGACTCCCTGATCGTTCATCACGATCTTGCCGGACATGATCTCTTCGGCCGGGCAGCCATAGACGCAGATCGTTCCGGCTGCACCGGTTGTTTCTATATCGGCTTTTAATGCACATGCCGCTGCGGCAACGGCTGTTCCAAGCAGGTTGTGCCCGCAGGCGTGTCCGACACCTGCCAGAGCATCGTACTCGGCCAGGAATCCGAGGATTGGTTTTCCACCTCCCCAGACTGCGGTAAATGCGGTGTCGATACCGGCTGTTTTCCATGTTATTTTAAATCCCTGGTTTTCCAGATAATCTGCCAGGCATTTGGAAGAAAGTGTCTCCTGATATGCAAGTTCCGGGTGATGGAAAATGTAATCAGCGGTATTCACCAGTTCTTCCTGATGATCGTCGAGCCAGCTGGCAATGATATTGTCAGGTGTATGTTCAGTTGTTAGTGTATTCAAAATATAGATACCTCCTCATAGAATCGGGTGTTTATCTATCATTTTAGCACAGAAAAACAGGATGTAAATAGATTTCATAGTTTTCTTATATGAAAAGTAAAAACTATTCAACCGGATAAAGCCCGTCTAATACATCCAGATATTCCTGCCCGAATGTATCTACATAATCAGCAAGTGCAAGTTTCACTGCCGCTTCTCCTTTTTCACCAAGATTATGGATCAGGGCCTGGCTGATAGTATATTTCAAATGTGCCGTATGGAAATTAAAATCTTTCATACAGGAAGTTCCAAGCTCGGTCTTTTTCTCCGCCAGTTCTTTTACCTCTTTCTGCGAGAGCGGATGTCCCCAGTCGAATTCGCAACGATCACCGCCCCAGCTCATAGATGTGGCAGTCGGGGTACAGACGAAGTCGGAACGGAAACCTTGGTAAACGGCATTGTCTACATTGACGCAATAATATTTCCCGTATTCGGTAATATTATGCTTTTTCCATGCTTCACACCAGGCACATTTGGCAATGTAAGTCTGAAGTGTCGGTTCGGTGCGAAGTGTTCCGAAGTCCATTTGTCCGGCGTAATCCGGTTTCCATTCACCGTATGCCTGATTGGTCATTGTGGTAAGCTCATCCCCGTGAGCGAGTGCATTTGCCGCCATACGGGCACCTCGCTCATTGCCGTATGTAGTCATTCCGGCAAGGATAGCTTCTTTGCCGGCGTCACCGCATAATTCAATTGCATGTTTGGCGAGAAATGCGAACATCATGGCGTGATGTTCGATTTTGCAGCTGACAGGACAGACTTTATTTTCATTTTCACTCATATTAAAAACTCCTTTCGACATTTGTAAGTGATAATCTATTTATTACAATACTACATTGTAGTGAAAAAGTCTCGAGAAAAGGCTTGATAAAAAGGAAAAAAGCGGTATGATAGTAAAAAAGAAAAAGCAATTACTTAAAAGTGAGAATAAAGTTGAAAATTAAAGAGGAAAAAAGTATGAGCAGGAAAAAGTTAAAAAATAGAAGACGAAAAGATCGTGCACAGAGAAAGATTCTGATTGCAGCAGTCTGTATAGCAGCAGTGATCATAGGTGTGGGAATCGGCGGGCATGTTATAAAAAAGAATGCCGGTAAAACGATGACAACGGCCGAGACGGAAAGTAAAAAGGCAGTATCAAAGAAAAAAGCAACTGCAAAAAAACTTACGATCAATGAGAATGAAACTGATGCATCCAATAAAGAAAATCAAGGCCAAAAAGATCAGGCAGCTGACAGAAGTGAATTTGCAGTTCAACCAGGAAGAAAAGTGGGTACAACAGAACAATCGGATGAAAAAGTTGTCTATCTGACGTTGGATGACGGACCGTCTAAGAATACGCAGGCGGTGCTGGACATTTTGGATAAATACAATGCGAAAGCAACGTTTTTTGTTACAGGAGCCATGCCGGAATATAAAGATATGATCAAAAAGGCTTATGATAAAGGACATACGATCGGAATGCATACATATTCTCATGATTACGCAAAGGTGTATGCATCTGTTGATGCATATTTTCAGGATCTTGACCAGATTGGACAGCTTGTAAAAGAAGAGATCGGCTATGTTCCGTGTTTTATCAGATTTCCGGGAGGATCTTCGAATACCATATCTGCAAGTTACACGAAGGGAATTATGACAACGCTTACGCAGGAGGTTCAGGCAAGAGGATATCAATATTATGACTGGAATGGAAGTTCGGGAGACGGGGCCGTGAGAACAACGGAACAGCTTGTGGATCAGGCAACCAGTTTCCATGACAATAATATCATCCTGCTGTCACATGATTCCGAGACAAAAGATACAACTGTGGAAGCGCTGCCGAAAATTATTGAATATTATCAGTCACAGGGATATGTGTTCAAAGCATTGGATCTTAACAGCTATGTTGCACATCATGGTGTGAATAATTAATTATATATGTAGGGAAATGTGTTGATGGTTGTTGTACTTATGCTGAATAGAATAACGGAAGATCTGGCGGAAAACATGTAAATACAAAGAAGAAAAATGATGTTATCAACCAGAGTGAGACTACAAAGCCAGGTTCTGTCTCGTGAGGAGAACGGGTCTTGCCGGAAATATATTCAGACATTCCAAATGAAAATATTACACTGGAATAAAAAAGCAGGATGTCTAAGATCAGGAAATTCCGGCCGAGAATCCCGGAATATGTGTAAAAAACAGAAACAGTAAAAAACATTCCGAGAAGCACACCCAGATACCGACAGTAAAAGAACGGTAAAACAACCGGATGCAGAGACAGATATTCCCATATGCTTACGAATAAAAAAGGAAAATATAAAAGTTTCAAATGTTCCCACACGGATTCATTAACCGGGCAGAAAAGTGCAATGATTGGAGACTGCCCGGATAAAAAATACAGGAAATGATTCAGTGTTCCGAGAAAGGCAGCGACCAGGACAAAATGCAGAGCTGTGCCTTGAATGCAGGAGATAATCTCTGTGCAGACAGTATGAAAGATTTTTTTGAAATTGGTTGTAACATAATGGATAATATGGCTCATAAATTCAACCCCCATATCAATATATGAGAGCTGTGAAAAAAATATGAAAAAATGTAAAAAAAATACTTGCATTTTTAAAAACCTTATTATATAATAAATCTTGTCGTTACGGAGAACGTAACACAGACAATTGAAGATGCGCGATTAGCTCAGTTGGTAGAGCACCTGACTCTTAATCAGGGTGTCCAGGGTTCGAACCCCTGATCGCGCACTGCCAAATCACTGTTTTTAGAGGCTTAGAGCTCTGGGGACGGTGATTTTCTTTTGCCTGAAAATAGGGGCTTTAGGGGGGATAAAACGGAAATCACTAGGGAAAGCAAGGGTGAAGTGCCTTTGTCGCAGATTCTGTCGCGAGCTCGTCGCGAGAAAATAAACAGTCCAAGTGTAGTAAGAGAAGTTTGCATAGAAGAGTAGTGGAATGTACGGTTTGGAAAGTACTTTTCACTGCTCTTTTTGCGTTTTATAAAAGTATATTATTTTTTTGATGTAGGAAAGGTGGTGATTGGGTATGTACATCAAAATTTATAACAAAAGTCAGTTGATTCTTTTAGAACAGATAAATCCGCTGTTAGGAAAGTATAGACTGCCTTTGGAGTTGTTAACAGAAGTAGAAAAGATATTGGCATGTGAAAAGATTGGTAAAAAAGGTTTCATAGCAATTCTACTGAATCCAGTAAAAGGAGATATACAGGAAATTCTGAATGTTCTTGATTACTATCCGCAGAGATTACAGCTTTGTAGTGATGTGGAGCAGATAGACATTTCTGATAACGGGTTGTGGATGACGAAGAGAAAACACTGGTATGAAGACTGTTTTAAAGTGAAAGGGGAGAAGAGTAAGGTGTTTGTCGTGTATTCATTAAAACTAAAAGTGTATTATGATGAATAAAAAAGCTGACAACTAAAAAGTCATCAGCATTTCTTTAATCTTCTGGCGGTATATATTCAATTAAATCAGTCAGGTCACATTCAAGGACATAGCAAAGTCGTAACAGGATATCTATATCCAAGCGTTGTACCTTGTTGTCACGATAGTTTCTTAACTGAGTTCTCTGCATTTCAGCACGGAAAGATAACTGATTTAGAGAGATGTCTCGTTCTTTTAAAATATCTTCTAAACGAATCTTAATTTTTCCACGTTTTTCTGGGTCTGCTGGTAATAGACGCAGGGGATTTTCTTTTTTCTTATACATTATAATTCCCTCCAGTTCTTATTATATTTTGACCTGTAGATTATTGTAAGAGTGATAAATACATGGTATATTTATATATGGGTAGAAACATACTCATACATAAAAAGAGGTGAATATAATATGACAACAGAAAAAGAATTAGGAGAGGCGTTGAAAAGAGGAGATTCTACAATAGAGGTGGAATTTGATTTGGCTCATAAAGTAGCAAAAATAAAAACTACAGGAAATGCCATGTGGGCATTGTGTATAACTGCAATTGGTGTTGCTGTAGTTAGCGGAGTTGTGGCTATATCGACAGCAGGAACAGCAACTGTTCCGAGTGCATTTATAGCAACGCCAGCGATAGCAACTGCATCAGGCGTCTTAGGAATGTCTACAGCAATTTCAGCGATAGGAATAGCAATGGCTGGTGGTGGAGTTGTTGCATTGAATAAATTAAGAGGCTATCGGTTGGAAAAGGTGTCAGATGAAAAAGTTATTTTGCACAAAAAATAAGAACTTTTACGGAAATAAGGAAGTAGAACTGGAAAACGTAAAACCAATTACAGAAGTTCCATTGGAAGTACAAAAGAAAATAAATAAACATAAGGAGGAACAAAAAAATGGGCTGGAAAGATTTGATGAAGAATGTAACAGATAAGGCAACTTCTATTGCAGAAACAGCACAGGAAAAGTTGGAAGAACAGAAACAACTTTCCGCAATTAAAAAAGAAGAACAGAATAAGAAAATGGAGGAAATGAACGAAAGAGTAACAGAATACGAACAGGAAGTATTGCAGAGCATTCTGAGCGGATTCAGTGGTGCATCATGTATTGATGTTGAAGATAATATACTGGACTTCACAAAAGACTATTTTGAAAAACTGTTACTTCCGGCAAACAGTGTGTCTGCATCAAAGATAACTATGTATCCATATTCCGATAAAATTCAGAAAAAGGCTCAGAAAGCTTTAAGAGAGTATGATGATACAGAAACTCCTGTATTTCAGTTTGAAGGAAACAAGGGAGAATTTATATTAATGACTCCTACAAAGTTATATATTGCGGTCGCATTTCCAGAGAATCAGACATTTGTAGCCAACGTTGCAGTAGATTTACAGCAGGTATCTCAGCTTGGTTTTGTGAGTACAGAAGAGGGATATCAGATTGTATGTAATGGTGTAGAATTATTCTCAGCAGATAATGTGTCTGAATTTGATAGAATTACAATTGAAGAGTATGTAAGAAGACTGGAAGAAAAAGACTTTGAGATTACAGAAACACAGATTGATGAAGTAATTAAAAAGAAAATCGGTGACAACATTCTTAAGATTATCAGACAGTATGTATTTGATGATGAATTGTTAATTTACTTTGCATGGGGCATGGACAATATCACAGCAAAAGACTTTGTTGTATGTACGAACAAGCAGATTTTGATGTTAGACAGAGAAATGCTCGGAGCAACTAAGAATGTAAAGCAGTTCTATTATGAAGATATTACATCAATGTCTACAGACCAGAAGACAAACAGTTTACTTGAGTTTGCATTAACGGCTGCATTTAAGCTTTGTAATATTACAATTTATGTATCAGGAGCACAGGAGAAGATACAGACGCTTTATACTTATGAGGCAGAAAGAGTTATCCGTGTATATCAGGAATATAGACGTAGTATTAAACAGGATGAGAAGAATGCAAGACAGGTAGTTGTTCAGCAGAGCGCACCTGCAGAAGATGATGTATTTACTAAGCTTGAGAAACTGAACAAGCTGAAAGAAGCAGGAATTCTTACAGAAGAGGAATTTAACGAAAAGAAAGCAGAATTGCTTGCACAGATGTAGGAGTTGAGAATGCTATGAAGAAAGCATTAAAGTACTTAATATCCGTAATCATTGCGATTATAGTAGCAGGATTCTTTATATATTTACTGATTCCAGCACTGACAGGACTTATGACACTTGTTGGAATTGTAGTCGTGATTGCAATTGTAATAGCGGTTGTTAAGAAGTATTACAAGTAGATAATTGTACAGGCTGATATTCAATATGGTGGATGTCAGTCTGTTTTATTAACGGAGGAAAAGTATGAAGCGAAAAGCATTGATAGCAGTGTTGTGTATGGTGATGGCAGTAAGCATTATGAATACGGGGTGCTCTGGTAATACAAGTAAAAAAGAGGAGAGGCATACGACAGAAACGAATAATAAAAGTAATAAGGATACAGAAGAGAAGAAAAGTGAAAAGGCTTCTGAGAAAACAGAGAAAGATACAAAGAAAAATGTAAAGTACGAATGCGGTATAACTAATCTTGATTCTGTAGAGTATGTGAAAGACCCGTCTGTTCCAGAAGTAGGAGAAGATGGGAATCCGATGAATGTGCCAACAGATATTTTAGGATATTACACGAACGGAAATGTTGGATATGATTTCAGAGAAATTGATGGAAATTTCCTTAAGGGAGATAAGATTGAATTTGGATATAGAACCAAAGATGTTTATGTAAATATTATGGATGTAACTACTAAGGGGGTTACGATTAATTTCTCCGATGATATGGATGAATCCAAAGATATTTTATTCACTAAGGACGGTTTTACTGTAGATAATACCAATGAAATAGAAATGAGTATGTTGGAGTGGACGGACTATTGTTATTATCTTATTCCAGCAAATAGAGGGTATAGTGAAGACCGTGTGGCAGATACTTTTAAAAAATATCAGTTAGGAGATTACATCAGAGCAGATTACCCAGAAACAGTATATAATCTGACTTATAATGAAGCAGAAACCGTTACGCAGTATGACGCAGACCTGTATGAAAGATATGATAATAAGTTGACAGAAAAAAGAGATAAAATTCAGTCAACCAATACTCAGCCACTTACAAACCGAAGAGACCATGACAATTATGTTAAATACATAAAATACATTCCAACGGACAAGTATTATATAAAAGGTGACCCTTCTAAGAAAGAGCCCCTTTTAATAATGAGAGTATCAACAGGAAAAGAAGCCAGTCATAAAATGGAGTGGAGTGCAGGTGATGTTAACGCAGGAAAAGAAGGCACATTTGACAGTACTTATGCAATCACGGAAGACGAAAGAGCTCAAGAAGAGGCTAATCAGTATTGGGCAAGTGGTGGTACTGATAATGATGAATATGTCAATGGAGAATATGATATAGGAATTAATCTCTATGGATTTGTAAACATGGGTGGAAAGTATATTACAGATGGTATGTATAATTCTATGATATATGTTGCAAGTCTTAATTATGATGTACCAGAACTTGTTGGTCTGACATGGGATAGTGATGAGGCATTAACAGAAAAGGAGGGAACTGTAACAGATAAACCATATGCAAACTATTTTAAATTAGATATGAGCGATATTGAAAACGGAAATATCACTGTAAACAGCAATTTTTACAGAGAGACAGTAATACATAAAAATGAGGACAAAACAGATGCTGTAAGTGATAGTATTTTTGATGGAACAAAAGAGAATAAAGCAACACTTCATGCAATAAGTGAGGATGAATTAAAAGCGATTGGAATAGATATGGATAATCTATCCGCATCAATTCCAGAATAATTGTAATAGAGGTTGTTAAGAAGTGTTTAATATAAGCCCAACGTTCACAGGAGCGTTGGGCTTTTTCTAGGAGGAAACGTATGCAGTATTATTTGCTGGGAATAGCAATCGGAATTGTATTGCTGAATGTACTATATATAAATATCACGGTGTGGGAGGTGCAGAAGTGAGCGAAAAGGAGTTAAAACAGGTACTTGCAGGTATAACGATAGTCACAACTATGCTAAAGTTGGTGATTCAACACAGAGGACAAGTGCAGAAAGGGAAGAAAGATGTATAAGGTTTTGAAGAATGAAAGTGATTTTGATGACTGGATAAGAGTGTTGCCTGATGAGGTAAGCGTTATAAGCACCCAAACAGCGGTAAAAAACAGCCTGAAAGAGGTATTACAGAGGTTTGATACGGCATATGGTAAAGAACGCCGTATAGAGGCTGACTTGGGAGGTTTTGCAATTGTGCTGTTCGGAGACAGAACAGAAGTGTTTGAACAGGAGAAAAACGTTTTAAAATATTTTAATCTGAATGCAGACGAATATGAGTATGAAGAAGTTTATAAGCAGAAAGAGCCGGAGTGTACTGTGGAAGTAACATTCCGGCTTTATCTATGTTCCTCAGATTATGCAGTACAGGTAGTAAGGGTAGTAAAAAAGGAGAATGAAAATGGATAATGTAGTAAAACAGACAGAATTATTAGAGAAAACAGGTGTGTATGATGAAGATTTAAAACGTCGGTTCGCACTGACATTAAAGTATAACGGTATGAAAGGTAAGAAAGTTCTTGTAATAGGAATGAATCCAGCGTCAAACAGTGTACAGGTATTTGATAACACAACGAATTATTTACTGAACAATCTTGGAATCATGGGATATTCAGAGATTGTTGTGTGGAACTTGTTTGCAGACATTTGTACAAAGTTAAAACCGACACAGACAGGTGACAATACTGAGAACATGGAATACTTACAGGAATTGCTGAATGAAAAGTTTAATGCGGTACTGATTGGGTGGGGAAATACATTCATTGGGAACAGACGTGTAGAAGAAGCTAAGAGACAGGTGTGTGAATATTTAAAACCACATGCCAAAAAAGTGTATGAACTTGTAGATACAGACGGTGAATATATAGGGCTAAGAACGATACACCCATTATTTGCAGGTCAGAGATTCAGTGGTAAATGGGAATTCAGAAACTTTGTGTTTCCAGAAGAGAAGTGATAGTTCGGGGCGTTAGCTTGTCTAACGCCCCAACATATTAATTTTCAGGGAAGAATATTTTAACAAGTCTTTTGAAAGACTCTCTTAAAGATATATCCGTTTGGGATATTAACGCTTCTACCTTACTGCGTTGAATTTCGGTAAGTTTATAAGTAGTACTACCATCGAAACACTTACTCACATCTAAAAATAGGCAAAAAAAAACAGACATATCATTTTGCGATATGACCATTTTTTGGTACTCACGTGGATTATCAATACAATCAGGGTGAAGTAAGTGATGAATAATGAAATAAGCATATTGTCCATTGTCGGTAAGATTTGAATTAGGGTACTTGGAGAGTGCTTCGGTAAGGTATTTGTCAGGATATCTAGATCTTAAAAGAATACCGAATAAATATGTGGTAAATAAGCGTAAGTGTTCACTTGTAAAGTAGCATGTTGGACAATTTAATTTTAAATATTCGATAGTATGGGCTACAGTACGTTCTCTCCATTTGGCTACAGTTTGGTAGTCTGAGTGCTTATAAGTATCTTTAGGTTGAGAAATTGAATTTAATGCACATACATATTCGTTTTTCTCGTCAGGGATAACGAGTTCGATTACTTCAAGAACTTTTACCCTAAGTTTTGGAATGTTAGGTGTTAGATATCGACATTCCATTTGTTTTTCATTGGTCATGAATGTACCTCCTTTACGTTGCTATATAATTAGTTGTTCGGAGTTTTATTTTTAAAAAAACAAATTGTCGGAATACGATTAAGAAGAGCGGTGATATTATCAAGTCATGGAAAACGTTTCCCATAGAAACTACAAGGGGATAAGTCAATACGCGTAGATTTTGAAGCTTGAAAAAACAGTATATGAATAATAGGAGGAAAAAATCTATGAAAGAAATGAATAACTGCTCTTATGCCTATGCAGTAGGAAAACTCGAGGAACGCTGGAGGACGCTGTTGGAGGAAGAAATAGACAATTGTGTACCAATGACCTTTATGGTTTGTACTGCAGTAGCAGGAATGGTATCAGAGTTTAGAGGAGAAGAAAGTGTAAAAGTAATATTATCAGAAATAGATAGCGATCGTACCGAGGAAAGTTTGGTAGCCAATGCAACGCTATTATTCGCAAGAACAGGGGGATGTATATCATGCAGAAAGTTTAAAATAAATTCGAAAGAAACATCAGATGGCGGTACATATTTGATGGACAGCATTCCTGTAATGCAAGAGCTTCAAACGGAGAGAGGGTATTATACACATCATAAAACTATTATTGTTGTGTATAAAGAATGGATAGACATAGCGACTAGAGAAAGCTATGAATTTCAGGGAATAGAACCTGAACCAAAAATGGAAGGACCACTTCCGACAGTTTGGTTGGAAATAAAACCTGGGGTATCTTGGTTTAAGTACAAGGAAAGTGCCTTAATGGCGGTTCGCGCTTATAGAGATGTGAGCGGTTATAAGAGTAGGGAGGCATATAATCAATTGATAAGATGGGGAGACGAGAGGATGATAGACATTCTGGATTCTGAGATTGAAAGTTTTAAAAGACATGCAGAGGAAAGAGGTTTATATAAGGATGCACCAGAGGAGTTTTATAGGCAAATAGGCTTGATACTTGTAGCTCTGAAGATTGTGAGAAAAGTGTATGGAATACATACAAAAAAGAAAGAATTGGAAAGTTTTATTTTTGAAAATGTTACGGTAGCATGGCATACGAAAGTAGTAGATCAATGTTATGAATATCCCTATGAAGATTCAGAAGAAGGAGACTTGTTTTAATGGATTACACCGTAACAATACAAGAAGAGACTGAAAAGGTTACTCAAGCCGTAGTACATAAGTCCGTAGAAATCATAGAAGGACAGTATGGTCATTACATCTACAAAAAAGATGAAATGATATATATCCCATGCGGAGGCGCAGTCTATGTAAAGAATGCTATTACTGAAGTTGAAACCTGTAAGCAGTATTTAACGCTGTATTTCGACAGTGGAGATGGGAAGAGGAGGACAATTCTCTTCCCAAGAGAAGACTTGGTGGAAAATAAGATAGTATCATTGACTGCATATGGAGTACAGGTGTCAAAAAAGACTGCAGATTATCTTATAAAGTCCATAGAGAATCAAGAGGTAAACGTTAAGCATTTATTATGTCATGCAAAATTAGGTATGGCAGAGTGGAACGGTGAGAAGATATTTAAAGGCGCGAAAGGAGTAGGTATTGACAGTAAGTACACGGGGAAGCTAAGAGTTTCCCCGAAAGGTACTTATGCAAACTACAAGAAGATGTTAAAGCAAGATGTCATAGGACATACACCAATGGAGTTTTTACTGTCAGCGTCTATCAGTGGATTGTTGGTGGATTATCTGAAAGAAAGTATCAGTGTAGAAAATATTATGGTGCATATGATTGGAGAATCTTCTACAGGAAAAACTACAGGAGCACTTCTGGCAGTGTCCTGTGGGAGCGCACCAGATTTTCTTGGAAATAACTTTGTATTTTCTTTTCAGGATACGCTAAATTCCTTAATGCGTCTGATACCGAACTCTTATCCAACGTTGATAGACGAAGGAAGTCTTCTTACAGACCGAGATATGACACAGACGTTATACAGTCTTAGCAGTGGTACAGAAAAGAGAAGACTTTCAGGAGGCATGGAAGTAAATGAATCTTCACGTTTCCGTACAGCATTATTTCTTACGTCAGAAAAGAGTATTTTGGCACAGTGCAATATGAATACAGGACTGTTGACAAGAAACTTTGAATTTCAGAATGTGACGTGGACAAGCAGTGCAGAATCAGCCGACAGGATAAAGTCTGTTGTTACAGAGAATTACGGTCATATCATTCCGAGGCTGGCAAAGTGGTTACTGGAACAGGACAGGCAGAAGTTGGTAGAAAAGATTGTACAGGAGACAAATGCAGTCATAAAAAGGGCGAGAGAAGCAAAGACCTATAATAATCTAACGGAAAGAACTGCAAAGCAGTCTGCACTGATACTGGTAGCAGTGGACATTGTGAATGAGGTATTGAAGTTAAAGCTGAATAAAGAAGCGATAGGAGACTTTATGGAAGAGCATTCCCTTGTGAATAGTGTGGAACAAGTCTCCATAGGAAAAAGGGCAATGGAATGGCTGTTACAATTTATATCAAAGAATTATACACAGTTTCTTTCCAAGGACAGTCCAAAAGAGATTAGTAACTGCCGTGGTAAGTTGGAAAACATGCAGACAGTTCTGCTAAATACGGATGAAGAATCGGGTATGCGGTTAAAAGTTACTGACAGTGAGTTTATGAAGATTCTAAAAGAAGGACATTTCAGTGAGAAAGCAACTGTACTAAAAGAGTGGAAAGAAATGGGATATCTGAAAGCACAATCGGACAGATACATAAGCAGAATCAAAATTGTAGGTGATATACAGGTAAAAGGTTACATTATACAATTACCCGTTCCATCTAACAAAATAAGCGGAGCTGGTGTAAAAGATTATGAAGAAGTTCTGGAAGAGAGAAGAAAAAGGATAAATAAGCCCAGACAAGTAATAAAAGATGAATACGTTGAGGATGATTTTTTCTCAATTGATGACGATGATGATTTAGATTTTCCAGAAGACTGGAAGTAGAAAGGAAGATGAAATGTGAAGAAAAGAATTAACGGAAGTATTAGACCAAGACCAAATGCTGAAAATGTTCAGTATTATGATATTACACTGGAATTAGGAACTGACCCAGCTACAGGTAAAAGGAAAAGAATGTATTTTAAGGTAAATACAACAGACAGGGAAGAAGCTGAAAATGAGCTCATGATAAAGAAAGCAGAGTACTTACAGGAAAAACTTCTTGAACCATCAAAAGAGACTGTAGCAGAATTCTTGGAAAGGTTTTTGGAAGATACAAGAAGAAATCTTAGTCCGGCTACGACAAGAGATTACAAAGGTATGATTGAGAGGTATATAGAACCACTGTTTGGTCATATGAGGGTTCAGGAACTGACAAGGGCAAAGGTACAACAGGTCTATAACGGTCTAAGAAAGAAGTCGAATAGAAGTAATAATCCATTAAGTGCATCTACGATTAAACACATTGACCGCATACTTAAATGTGCTTTAAATGTAGCAGTTGACGAAGGTATTATAAAGGAGAATCCAGTGAGAAAGATGAAAATAGGTAAAGATATACGTTCAGAACGTTTAGAAGTATATACAGTAGAGGAAATTAGAGCGCTTGAAAAAGCAGTTAGAGGAACTGATATGGAGTTACCCGTAGCATTATTGTTTGACTGTGTTATGAGGAGGGGAGAACTGTTAGGACTAAGGTACAGCGACATAGACTTTGATAAGAAAGAAGTAACGATACAACACGCTTGGACAGAGACGGAAACGAATGAACCAGTACTGAAAGATTGTAAAACAGAAAGTTCTTATAGAAAGCTGATTGTAAGTGACCATACAATCAATCTTCTTCGCAGACAAAGAACGATATATATGAGAAACAGAATGAAGTATGGGGAGAAATTCTGTAATAGTAATCATGTTATCTGTAAAGAGAATGGAGAACCGTACCGTCCAAAGAGTTTTACAAGCAAATGGTCAAAAACATTGAAAAAATGTGGATTGAGACATATCAAACTACATGGAACAAGGCATAGTGCAATTTCACTACTGTTATCAGAAGGTGTACCAATTCAGATAGCACAGCAAAGAGCAGGACATCAAGATCCTAAAATTACTCTAGGTGTATACTCTCATGTCTCAAAAGACAAAGAATCATTAGTAGCAGATACACTTGAAGATGTACTGTTTTCAGCAGTGGGAGAATAAATAGTATCTTATGCTTTTGCGTTTGTGAGACTAAGAATTCCGAAATCCCGTGTGCCCCGTCATGAAAAAGGATAAATAGCAAATGACAATTTGCAATATCCTTTTGAGGGGGCACGGGAATTCGTGAATTCGTGCGAACAAGGAAGCAAAGCTTGAAAAAGCTTTGCTGAGAGTTTATTGTTATTTAGTAGAAGTTATGCTTGTTATAAGAAGTCTGTCGCGAAATTCGTCGCGAACTAAAACGCCTTTATGGAGCATAGAAGAAAACAGAAATTTAGCCGAAAACAGATAATACATAGTTATCTCCAATGCGATATATGGCAAAGTGGAAGTGAATTGTAGAGGGAACTGACCAGTCGCAGAAGTGGCGACTTTGTATGTCTCTTAATCAGGGTGTCCAGGGTTCGAACCCCTGATCGCGCACTATTAAATCACTGTTTTTGCAGACTGCGAGCTGCGGGGATGGTGATTTTTTTGTGCCTGAAAATAGGGGCTTTAGGGGGATAAAACGGAAATTTTAAAAATACCCTATTCTTAAAATTCTCCTGTGCTATAATAGTCTAAAATATTGATTGACTATGAGGAAATACAGATGGAGCAAATATTAATCCTAGAGGACGATACAGCCTTAAATCAGGGACTGTGCAAGGCATTAAAGACAGAGAGCCGAAAGCTTGTCTCCTGTGAGACTGTAAAAGCTGCAAGAGACCAGTTCCTGTGCGGCTGTCCGTCTCTCATATTACTTGACATAAATCTGCCGGATGGAAGCGGGCTTGATTTTTTACAGGAACTAAAAAGGAACTATCCAGATATACCGGTTATTCTCCTGACCGCAAACGATACCGACATGGATATAGTAAAGGGGTTGGAGCTTGGCGCAGATGACTACATCACAAAGCCTTTTTCCTTGTCAGTATTAAGGGCAAGGGTAAATACCCAGCTTAGAAAGGCGGAAAGCTTACAGGCACATACCTCTGCCAGTGTATACAGGAAGGGCTGCTATGAATTTGATTTTGAGAGAATGATATTTTTAGTAGATGGACAGGAAATCGAGCTTAGTAAGACCGAGCAGCGTCTTTTGAGGCTTCTGGTTCAAAATGAGGGCATAAACCTCCGCAGAGATTTTCTTCTGGACAGAGTCTGGAATGACAGCGCGGAATTTGTGGATGCCAATGCCCTCTCTGTGTCTGTCAAGAGGCTCAGGGACAAGCTTGGCATACCGGACAGCATTAAAACAGTATATGGAATAGGATATAGATTTGAATGAATGACTATAACACAGCCATCTGTATAGTGGGCATATGCCTTGTAATTACAGCACTTGTAATTTTAATCAACCATCTGCGCACGAAGAAAACCATTGATACAATAGAAAATATGTTAAATGAGGCAGTCAAAGGGAATTTTTCTGAAAAAAGCTTTGACGAGACACGCTTATCCTCGCTTGAGACCAGGTTCGCTCATTATTTGAGTGCTTCTGTGGTATCTGCCAGAAATGTGGAACTGGAAAAGGATAAAATAAAATCGTTGATTGCGGATATTTCCCACCAGACCAAAACTCCCATAGCCAATCTGCTCTTATACAGCGAGCTATTGCTTGAGGAGGATACGGGCAATTTATCGGCCCAGATGTGTGAAAATATTGTTCAGCTTCATGCCCAGTCGGAAAAATTGCAGTTTTTAATCGACTCTCTGGTGAAGCTGTCAAGACTTGAAAACGGCATATTGCAGCTCGCCCCACAGGAAGAAGCGCTTAAGCCGATGCTGACACTGGCTGTAAAAGAGACAGAGTCCAAAGCCAGGGCCAAGGGGCTTGAGCTTATACTCCATGACACGGATGAAAAAGCTTATTTTGACAGCAAGTGGACTTTGGAAGCCATCTGCAATATCCTCGATAATGCTGTAAAATACACAAATGAGGGCAGTATAAGCCTGTCTGTCACGGCATATGAAATGTTTGTAAGAATTGATATAAAGGACAGCGGAATTGGTATAAAAGAGGAGGAGCTTTCTAAGATTTTTTCAAGATTTTACCGCTCAGAAGATACCAAAAATATGGAAGGCGTGGGAATAGGACTGTATCTAAGCCGGCAGATTATAAGCGGAGAGGGCGGCTACATAAAGGTGTCTTCTGTATACGGACAGGGCAGTACTTTTTCTGTTTTTCTGCCAAGATCGGCTTAAATCTTTCAAAACTGTAATAATTTAATTATTTCCGGAAAGAATCTGGAAAGAATATTGTGTAATAATCTGTATGTAGTGAAAAATTGCTGCATACAGTTTTTTAGTTTTTATGGAGGATATATGGATATTTTACAAGCATGTGATTTGAAGAAAACTTATGGAACAGGTGAGGCCTGTGTACATGCCTTAGATGGCGTGAGTCTCAATGTAGAAAAAGGAGAGTTTGTGGCTATTGTGGGCACAAGCGGCAGTGGCAAATCCACCCTCTTACATATGCTGGGTGGTCTGGACAGACCAAGCTCCGGCAAAGTATTCGTGGATGGCAAAGATATCTTTTCCCTGAAGGATGAGGAACTTACCATTTTCAGACGAAGAAAAATCGGCTTTGTATTTCAGGCATATAATCTGGTGCCTGTACTAAATGTATACGAAAACATCGTGCTTCCAATCGAACTGGATGGCGGTAAAGTCGATAAGGAATTTGTAAAAAAAATAACAGAGACACTGGGGCTCGACCAGAGACTTGACGCTCTTCCAAATCAGCTCTCAGGAGGACAACAGCAGAGAGTTGCCATAGCCAGAGCATTGGCGGCAGAGCCTGCCATAATTCTTGCGGATGAACCCACCGGAAACTTAGACGGACGTACAAGTCAGGACGTATTGGGTCTTATGAAGGTGACAAGCCAGAAGTTCTTGCAGACGATTGTGATGATTACCCACAACGAGGAAATCGCCCAGCTTGCGGATCGCATAATAAGAATTGAGGATGGACATATTCAGGAGAGAGCAGTATGAGAGTAAAGAACAGAAAATGTATCCGCAGACTTAGCTTCAAGTCTCTGTGGGCATCCAGAAAAAGAAATATTATTGCAATTTGTGCTATAGCACTCACAACTTTGATGTTTACATCATTATTTACCATTATGCTGTCTGTAAACTCAAGCTATGAGACCTACAATTTCAGACAGGCAGGTGGCTATAGCGATGGCAGCTTTAAGGATTTATCCAGAGAACAGGCTGATAAAATAGCTGCCCACAAGGGAATCAAGGCATCTGGTGAGCGTATCGTGTGCGGCTTCAGCTCCTCTGACGTATTCGGTAAGGTAGCGGCGGAAGTAAGCTACATGGATAAAAACTGTACCAAGTGGAGCTATGCCGCCCCGACCACGGGAAAGGAGCCTCAAAAAGAAAATGAAATAGCCATGGACACTACAGCCTTAAGACTCCTTGGGGTAGAACCGAAGCTGGGAACAAATGTGACGATTACTTATCAGGCTGGTAATGGAACAGACACCGGGATACCACAGACCGACAGCTTTACCCTCGCCGGCTACTGGGAGTATGATGATCTGATGCCTGTTCACTATATCAACGTATCAAAAGCCTATGTAGATAAAATCAACGAAAAGTGTATAGCCGCTGGTGATGAAGCTCTTGACATAGACTTAAATGTCATGCTTCCTTCCAAGCTTAATATCAGGGAGCAGATGGAAAAAATAGATACAGACTTAGGTTATGACTGGAATACAAGAGACCAGGAGAACAGTGCCAGAATCGGTGTGAACTGGGGACTTACTGCCTCGTCTGTAAGCTCTGACATAGATTTCTCACTGGTAGCTGCAATCATTGCTTTTTTCCTGCTTATTATATTTACAGGCTATCTGATTATATACAATATATTCCAGATTTCAGTGACAGGGGACATCAGGTTTTATGGCCTGCTAAAGACAATCGGCACCACCCCAAGACAATTAAGGCGCATAATCACACAGGAAGCTCTGTTTTTGTGTATTATCGGTATTCCGGTAGGATTACTTCTGGGCTATGGCATTGGTGCGGTTTTAACTCCTATTGCATTAGAGACCACAAGTATTATAGGCACAAAGGCTGCTATCAGCAGCTCGCCGCTTATTTTTATCGGTTCTGCTGTATTTGCCATTATCACTGTCTTTTTGTCCTGCAGGAAGCCCGGCAAAATGGCTGCAAAGGTATCGCCTGTTGAGGCAGCAAAATATACAGAAGGCATGACCGGCAAAAAGAAAAAACGCCACAGCCGTGGGGCTAAGGTATATCAGATGGCTTTTGCCAATCTTGGCAGAAATAAGAAGAAAACCATCCTGGTTGTAGTCTCACTGACACTTTCCGTAACACTTTTGAATGTGCTTTTTTCACTTGTCAATGGCTTTGACATGGATAAATATGTGGACAGGTCAACCTGTGCAGACTTTATCGTGAGCAGTACAGACTATTTCCGCTATAATACGGCAGATGAGTATATAGGAGCAGATACCATTGATGAGATAAAGGAAAACACAGATGAGACTGTCTCTGGAAGCGGCTATGACCTGGCAGACATATCCCCTATGATGTGGATGGAGACAGACCAGTATAGTAAATTGGCAGAAAACTATCTAAACGGCAAAGAGCTGCAGAAGGAACTCTCCCACTACGAGCAGAAAGGTGACAGCATACTTGTCGACGCCAGGATAGAGGGCTTTGACGATGGACTTTTTGACAAGCTTACTGTAGTAAAAGGCTCCCTGGAGCCACTATCTGACCCGGATAGCCACGCAATCGCTGTAGCTGTATCCACAGACGATTACGGCAATATAGTAAATTTGGACAACTACCCTGAGCTGGGAGACACTTATACCGTAAACTACCAGATTGGATATGACATAGACAGCCGAACCGGCGAGCGGGCAGACCAACAGACCACGCCTGAGGAATATTTGGAGTACCATGAGGAAGAGGCAAAAGAGGTGGGGTACAGTGTATGTGCTCTTGTGACTGTCCCTTATTCCATCAGCTTCCGTTATACAAGTCTGGGTTATAACATGGTTTTGCCGGTAGAGAAGCTTAAGGAGGACAGCGGTACAGATGTCATTCCGAAGTTTTATATGTTTGACACACCGGATTCTCAGACAGAAGCAAGCGCTGAACAGTATCTGCAAAAGCTCACAGCAGGAGATACATCTACTCTCATGTATGAGAGCAAGGCATCTGTCAGACGTGAATTTACCCGGTTTAAAAATATGTTTTTAATCTGTGGTGGTGCCCTCTGTGCCATAATCGGGCTTGTGGGCATACTTAACTTTTTCAATGCAATTATGACAGGAATTTTGTCCAGAAAGAGAGAATTTGCCGTATTACAATCTGTGGGCATGACCAACAGGCAGCTAAAAAATATGCTTGTTTACGAGGGGTTATTTTATGCGGTGGGCTCCATCATAGCGTCCCTTATACTTTCTGTGGCGATCAGTCCTATGCTTGGCAATGTGATGAGCGATATGTTCTGGTTTGTCAGCTACCATTTTACCATCATGCCTGTAATCGTGATGATACCGGTATTTCTTCTGCTGGGGTGGCTGATTCCTGCTGTGCTTTACCATGCAGGCAAGAGGCAGAGTATTGTTGAAAATCTAAGGGAACTTTGAAATGCTTTTTAAGTAATAAGGACAGGTCCGGCTTTTCGGGCACTGTCCTTATGATTACTTTAAGATTAATTTTTCAAAATCCTCCTGGCACATCGGTCTGTAATAAAGGAATCCCTGAATCTCATTACAGCCTTCATTTTGCAGGAAATCAGCAATTTCCTGTGTTTCCACACCTTCGCACACAATGGATTTTCCCATGCGTTTTAACATATGGAAGACTTCCTGAAGAACGATTCGGGCATTTTCCGTTAAGGTGTCACCGAGGAACTTTCGGTCAATCTTGACTTCATCAAATAACAGATCTTTTAATGTATTCAGTGACGAATAGCCGGAACCGAAATCATCCATGGAAATCCGGATGTTGTATTGCTTAAAACTACGGATGACCTGATTGACTGCGTCAGTATTATTTACATAAGTGGACTCTGTGATCTCAAATGTAAGATGAGTCGGATCCACCTGATAGGTACGAAGTAGTTCCTGAATCTTATCGATGAAGATCTGTGGCTGTTCAAAATGAAGCGGAGAGACATTCAGTGAGATCTGGAAATGTTCCGGAAGCGTATCGGAATATTTCTGAAGCCATTGGAATGTTTTCCCGTAAACGTAATAATCAAGAGAGATAACGAATCCATTCTGTTCAAACAGTGGAATGTAAATGGCAGGGGACCAGAGCATCTGTCCGTTTCGTATCCAGCGGACAAGAACTTCGGCACTGGAGATGGCTCCGGTGCACGGTGTAACCTTCGGCTGGAAATAGATTTCGAATTCCTGATGCTCAAGTGCCGGATGAAAGGAATGCAGAATTTCTGCCTGCATCTTTTCCTGTCGGTCAATCTCATCGGAATAAATGCAGCAGTGAGAAATCATTTTCTTGGCAAGGCGTCTTGCCACATTGGCATAGGAAATGAGTGTTTCCGGCGGAGTTGTTGGATCAGGGATACAGCAGATGCCGGAATTGGTCCGGAAGAAACTGATATGATAGGTATCCTGGATCCGGCGGCAGATACGTTTGTCTAATAATTGAATTTGTGTCAACAATGCATCGTTAGATAAGCGTTCCATATCGGCAATACTGATAAAGACATCAGAAAAGACGCGGGTGGTAAATAAAGTAAGCGAACTGGCTGCAAGTTCATCGTATACAATATTCAGAATTTCATTTCCGAGAGGATAGCCATATTTGTCATTGATGTAATGAAAATTTTCTACATCGGTAGAAATAACGGCAATGGTATGGCTGCCGGTTGCACCTTGTTGAAGCTGATGGATCTTTTCTGCAACGAATTCGGAAGAGCCGGTTGGAATAACAGCATTTGTCGGTGGGATCGTGGAAGAATTCTGCTTGATAGCTGCCAGTTTTTTTCGTGTTTTGTCCTGATACATTTTTTTATCGGCGGCATTGATCAGATCTTCCATCATAAAATAGTGATTCTGCTGACTGATTTCATAGCCGGTTGCATAGCTAAGCGGGAGTGTGGCCTGATTATTATAATCATGAACCAGATTTGCCAGCCGGTGCTGCATCTGCTTCAGATGCTCGGAATCAGTATCGGTCTGGATGATAATGAATTCGTCTCCACCGTATCGGGCAAGGAAACTGTTAGAATCCAGTATCCTTGTCAGGCAGTAGGCAAATGTCTGGATGAATTCATCACCTTTTTCGTGTCCGTATGTGTCGTTAACGTGTTTCAGATTGTTCAGGTCGAACATCATAACACCGATTCCAAAGGTGCTTGGAAGTTCTCCGAGTTCAGCGATTTTATTTTCAAGAGATGTTTTATTATGAATTCCTGTAATATCCCGGAAAGCATTGACCAGTAATCTGGAAAGTAGTTCACGCTGGATCAGTGTCAGGGCAAGTGTCAGTACCACAAGCAGCAGAATCAGCTGAATCAGGTGAAGCATAGGGGAATAGGAGCCTCCGGGAGTCTGTAAGTATTTTAAAAGATATAGTGTGGATATAAGTATCAGCAGAAGAAGCAAAAAGGTGGCTTCGCAAAGATGTAATATGCTTTTTTTCTTTTTCATGTAAATCTCCTCATAAATAACTATTCGGCATGGACGATGATCATCTTGGCAAGATCTTTTCCGATTCCGATCTTGCTGTCTTTGATGCGGACAACGTAATAGCCGAAAAATGCGGACAGGATGCAGACAGATGCACCTTCAACAAAACCAAGCGATTCTAAGTGGTGGCGTTCTTCTTCATTTCCGCAAGTTTTTTGTACAATATAGTCGATGCCGATGACGGCTAGATTCAGTGGCATAATTCCTCCGGTTCAATACAAACTAACGATGATTAGTAACGACTAACATTATAATACATAGAAGAATTATGTCAATCATTTCCGGACGGTATTTTACAAAATACCGGATAAAGCTTGTGACGGGAACATGTTCGTGTTAGTATAATCATAATTTACGATAGAAGAAAAGAGTGAGAAGATGAGCAGTCATACACTGGAAGGAAAGAAAAAGACACAGAATGGTGTGAAGCGGCTGGCGTTCACAGTGCTTTCGATATTACTGGAAGTAGTGTTCCTGATTGGGATATTTAAGGGACTGAATGAATACGCGGTATTCATAGACAATCTGACCAGAATATTTGCCGTCATACTGGTTTTGAAAATATATGGAAGAAATGAGACTTCCTCGATGAAGACACCGTGGATCATCCTGATCCTGACATTTCCGATCCTTGGAGTAGCACTTTATTTTATGATCGGTATGAACGGTGGAACCCGGAAGATGCGGATGCGTTACAAAAAGATTGATGAGAAGCTTCTGCCACTTTTGCCGGAAAATAAAGAAGTGCTGGAACGTCTGAATGTGTCAGATCCGAAAGCGGGAAATGTTTCTACTTATATAGAAAGAAATGCGTGTTATCCGGTGTATCAGAATACGGATGTGACTTATTTTGATGAAGCGGTCAAAGGACTGGAGGCGCAGCTTGCTGATCTTGCGAAGGCCGGGAAATTTATTTTCATGGAATATCATGCAATTGAGGATGAATATGCATGGAGCAGGATCCAGACGGTTCTGGAAGAACGGGTGAAGGCTGGTGTAGAGGTCCGGGTGTTCTATGATGACATGGGCTCGATCGGATTCGTAAATCTGAGCTTTGCGAGAAAACTGGAAGCGAAAGGAATTGCCTGCCGGGTATTCAATCCGCTGCTTCCGGGACTTAATATGTTCCTGAATAACCGTGACCACAGAAAGATTACGGTGATTGACGGAAAGGTTGGGTACACAGGCGGTTATAACCTGGCAAATGAGTATTTTAACTATACACATCCATACGGGGAATGGAAGGATACGGGAATCCGGCTGGAAGGAGATGCGGTGGCTTCGCTTACGGCAGCATTTTTGGAAATGTGGGAAGCATCCGGGAAGACTCCGGCCGATGTGGATGTTCTGGATATAGAGGCACAGAAAAAATATCTGGTACAGCATCCGTATCAGGCAAAGCAGACGGGATATATCCAGCCGTATGCGGACTGCCCGTTAGACGGAATCCAGGTTGGAGAGGATGTCTATATCAGTATCGTCAACAAAGCGGATAGATACTGCTGGTTCATGACTCCATATCTGATCATCACGGATGAGATGACACATGCACTTTCACTGGCGGCCAGGCGTGGTGTGGATGTGCGGATTATCACACCGGGAATCCCGGATAAGAAGCTGATCTACAGTATCACCAGATCGTTCTATCACAATCTGGTGAAGGATGGTGTAAGAATTTATGAGTGGACGCCGGGGTTCTGTCATGCGAAGATGAGCGTGGCAGATGATTGCATGGCGACTTGTGGCACGATCAATCTGGATTACCGGAGCCTTTATCATCATTTTGAAAATGGGTGTTTTATGGCAGATTGTGATGCGGTGCTGGATATCCGGCGGGATATGGAGCAGACATTGGAACAGTGCAGGGAAGTGACGGAGAAGTATAAGTCCGGCCGGAGCGCGACTCTGCGGCTGGGACAGTTGTTCCTGCGATTGTTTGCGGAGCTGTTGTAGGAAAGAAGAAGGTAAAGGGACTGGGAATGCAGGTTTGCATTTCCGGTTCTTTTTATTGTATATTGACATATATCGAGATACGATATATAATAAAACCAAGAAGAAAGCAAATTTTTTTACACTCAACTATCGAAAGCCGATATATAATGAAAGCAAATATAAGAAAGGAGAAATCACTATGAAAGTAAACAAAAATATGGTCTCAGGAAATACCGCAATGTTAATTCTCAAATTGATCTCAGAAAAGGATATGTACGGATATGAAATGATCGATACACTCTCAAAGAGATCGGACAATGTATTCGAATTAAAGGTAGGAACATTGTATCCGCTGCTTCACAGCATGGTACAGTCCGGATATTTGGAAAGTTATAACCAGGAGGCGAACGGGAAACTCAGAAAGTATTACCGGATCACACCTAACGGGAAGAAATATCTGGAGAAAATGATTGAAGAATGGAATGCTTATGCCAATGCAGTTACGAGCATGATCCAGTATTCCGTATAGCACAGGTAAGGCAGTGAAGGTGGCAGAAAAGGAAGGTGTTAGATATGAAGGAAAGAGAATATCTGAAAGAACTTGGGAAGAAGATTACCGATTCGTCTGCAAGAAAAGAGATTGTAAATGAATATGAAGCGCATATAGAAGACTGCAAAGCCGCATTAATGGAATCAGGGATGACGGAAGTTGAAGCAGAGGAAGAAGCAGTCCGCCAGATGGGCGATCCGCAGGAAGCAGGTGAAGCAATGGATAAGATCTATCATAAAGTGTTTGATTCCAATATGTTTCTGTGGATGCTGGCACTGGGATGTGTACCGATTGTATGTGTGTGCATTTCTTATCTTATCGCAAGAGATCCGAACGCATTTTTATGGTTGTGGAATGATGCGCTTGGCCTGAATAAAATCCCGGCAGTTATACACCGGAATATCGGAATCGGATTAGCTGTCTATGGAATCGGATTGAGCTTCTGGGAGAAATACACGGGCAAAGCTTTATTCTATGCAGTCGGAAGAGACTGGGGGCAGGGATGTTACGTTGCAAACAGCGGGCTGGTACTTTTTATCTCGGCATTATGTTTTGTTCCGAGTTTCCCGGTGAAGGGATATGCAGGAATCCTCTGCTGTGTATTGATAGCATGTCTGCTGAATATGGTACTGAGAGGATTTATGAATCTTTTGCAGAGCAGAAGAGAGACCAGACTTTTATGGGAGATTGGAACGGCAGATACCAAAATCAACTGGAAGGGAAAAGGATATCTGTGTGGACATCATATGAAAGTAAGAGTACAGGGATCTGAGAAAGGAACGGAGATCCCGGCAGGAGCACCGGTGATGGTTGTCGGAATGGAGGGATTTAAGCCGGTGGTGGCGCAGGTATAAAGAGAGAGACGTTAGATCTTGGATAGTAAGCGTATATGAAGAGAGACGTTAGATCTCGGATAATAAGCGTGTATGAAAAATGAGAGGCAAAAGTTATGAATAAGACGGAAAAGCGAATGAAGATATTCACGCTGATCATGCAGGTGATCATCCAGGCAGTGCTATTATTTCCGTGGATGAACATGGGGACATGGAAATGCAATGTACCGGGATATCTGATAAAATTGGCTGCTTCGGGCGATGGGATGAGTTACATAAAGAAAAGTCTGAAGCCTTTGGGAGTACTGGACGGTGAAGATGAACAGATGATGGTTCAGATACTGATGCTGTTCATCTGTGAACTGGTAATGGTACTGGTAATCCAGGTGATAGGAATTGTGAATCTGATACTGGCTTTAGGCAATCACCATAAACTGCTTCTGGATATCATGTCACTGATCGCAGGATGTATGATATCATTTCTTGGGGCAGATGGGGCAGTATTTTCAGATCCGCTGTCACAGGTGTATCCATTTTTACTGGTAGTGCTTCTGGTGATCAATTTGATCGGTGCGAAGCTGATTGATTCGTGGCAGGAAGAGAAAAAGATACAGGAAGAAGTTAAAGCCAGAGAGAAAAATTACAAAGAAGAAAAGAAAAAGCATCTGGAATTTTCGGGGAAGTATCCGAAAGGATTCTATACGGCCCTGTGGAAGAATTTTAAAAGTTCAAAAAGAGATTTTATTGTTTACGTAAGTATGAACCTGCTTCCGGCAACGCTGATATTTTCCGGAGTCGGAATGGCACAGATGCTGACACCATTTAATAAAGAAGGAAATATACTGACGGGGCATGGAATCACGGCAATTCTGCTGGAATTCCTGATCGTGAGTCTGATCGCATCGCTGATGCTGATGATCACGAATCTGTTGTCATATTTCAGAAAACGGATGAGAAATTACAGTATATTTTCTACTCTGGGAATGCGGAAGTCTACACTTTATGAAGTGCTTGGAGCAGAGATTGTGGCTGGAATTCTGGGAATGCTGATCGGGGGAGCCTGCATCGGAAGTGTGATCCTGTGTATCATCCGCAGAATTTTCATGGCAAGATCTGGAGTGGGAGCACAGCCGGCGAAGATTACAGGATTCACATATTTGATCGCAAGTCTTATCATGATCGGAATATCCGGGATTGGACTGATGATCCTGCGGGATTTCTTCCTGTACAGGGAACTAAAAAAAATGCAGCTGGGCGATGTGGAAAAGGAGAAGATGCCGGAAAAACGGATCGGTCTGTGGCTTACAATTGGCCTGGTCATTGTGGTATTTGGAATCGTGAATTTCGGAATGCGGAAGAATGCCGAAGGGTTACGGATACTTTTATTTATCTTCCTGGGCATTTATCTGGCGGAAAAGTTTGGATTTGGATTGTTCCTGAAAGTGCGGAAGCATAAAAAGAGTTATTATGCAAAGTTGATCCCATATAATTCATTTTATTACCGTTTCAAGAGTACATTCCGTTATGTGTACGTGATCAGTCTTATGCCGGTACTGATATTGTTCTTATTTGGAAAAGATATGATCTCAGCGAAGATCGCGCAAAAGCCGGAAGGACTGTTCCCGTATGATTTTGTATGTATGGCAACGGAAGCGGATGAGACATTCTGGAAACAGCTGCAGGAAAAATATGACGTGAAATTCCAGGAGTATCCGATGGTACGCGTGACGAATGTGGATAATTCGGAAAAGCTGGATGATGCCAGAGCAGTGATCATGCCGCAGGGACAGCATATAGGCATATCGGAGACGACGTATAAAGAACTGAATAAGGCACTTGGAAAGAAAAGTGAAAAAATGAATCTATCTGCTGACGGAAAGGAAATCTATATTATTTATCAACAGGATAAGAGTACGAAGGCACATCCACTGGATTACCTGAATTCGAGAAAAGAGCCGTACCTGCACATCGGACAGCCGATAGAATCTTATGGATTTCTTGATCGGGAAAAGATCTATCCAACACGAACCGTAAAGGGTGAAAAGACGGATATCCTGACAGGTGCATTTCGGCAGGGAAGTGAGGAGAATCTGGTTGTATTTTCGGATGAATATTTTGAAAAGGTTCAGGACGACTGGAAGAAATATAATTGGATCACCGGAGATCCGGTTGAGGAGGGTGAAGCAGAAGAAGGAGTGACGATCCATCACTGGCCGACAAAGCTTGTCCTTTTGAATGTGAAAAATGTAGATTATCAGAAGATAGAAAAAGAGCTCCAGGCTTTTCGGAAGGTACATAAAGAGGATGAAAGATTTGACAAGGATGTATTATCCTGCTATTCCAAACGTACAACGATGGAACAGATTGAAAGCGAACGCTTTATGACAACGGTAGTAGATATATTTATCATGGGAGCATTTCTGCTGGGAAGCGTTCTGGTCATTTACTTGAAATATGAATCTGAGATGACGGACAAGAAGAAGCGGAATCATTTCTTAACCTGTATTGGAATGAGCTCGAAAGAAAGAGAAAAGCTGATCCGGACAGAGACGGGAATCTTTTTCTGGATCCCGGCAGCAGTTGCGGTTGTTATGGTGCCGGTGTTAACCGGGGAGATATGGAACATGCGGGAATATACGAAGGCTGACTGTGTACATTATCTGCGATATCTGTTGATCTTTGCAGTTATATATCTTGTAGTGCAGGGCATCGGTGTAAAGGTGATTGAGCAGTATACAATAAGAAAGGTAGAAGGAAAGCATGAAAGAAATATTAAAGGTAAATAACCTGATCAAGAAATTTCCAAAAGCCGGTGGGGAGATTGATGATGCGGATGCGATTTCGGTACTGAAAGGCATTAACTTTGATGTAGAACAGGGAGAATACGTCGGAATTATGGGAAAATCCGGCTGTGGAAAGACAACACTTCTGAAGATCCTGGGATTTATGGATCAGCAGACGGACGGAGATGTGATCTTTGACGGTGCGAATACGAATGAGCTGTGGAAAGAAGAACTTACGGATATCAGACGTAGAAAGATCGGATTTGTATTCCAGGATTTTAATCTGATGGACAGTCTTTCGGTAAAAGAAAATATCATGCTTCCGGTATTGCTGGATAAAAAGGAACAGAAAGAATGTGAAGAGAAAGCGGAAACATTGGAAAAGCAGTTTGGGATTGAACATCTTCAGGAAAAGAATCCTTATGAACTGTCCGGCGGTGAGCGGCAGAGAGTGGCAATCTGCAGGGCGCTGATCAATGATCCGAGTATCATATTTGCAGATGAGCCGACGGGAAACCTCGACTCAAAATCCGGAAAAGTTGTTGCGGAGGAATTCCGGAAAATCAATGAGGAGTTAGGGAAGACCCTTCTGATGGTAACGCATGATCCACAGATGGCAAGCCGGTGTAAGAGAGTGATATTTCTGAAAGACGGATATGTGATGAATGATGTGAGAAAAGAGGGAACGGAAGAAGAATTTTACAGAACGATCATTGGGGAGATGGAGAAGTTTTAAGATGAGATAATATATAGATGGTGATATGGGCTATGCGGCGGAAGATAATTCTGCCGCTTTTTTTACGAAAATTAATCTTGTAATCATATGAACAATATGCTATTCTGAATGCACTTCAAAGAGTGACTTCTACAAACTCTTAAGTATTTCTAGGCCAAAAGGCATCAAGTTTCGACCGTTTCACACCTAAAAATGTCTGAAACATATTTCCGACTTGAGAGAACACGAAAATTTTATAATCTATTCAGGAGGACGTGCCTATGACAAACAAACTTCAACAGTATTTCCCGATGATTCGGACAAGGGAGGAGGTGTTGAATGAGATTGAAAGTAAAAGCAGATTAAAAAATTTATTTTATGAGTGGACAGAGGAAAATCAAAATGAATTTTTAGATTTTTGTACCGGGGTGAAAGGTATAAAAATCATGTATGATTTCATGATAAAAGAAATTCTGAATCCGGAGAATACACCGGAGAGAGTAAATGAATTACTCACGTTACTTCTCGGACAAAGAGTGAGAATTGTAGACGTATTACCAAATGACGGAACAAGATTAGCAGATGAATCTACGCTTCTTATTACAGATATGGTAGTACAACTGGAAGATGGAAGTATTGCGAACCTGGAAATTCAGAAAATCGGATACTATTTTCCGGGAGAAAGAAGTGCCTGTTACTCAGCAGATCTGTTGCTTCGGCAGTATAAGAGAGTGAGAGGAATCAAAGGAAAACGATTCTCTTACAGAGATATCAAGCAGGTGTATACGATCGTGTTATTTGAAAAAAGTCCAACAGAATTCCAGAAATTTTCCAATAATTATATCCATCGTTTTATGCAAAAATCTGATACAGGAGTAAATATAAATTTATTACAAGAATATCTGTTCATACCTCTTGACATATTCAAAAAGAATCAGCAAAATGAAAATAGAAGTGTAAAAATAGAAAACCGGCTGGAAGCATGGCTTGCATTTTTCTGCATGGATGATCCGGAGACGATTATAGATATTATAGAGAAATATCCGGATTTTAAAGAAATGTATGAACAGGCTTATGATGTCTGCCGGAATATCGAAGAGGTGATGCAGATGTTTTCGAAAGAATTGCTGGAGTTAGACAGGAATACAGTAAAGCTGATGATTGATGATATGCAGAAGGAGATAGACTGCCAGAGAGAGCAGTTGAGTCAGAAGGATGAGGAGATGTTAGAAATGAGGAAAGAAATACAACGATTACAGCAGCTATTGGATAAAAAATAGCATGAAAAATGTCAAAAGAATTGTTTTAGATACTTATAAAAATAACTAGTCAGTTGAAAGAAGTGATGTAGATGTTTTCGGAAGAATTGTTAGAATTAGATCGAAATACAGTAGAATTCATGATTGAAGATATGCGGAGGCAGATAGAAGAGAAAGATGAGCAGATAAAACAACTAGATGAGCAGATAAAACAGAAAGATGAGCAGTCAAGACAACTGGAGGAACAGATAAGACAACGGAATAAACAAATAAAAGAAAGTGATAAGCAAATAAGACAACTGGAGGAACAGATAAAAGAAAGCGATAGGCAGATAGGACAGTTGGAGGAACAGATAAAAGAAAGCGATAGGCAGATAAGACAGTTGGATGAACAGATAAAACAATCAGAACAAGAAATACAAAAAATGGAGGAAGCAAAAGAGTAATACATAGCCTGGCTGTCTCAGGAACGTGAAACAGCCAGACCGCTTACCTCAAAGCATGTAATCCAGGGATATTCCATATAATTGATGCTGATATCCCCGTTTACAGTAACCCCATCAGGCAGATAATAGACATTTCCAAGAGGACTGGTCTCGCAGACATACCCCTGTGCGAGCATATCCTCTTTTTCTTTATCGGTAAATCCTACCGATATCTCCAGACGCGGAGGGGCACATCAACTGGTGATTGTTTCGATGGAAAGTATGATGTTGCGGAATCCGCGTTTATTCATATAGGCAATAGCGTTATTGTTTAGATGTACCATATATTCAGATCCTTTCAAAACTTAATATTGTTAGTCCCGGCAAAATGTTATCTGAAATATAGTGTAACATGAATGGTGAAAAATGTCCGTATTATCTATAATCTTTCAGAATTATCATGTAAATGAATATACTCCGCTACAGACCGGTCAAAAGTCTTGATATGCTGGAACAGCCAGTCTACAACATTACGCTTTACCTGTTCGATAAACAGATCATCAGGCCCTTCGTTTTCATTAAGATAATCATATAATTCCTGAATGGATTTCTTGAATTCTTCATGTTTGGCATGATGTGCGGCAAGTTCCGGGTAAGATACCTTTTTCTGAAGTTCCTCTTCTTCCTGAAAATGAAAATTCGTATATTCATCAAGGTAATCTAACATTTTGATCGCTTTGATCTTACTGTCACCGGATTCGCATGCTGCGACGAACTGCCGGATGCGGTCGATCAGTTCCTGATGCTGGGAATCGATGGTCTTGTTGCCTGTAATTAAGTTATCGTCAAATGTAATATTCATAGAGAAACCTCCTGTCTTTGGTACACATTGAATCCTCGTTCCGCATAGTCTATAATGAATCGTAGAAAATGTTTATCAGCAGAGAAAAGGATTGGATTATGAAGTTACAACAGTTACAGATATTTCAGAACCTGACAGAAGAAGAACTGGAAAAAAGTCTTGTCTGTTCACAGGCTGTAGTAAAGAAATATCCGAAAGATACCTATATTTTCCGCCAGGGTGATGTGCCGTTAAAATTATATTTCATATTGGAAGGAATGGTTGAGCTTGGCAGTATCAACCTGAATGGTAAGATTACCCGGAGCAGTTACGTTACGGTGGGTGAGGAGTTTGGCGAAGTAGAAATGTTTCTGCGCCAGTCTGCTTACTCCGGTTATGCAAAAGCAAAAAATGAAGTGTCGGTTCTGGAGGTTTCACAGAATTTCTTTGGCGGAAGATGCGAAAGAAACTGTGTACATCACAGTAAGGTTGTCTTCAATATGCTTCAGCTTTTTGCGGAAAAAGCAGAGAAATGTAACCGTCAGATAGAGGTTCTTACCAGTGGAAACTTACGTCAGCGTGTAGCGGCGTACCTGTTGGAAAACTGTAATCCGGACTATCGGGTCCGTTTGCATATGAACAGGGAAGATCTGGCAGTATATCTGAATACTACAAGACCATCTCTGTCGCGTATGCTGCTTACTTTACAGGATGAAGGTATCATCCGTCTTGTAGGCCGTAAGGTAATCGAGATCACGGATTATGAAAGACTGCAGTCGGAAGAGTAATTAATCTTCTGCAACAAATACTTCTTTTCCTAATCCGCAGATTGGACATACCCAGTCATCCGGAAGATCTTCAAAGGCTGTGCCCGGTGCGATTCCGTTATCCGGGTCTCCTACAGCTGGGTCATATTCGTAGCCACATGGTTCACATACATATTTTTTCATAGTTAAAATCTCCTTTTATTAGAATTTAATTGGTTGTTGATTGTTGCTGCACAACTTATGTTGTAATTGTAGTATAGCTCTTTTGTAGAAGATAGTTTGTAACAAATGTTACGAAAATGAGAAAAGTTGATAATTTAATATCAATTCAATTAGAAATTTCCAGATTAAAACGGAAAAATATCAGTTGATCAATTATAAGAAGAAATTGCTGGGACAGAGTTATATATCTATATCAGCAATTTTTAAATGTCATATAAAGAATATTAAGTATTCTTAATTTATCGCCACGCTTTACCCACTGTAAAATCAAAAATGCAACAAATTTCGTAAAAAAATATCACCAAAATTTAGACTGTATTCCAAACATTTATTTTAACAAAATTACCTCTTTCCTTTTTGTCTGTTATAGAGTATCATATTACTTGCACAACATCTTGTGCAGAAAAGATGTTAAAAAAACAATATTTAGTAGTATTTGAGGGTGAGCACATACTACATCGGCAATAAAAATAAGAGAGGGATAGACATGAACGCAGAAATAAAGACGAACGTAATTAAGAGAAACGGCGAAGAGGTAGCCTTCGACCTGGAGAAGATCATTAATGCGATCAAAGGTGCAAACAAGGACGTCGATAAACTGCATCGGATGAATGAATATCAGATTATGGCAGTGGCGGACAACGTTGCAAAGAAAATTGAGGAATCCACTCATGCTGTCAATGTAGAAGATATACAGGATATGGTAGAGACCGGAATTATGGAACTGCGCGGCTATGAAGTCGCACAGAAATATGTGCGCTATCGTTATAAAAGAGAACTGATGAGAAAGACGAATACAACAGATAACGGAATTCTTGCACTTCTGGAGCATATGAATGAAGAGGTGAATCAGGAGAACTCTAACAAGAATCCTGTGATCAACTCTACACAGCGTGATTATATGGCCGGAGAAGTAAGTAAGGACTTGTCAAGACGTGTCCTTCTTCCGGAAGAGGTTGTACGTGCGCATGAAGCGGGAATCATTCATTTCCATGATTCCGACTATTTCGCACAGAAAGAGCATAACTGTGACCTGATCAATCTTCAGGATATGCTTCAGAATGGAACTGTCATTAGTGAGACGATGATCGAGAAGCCGCACAGCTTCTTTACAGCATGTAATGTAACGACACAGATCGTTGCACAGGTAGCAAGTAACCAGTACGGCGGACAGTCATTTACACTGGCACATCTGGCACCGTTTGTCGATATCAGCCGTAAGAAGATCCGCAGAAATGTAATCGCAGAGCGTGAAGAATGCGGAGAAGCTTTAGATGAGACAATTATCAATAAGGTGACAGAGCGCCGTTTAAGAGAAGAAGTAAAGAGTGGTATCCAGACAATTCAGTATCAGCTTATCACATTAATGACATGTAACGGTCAGGCACCATTTGTGACGATGTTCATGTATCTGGATGAGGTAGAAGAAGGAAGAACCCGTGATGACCTGGCTATGATCATCGAAGAAGTGATGATCCAGAGAATGCAGGGTGTAAAGAATGAAAAAGGTGTATGGATCACACCGGCATTCCCAAAACTGATTTATGTATTAGATGAAGATAATATTACAGAAGATTCCAAATACTGGCATCTGACAGAACTGGCAGCAAAATGTACAGCAAAACGTATGGTGCCGGATTACATCTCTGCCAAGATTATGAAAGAGATGAAGAACGGAGAAGTATATCCTTGTATGGGATGCCGTTCGTTCTTGACGGTAGAAGACAGTCAGAGAAATCCGGATGGAACTCATAAGTTCTACGGACGTTTCAATCAGGGGGTTGTAACGATCAATCTGGTAGATGTGGCATGTTCTTCAGAGGGAAATATGGATAAATTCTGGGCTATCCTGGAAGACAGACTGGAACTGTGCCACAAAGCACTGAGATGCAGACATGAGCGTCTTCTCGGAACGATTTCCGATGTCGCACCGATCCTGTGGCAGAATGGTGCACTTGCAAGACTGAAAAAAGGCGAGACGATCGATAAATTGTTGTTTGACGGCTATTCAACCATTTCTCTTGGTTACGCAGGCCTCTATGAGATGTGTGTACGTATGCTTGGCAAATCACATACAGACCCGGACGCAAGACCATTTGCCATGCAGGTAATGCAGAAATTAAATGATAAATGTGCAGAATGGAGGGCAGCTGAAAATATCAGCTATTCGGTATATGGAACACCGATGGAATCTACCACATACAAGTTCGCAAAATGTCTGCAGAAACGATTCGGAATCATCAAAGGTGTAACAGATAAGAATTATATTACGAACAGCTATCATGTACATGTATCAGAGAAGATTGATGCATTCAAGAAGCTGAAGTTCGAAGCCGATTTCCAGAAGCTTTCACCGGGTGGAGCAATCAGTTACATCGAAGTACCGAATATGCAGAATAATATTCCGGCGGTACTTTCGGTTATGCAGTATATTTACAATAATATTATGTATGCAGAGCTGAATACAAAGAGTGATTACTGTGAATGCTGTGGTTATGACGGAGAGATCCAGATTAAGGAAGATGAAGCAGGAAAGCTGATCTGGGAATGCCCGAATTGCGGTAACCAGAATCAGGATAAGTTATTCGTGGCAAGAAGAACCTGTGGATATATCGGAACACAGTTCTGGAATCAGGGACGTACGCAGGAAATCAAGGACAGAGTATTGCATCTGTAACATAAATGAAGATATGTCCAAAGTCCATAACTTGTGATGTTGATAAAGATTATAGCAGGAGTATGTCGAAAGATATGCTCCTTTTCTAATTTGTCTATTCTTCGTGTTTAAACATGAATCAAAATAGTATATAATTAATAAATAGCAAATGACGCAAGGGGAAATATAAGAATGGATAAGAAAAAAATGATTGGTGATATCGTGACCAGCATAACCGATAAGGAATTAAAAAAAGACTATTTTTATAATGCGGTGCCACTTGCAGTGATTCTTGGAAAGGATGCTAAAGAAGGGACATTATGGGCAGCATTTGCAAGTTATGCACCGGGATGTAAGATGATAGAAGTTGCAGCTATATGTGATAATACCATACTTGGAAGCGGTAAGAAGGGGATTCTTTTCAGTACAGAAGGAATCTATGGATCTATGTTTAACAAGAATAGGAAACAGGGACCGATAGCCATGCCGATAAAATATGAAGAACTGGATAGTGCCAGACCGAGCCCGAGAGATAAATCAGAGGTAGAACTGGTATTTAAAGGTGGAAGAGTAGAAAAAATATATGTTTATACCTATACCGGATTTGTTATTACTGCATTGAACCGTATCTTAGAAGAACTGAAAAGAGAAAAAGAACGAGAAAAAGAAGAAAAAATCCGCAAAATACAGCAGGAAAAACAACTACATACAGAAATCATATATGAAACGACGAAAAATCCACCGAATGGAATCCGGACCAGTTTTTATGGGATAAGATTTGTGATTAATTTCATGGAGGAAAAAGAGTGTGGGCATCGCAAGTATAAACTAATGGAGGTTATTGAAGAAGATAATCAAATCAGTAATGTACTTGTAGGATGGGATGACAGGGAAGAAAATCCCGTGTACACGACTACCTATTTCTCATATACTCCAAGAGAGGGCTTCATAGATGTGTACAGGCTGAGAGATGAGCTGAAAATGCTGAAACTGGAGTTTGCCTTCCATTATCCGGAGCAGCAGGAAGCATGGAAAACACTGGAAAATGACGAATTCATGTGGGCGATAGGTGAAAATTATCAATACGTGAGAATGGAAGAGAATGTAGAATATCCGATTATTGAGGTAATACATTCCAGAGAGGAATAAAAGGAGACTTTACAAATCATGAATTACGGAAATATAAAAGAATGCGACATCGCAGACGGACCGGGCGTCAGAGTCAGCCTGTTTGTATCCGGCTGCCGGCATCACTGCAAGGGATGTTTTAATGAGGAGACCTGGAATTTCAACTATGGACAGCCATACACAGAAGAGACGGAAGCGGAAATATTGAATTCGCTGGATTCTAACTTCATTCAAGGATTCACTTTGCTCGGAGGGGAACCGTTCGAGCCGGAGAATCAGGTGGAACTGGTAAAGCTTTTAAAGAAAGTAAGAGAAACATATCCAAAGAAAGATATCTGGTGTTACAGTGGGTATCTTTTTGATCGCGATATGATCCCGGGAGGCTGTGTGCATACGAATGTGACTGACGAAATGCTGTCTTATATCGATGTGCTGGTAGACGGGGAGTTTAAGGAAGCATTAAAGGATGTGACACTGGTGTTCCGGGGAAGCCAGAATCAGAGGATTATTAATGTGAAAGAAAGTAAGAAACAAGGAAAAGTTGTACTTGAAGATTATTGATACTAGTGATGAGAATATAAAAAAGCAGGAGATTATTTCTCCTGCCAGATGCGTAACATCTTGATGATCTTTTCTTTTTCCGCAACTGAAAAACCACGGAATACATTGAGCACTTCGTCATTTAACTGGCGCTCTTTTTCATCCAGAGGAGGAAGATCTCTTCCCGCATCCAGAATCGTGTCCACGGATACGTTACAAAGCTTTGAGTAATAAAGAAGAACTCTTAAGTTAAGCTTAGCACGATTGTTCTCGACATTGCTGACGAAAGGAACAGTACAGTTCAGATCTTTTGCTACCTGTTCCTGAGTGATACCGCGTTCACTTCTTAATTGTTTCATTTTTAATCCGACTTTTGAAAAATCTACTTCGTTCATTGCTGGGCTCCTTTGAATTGTAATGTATAACGATATTATATAAGTATATATTATTATAAATCTTGCCAATAATCAATACAGAAAAATTTACTTTTCCTTAAAAAAATAGTATAATTAAAATAACTTATACAAAAGACAGGATGATAAGACTAAAAAGGAGGCAAAAAATATGTTGACATGTATTTATGTAGTTGAGAAGATTGATGGTGACTATGCGGAACTGAGACGTGTGGATGCGCTTGCACAGGATCGGGAAGAAAACAAGGTGATGGCAAGAGCACTACTTCCGGCTGATATTATGGAAGGAAACAAAATTCTATATGAGAATTTACAGTATCGTCTGATCACAGAGTAAGATCAGAGCGGATATATCAATTTTGAATGTGCGTACATATAAAATTGAGATATACAACAAAATAATGAAAAGTAAGAAGTGTAACAGCATAAAAGCGGTTACACTTTTTTTGCGCCCAAAACAATAGACAATCTTGAAAAAATGTCGTATTTCACAAAGAAAACGAGAGGATTTTCTCAAGAAGAAAATCGAAGAAATCGCTGTTTTGTAGAAAAAGAAGGGAATTGAAAAATAAAAATTGTGCATTTTCCTTGTGAAAAAATAAATGGAAATTGGAACTACCATTTCGGCGTGGAAATTTGATGAGAAAAATAAAAAAATTAAGAGAAATAAAAGTAAAAATACACAAAAAAATAATGAAAAATTTTGCAAAATAGACAGTGGACAAAACGATTGACATTTTCAAAAAATAGCAGTAAACTAGCAAAAAAATTATGAAGGAAGGGGATAGTACGGAAAAGCTTGTTGAAAGCCTTGTAGAAGAACTTAACTGTGAAACCGTATTTACCATCCCGGTATTTGGAGGAATCGCTGTTGACGAAGGTGTTGTTGTAACTTGGATCATTATGGCGGTTCTTACTATTCTAAGTATAGTATTCGTAAGGAATCTAAGCGTAGAGAAACCGGGAAAGGTACAGCTTATGCTGGAATCAGTAATTGGCTGGGCACAGGATTTCTTTGAAGGTATTATAGGAAAAGAAAACAGGGGATATATTCCATATCTGATGACGGTAGCGCTTTATCTTGCAATATCAAATGTCATCGGGCTGTTAGGATTTAAGCCTCCGACAAAGGACATGAACGTAACAATCGCACTTGCCGTTATGAGTATGTTCGTGATCGAGTGGTCCGGTATCCATAGAAATGGTCTGGTTCACTGGTGCAAACATTTTGCAAAGCCAGTGCCGATCGTAGCACCAATCATGATACTGGAGATCGTAATCCGCCCACTGTCGCTTTGTATGCGACTGTTTGGTAATATGTTAGGCGGGTTTGTAGTCATGGAACTGATCAAACAGGTCGTTCCTTTAATTGTGCCGATACCGTTTAGTTTTTATTTTGATATATTTGACGGATTATTACAGGCATATGTATTCGTATTCTTAACTGCATTATTTATGACAGAAGAGATGGAATAAGGCGAATCAGACATTTACAACATTTAGTATAAGAAAACGTAAGAAAAGAAAAGGAGAACAAATTATGAGTGGAACAATTATCGCAATTGGAGCAGGTATCGCAGTACTTACAGGTATCGGAGCCGGTGTTGGTATCGGAATCGCAACAAGCAAAGCAGTAGACGCTATCGCAAGACAGCCGGAAGCAGACGGAAAGATCAGAACATCCCTGATCCTTGGTTGTGCACTTGCAGAGGCAACCGCTATCTACGGTTTCATTATCGCACTTCTGATCGTCCTTCTTTTGAAATAATGTTTGCTGACGATAACAGATTAAAAGAAGGGAAAGGCAGGTAGAGATATATGCTGAGAATAGATTTTAATCTAGTGCTGACGATCATCAACCTGATCGTTCTGTATCTGATTCTCAGAAAGTTCCTGTTTCGCCCGGTCATGGACATTATGGAAAAGCGGGAAAAGATGATTGCAGACGGAATCAGCCACGCGAATGAGGAGCAGGACAAAGCGCATGCTCTGAAGAAACAGTATGAAGATGCATTGGATGGAGCAAAAGAAGAATCCACAAAGATGATCGAACAGGCGAAACTGGATGCAAAACAGGAATACAACCAGATCCTGAACGAGGCTAACGAGAAAGCAGACAAGGTTATGAAGACAGCAAGAGAAAGCCTGAATCAGGAAAGAGAACAGGCCTTTGATGATATGAAGGCACAGATTGCAGGGCTGGCAATGGATGCTGCGAAGAAGATATTACTTGAGAATGCTGACAACATAAGCGGCGTGAATGCATATGACCAGTTTTTGAAAGATGCAGGTGATTCCCATGACAGCGAAGAATAGAAAAGAAGCAGAGCCGGTATTCTGCCAGGTGGCAGCCCTCCGGTATGCGAAAGTTCTGAATGAACTTGGTATTTCGAAAGAAGCTGTCCTGGAGGCAGGAAATATTTTCGAAAAATCACAGGAATTGAAAGCAGCACTGGTTAATCCAGTGATCACAAAAGAGACAAAACACAATATCATTGATAAAGTATTTTCAGAAGAAATGAGAACATTTCTGAAGGTTGTCTGCGATCATGAAAAGATGACGATCGCAGAACAGATCTTTGCAGCATACGAAGAATTACAGAATCAGGCAGCAGGAGTTAAGACAGTCTATCTTCGTTATACAGCGCTTCCAAGTGAAGAACAAAAGAAGCAGATGGGTGACTTTATCAAGAAGAAATACGGTGCCGGAGACATCAAATGGGTTATGGCAGAAGACAAGGCACTGATCGGCGGATTTATCCTGCAGGTTGACGGAAAAGAATATGACTACAGTGTGCAGGGCCGTCTGAACCGTTTACAGCGGAAATTAACAAATTAACATGGAGGTGAAGGAATTGAGTGCAATCAGCTCAGATGAAATTATCTCTATATTAAAAGAAGAGATAAAGAATTATGACGTAATAAGCAGAGATCAGGAAGTTGGTACTGTCATCTCTGTTGGTGATGGAATCGCCTCCGTATACGGAATCGACCACGCAATGTATGGCGAGATCGTCACATTGGAGACAGGTCTTAAGGGCATGGTACAGGACATCAAGGAAAACGAGATCAGTTGTATCCTGTTCGGAGATGATTCAGAGATCAAACAGGGCACAAAAGTGTGCCGTACAGGTAAAAAAGCAGGTATTCCGGTAGGAGAGGGTTATATCGGAAGGATCGTAGATGCTCTTGGAGCACCAATCGATGGAAAAGGTGAGATCAAAGCAGACGGATATCGTCCGGTAGAGAATGAGGCACCGGGAATCGTTGACCGTAAGTCGGTAAGCGTTCCGCTAGAGACAGGTATCCTTTCAATCGATTCCATGTTCCCAATCGGACGTGGACAGAGAGAGTTGATCATCGGTGACAGACAGACAGGTAAGACATCCATTGCAACCGATACGATCATCAACCAGAAGGGAAAAGATGTCATCTGTATCTATGTAGCCATCGGACAGAAAGCATCAACCGTAGCAAGACTTGTAAATGACTTAAAAGCACATGATGCACTGGATTACACCACGGTATTCTGCTCAACAGCCAGTGAGTGTGCACCGCTTCAGTATATCGTACCTTATTCAGCAACAGCACTTGCAGAGTATTTCATGTATCAGGGAAAAGATGTATTGATCGTATACGATGATCTTTCCAAACATGCGGTAGCATACCGTGCAATTTCTCTGTTACTTGGACGTTCACCTGGACGTGAAGCTTATCCTGGTGACGTATTCTACTTACATTCAAGACTGCTTGAGCGAAGCAGCCGCTTAAGTGAAGAAGCAGGCGGAGGTTCTATCACAGCACTTCCGATTATTGAGACACAGGCAGGAGATGTATCTGCATACATTCCTACGAACGTTATTTCTATCACAGACGGACAGATCTTCTTAGAGAGTGACCTGTTCAATGCCGGTATGCGTCCGGCCGTTAACGTTGGTCTTTCTGTATCCCGTGTAGGTGGAGCCGCACAGACAAAGGCAATGAAGAAAGCCAGTGGTAGTGTCCGTATCGACCTGGCACAGGCAAGAGAGATGGAATCATTTACCCAGTTCAGTTCAGACCTTGACGATGCAACAAAGAATCAGCTGAAATACGGAAGCTGTCTGACAGAACTGTTAAAACAGCCTCTGGGACGTCCGTTAAGTCTTCATGAGCAGGTGATCACACTTTGTGTCGCTACGAATAAACTGATGCTTGATATTGACACAAAGAAGATCAAAGAATTCCAGATGGATATGCTTGCATTCTTCGACAGAGAACATAAAGAAATCGGCAAAGCAATCGATGAGAAGAAAGTTCTGGATGATGAACTGAAAGAGCAGATTCTTGCAGCAGCAAAGGAATTCAAGGAAAGAAGATAAGCGGGTGTAGCTATGGCAAATGCAAAAGAGATTAAGGAAAGAATGGCCAGCATCGAAGAGACGAGAAAGATAACAAATGCCATGTATCTGATCTCTTCTTCGAAGATGAAACAGGCCAAGAAAAAGCTTGCTGACACAGAACCTTTCTTCTATGCCATGCAGGCAGAGATCGCCAGAATTTTGCGGCATGTGCCGGATATGCACAGCCAGTTCTTTGATGGCCGTGAGAGTATCCCGGCTGAGGAAAGAAAGATTGGCTATATCGTTGTAACTGCTGATAAAGGACTTGCCGGGGCATATAATCATAACGTGATCAAGGCAACTGAAGAACTGTTAAAGAAACCGGGAAAGCATAAATTATTCGTACTTGGAGAAGCCGGAAGACAGTACTTTGCCAAGAGGGAAGGAATTGAGATGGATACTCAGTTTCGTTATACCGTCCAGAATCCAACATTACACAGATCGAGAGTCATTTCTTCGGAGATGGTAGAACAGTTCAGAAATGGAGATCTGGACGAGATCCACATCATATACACACGTATGATCAATGCTATGACAGCGGAGACTGAGGAACAGAAGCTCCTTCCTATGAAGAAGACGACCTTCCTTCCGGAAGATATGCCGGCTCTTGTCGGAACCGGACTGTATCAGGAAGATATGGTGTTCTGGCCATCCACGCACAGTGTGATGGCGAACATTGTTCCGAACTACATCAACGGTATCGTATATGGATGCCTGGTAGAGGCCTACTGCAGTGAGCATAATGCCAGAATGCAGGCAATGCAGAATGCAACAGACAGTGCAACAGATATGCTGAACGAATTAAATATTACTTATAACCGTGTCCGTCAGGCAGACATCACACAGGAATTGACAGAGATCATCGGCGGAGCCAATGCGCAGAAACGGAAGTAAGATACAAAGTTCGCAAATGGCGGAACTGTATACAGAACAAATAATAACCACGAAATAACAAAAAAGAAAGTGGGCAGCAGTAATATGACAAAAGGAAGAATCGTACAGGTCATGGGACCTGTCGTAGACGTAGAATTTAATAGTAGAGAAGAACTTCCATTTATCAAAGATGCCCTGGAAGTAGACAATGGCGGAAGACGTTGCGTCATGGAAGTAGCCCAGCATGTAGGTAACAACATTGCACGTTGTATCATGCTGGCTTCCAGTGAAGGTCTGCAGAAGGGAATGGAAGTTACCGCTACCGGAGCTGGTATCAAAGTGCCGGTAGGTGAGAAGACTCTGGGTCGTCTGTTCAATGTACTTGGAGAGACGATCGATAACGGAGAACCAATTAAAGACAGCGAAGAATGGGTTATCCACAGAAAAGCACCAAGCTTTGAAGAACAGAGCCCGGCTGTCGAAGTATTAGAGACAGGGATCAAGGTCATTGACCTTCTGACACCTTATGCGAAAGGTGGTAAGATCGGTCTGTTCGGTGGTGCCGGTGTAGGTAAGACCGTACTGATCCAGGAGCTGATCCATAACATCGCAACAGAACATGGTGGATATTCCATCTTCACCGGTGTCGGAGAGCGTTCCCGTGAAGGTAATGACTTATGGACAGAGATGAGAGAATCAGGTGTACTTGATAAGACAGCTTTGGTATTCGGACAGATGAATGAACCACCTGGATCTCGTATGCGTGTCGCTGAGACAGGACTTACAATGGCAGAATATTTCCGTGATGTAGAGCACCAGAATGTGCTTCTCTTCATCGATAATATCTTCCGTTTCGTACAGGCTGGTTCGGAAGTATCCGCACTTCTCGGACGTATGCCGTCAGCCGTAGGTTATCAGCCGACACTGGCAAACGAAATGGGTGCCCTTCAGGAACGTATCGCTTCTACAAAGAACGGATCTGTAACATCCGTGCAGGCCGTATATGTACCAGCTGATGACTTGACGGACCCGGCTCCTGCAACAACATTCTCACATTTGGATGCAACAACCGTACTTTCCAGAAAGATCGTTGAACAGGGTATTTACCCGGCTGTAGATCCACTGGATTCGACATCCCGTATCCTGGAGCCGGCAGTTGTAGGTGAAGAACATTACCAGGTAGCACGTAAGGTACAGGAGATCCTTCAGAAATACAAAGAATTACAGGACATCATTGCAATCCTTGGTATGGAAGAATTATCCGAGGAGGATAAGCTGACAGTAGCCCGTGCAAGAAAGATCCAGAAATTCCTGTCACAGCCATTCTCAGTGGCTGAGACATTTACCGGTGTTCCTGGAAAATATGTTCCACTGAAAGAGACTGTTCGTGGATTCAAAGCGATCATTGACGGAGAGATGGATGAATATCCGGAAAATGCATTCTTCAATGTGGGTACGATCGAAGACGTGATCGCGAAGGCGAAGGCAGAAGGAGTGGCTTAGTATGAGCACATTTTCATTGAAAATTATATCCACGGATAAGGTCTTCTACGATGGCAAATGTGAATATCTGGTGATTCCGACTATAGACGGGGAAAAAGGTATTCTGGCTCATCATGAGAACATGGTCATTGCAGTGGAGATCGGAGAACTGCGTTTCCGTAAGCCGGACGGCGAGTGGGTAACAGCAGTTGTATCCAAAGGATTTGCAGAGATCGTGAATAACCGTGCTTCTGTACTGGTCAATACGGCAGAGCGTCCGGAAGACATCGATGTGAAGCGTGCAGAGGAAGCAAAGGAACGAGCCGAAGAGCAGCTTCGTCAGAAGCAGAGCATTCAGGAGTATTATCTGTCACAGGCTTCTATGGCCCGTGCAATGACAAGACTGAAAGCGTCCAGAAACAGACGCGGGGATATCTGATCTGAGAAATTAATAAAAGCTATGATAAAAAGAGCTGTCGTTTTACGAAAATGTATTCGTGAAAACGACAGCTCTTTTTGCGGTGATTTATCTTGTATGCCGCCTGTAGCTTGCAGGCGTCTCTTCATATTTTTCCTGGAATAATTTATAAAAATATCCCTTGTTATGATATCCTACAGAATCAGCAATTGCCTCAATACTCTTATCGGTCGATACAAGCAGATGCTCTGCACGCTCGAGACGGATCTGCTGGAGATAAGCGGAATAGGTAAGCCCGGTCTTACGCTTGATCAGGCGGTTGAAGTAATCTTCCTGATAGTGGAATTCATTTACCAGATCCTGAATGGTGATATCTCTAAAATGTGCCCGGATATAATCTGAGATCTCTTCGAATACGATCCAGTTCATCGTCTGCTTCTGCTCTTTGGAAAGAGAAAAATCATACTGCGTACTTAAGATCCGGAATATGCGGAATAACAAACCTTTTGTGATGTATCTAGAGCCGCTGTCCGGCGAATAGGATTCTTTCAAAAGCAATAAAAGACTGTCGTCCAGAGCTTCACTTGCTCCGGCTGATGGACGGAAATGCAGGAATTGCTGGACATCCTTTTGCTTTAGTAAGGCAGACTGCAGGAAAGAAAGAATCTTCTGCGGGGTGCTGTTCTCGTTCATGATCTCCGTAAACATATCATTGGCGATTCCAAGAAAAAGAACCACTCCCGACTGGTCCGTCAGACAGTCCTGATGCAGGCAGTTCTTGTCGATCAGGCAGAGTTCTCCTTTTTGGAATACGACATCTTTATTCAGTATCCGCTGATGAAATTCCCCATCTACAACGTAAGAAAGCTCCAGATAATCATGCGTGTGAAGCTGCGTATATTCTCCATCCGAATAAGAATAATGGTAACAGAAATTCTCCGGGGAGGGCATCATTGTTGCATACAGATTACCAGGAGAATCAAAGTTCCAGCATAACAGGAAACTGCGGTCCTGACTGAGTAACGGATAAGTCTTAACTTCCTGGACGGACTTGGAATATTCCGGACAGATAAGTCTTGCGCCTAATTTATGGTTTTCCGGAAGAAGCCGGGCATCGGGCCCTGTGATCCGGCGGCAAAAATCGGATAAATTCATACAAATACCTCCTTGACATATAGTATGATTATAACATAACAGCGGTCGGAATAGGTAACAATTTTCCCAAAAGTGCAGAGTTTAGAGATTGAGAAAGTAAGTTTGTATTTTTATAATAGAGACATAATAAAGCTGTAGACGAAACAGAAAATTTGAATGAAAAGGAGTAAAAAATATGTTAAAAACAAAAAATTATCAGTTTTGGTTCTGTACAGGATCACAGGATCTTTATGGAGATGAGTGTCTTGCACATGTAGCAGAGCATTCAAAGATTATCGTAGATGCATTGAATAAATCAGGAAACCTTCCATATGAAGTCGTATGGAAACCAACCATGATCACAAATGAAGTAATCAGAAAGACATTCAACGAAGCGAATACAGATGAGAACTGTGCCGGTGTTATCACATGGATGCATACATTCTCTCCTGCAAAATCATGGATCTTAGGATTACAGGAGTACAGAAAACCATTACTTCACTTACATACACAGTTCAACCGTGAAATTCCATATGACACTATCGACATGGATTTCATGAATGAGAATCAGGCAGCACATGGTGACAGAGAATATGGACACATTTTCAGCCGCTTGAATATGGAGCGTAAAGTTGTTGCAGGATATTGGGAAGATGAAGACGTTCAGAAACAGATCGGATCATGGATGCGTACAGCAGTTGGTGTTGTAGAAAGCAGCCACATCAGAGTTATGCGTGTAGCTGACAATATGAGAAACGTTGCTGTTACAGAAGGTGACAAAGTAGAAGCTCAGATTAAATTCGGATGGGAAGTAGATGCTTATCCTGTAAATGAGATCGTTGAAGCTGTAAATGCTGTATCACAGGCAGATATTGATACATTAGTAGAAGAATATTATGACAAATATGACATCCTTCTGGAAGGAAGAGATGAGAAAGAATTCCGTGAGCATGTAGCAGTGCAGGCTGGAATCGAACTTGGATTTGAAAGATTTCTGGATGAGAAGAACTATCAGGCAATCGTAACACACTTCGGAGATCTTGGTGGACTGAAACAGCTTCCGGGACTTGCAATCCAGAGACTGATGGAAAAAGGTTATGGATTTGGAGCAGAAGGTGACTGGAAGACAGCTGCTATGGTACGTGTTATGAAGATCATGACTCAGGGAATGAAGGATGCTAAGGGAACTTCATTCATGGAAGACTATACATACAACCTTGTACCAGGAAAAGAAGGCGTTCTGGAGGCTCATATGCTTGAGGTTTGCCCGACAATCGCAGATGGAAAGATCAGCATTAAAGAGCAGCCGCTCAGCATGGGTGACAGAGAAGATCCGGCAAGACTTGTATTCACATCTAAGACCGGACCTGCTATCGCAACATCTCTGATCGACCTCGGAGACAGATTCCGTCTGATCATCAACGATGTAGACTGCAAGAAGACAGAGAAACCAATGCCAAAACTTCCTGTAGCAACAGCATTCTGGACACCACAGCCGAACTTAAAGGTTGGAACAGAAGCATGGATTCTGGCAGGAGGAGCTCATCATACAGCATTCTCTTATGACTTAACAGCAGAGCAGATGGGTGACTGGGCAGCAAGCATGGGAATCGAAGCTGTATACATTGATAAGGATACAACAATCAGACAGTTCAAGAACGAACTCCTGTGGAACAGTGTTGCATTCCGGAAATAATTGAAATTATCACATAAGCAGTAACATTTCATTTTGCAGGGGATATCAAATAGATATTTCCCTGCAAAAATAGTATAATGGGTAGTATATAAAAAGAAAACTTAGAAAAATAATATTAGGAGGAAGCGTACAATGAGTAACATAAAAGAAATCATTGAGAGCGGAAAAGCGTTTCTGGGAATCGAATTCGGTTCTACAAGAATTAAAGCGGTACTGATCGATGAGGAGCACAATCCAATTGCATCCGGAAGCCACACATGGGAGAACCGTTACGAGAACGGACTGTGGACTTACTCGCTGGATGATATCTGGACAGGTCTTCAGGACAGTTACCGTGACATGGCAGAAAATGTACAGAAAGAGTACGGAGTAACAATTAAAAAACTCGGAGCGATCGGATTCAGTGCCATGATGCACGGATATATGGCATTTGACAAAGAAGGAAAGCTTCTTGCACCATTCCAGACATGGAGAAACAGCAATACAGGAAAGGCTTCTGAAGTGCTGGTAGATTTGTTCCGGTACAACATACCACTGAGATGGAGTATTGCGCATCTGTATCAGTGTATCCTGGATAAAGAAGAGCATGTAAAAGATATTGCATTTATGACAACGCTTGCGGGATATATCCACTGGCAGATGACAGGCGAGAAGGTTCTTGGTGTAGGCGACGCATCCGGAATGTTCCCAATTGATATGAATACAAAAGATTACGATGAAGAGATGATCCAAAAGTTCGATAAACTCATCGAAGGTGAGAACTATCCATGGAAAGTAAAAGAGATCCTTCCTAAAGTTCTGGTAGCAGGAGACGCAGCCGGTATCCTCACAGAAGAAGGAGCAAAGAAACTTGACCCTACAGGCAATCTGGAAGCAGGAATTCCACTTTGTCCTCCGGAAGGAGATGCAGGAACAGGTATGGTAGCTACAAACAGCGTAGCACAGCGTACAAGCAACATTTCCGCAGGTACTTCATTCTTCTCTATGGTTGTCCTTGAGAAGCCTCTGAAAGATTTGCATACAGAGATTGACATGGTTACAACACCTGACGGAAGTCTGGTTGCTATGGTGCATTCCAATAACGGAACCACAGACCTGAATGCATGGGTAAATCTGTTCAAAGAATTCGCAGATTCTATCGGAGCAGACGTGGATATGAACCAGATGTATGGAACACTTTACAATAAAGCACTGGAAGGCGATGCTGACTGCGGCGGAATCCTTTCTTACGGCAACTATGCAGGAGAGCCTATCACAAATGTAGAAAAAGGACGTCCGATGGTAGTAAGAACACCGGAGACAAAATTCACTCTGGCGAACTTCATGAGGTCTCATCTGTACACAGCACTTGGTGTTATCAAAGTCGGAATGGACATCTTAACAAAAGACGAAGGTGTAGAGATCGATACTGTTCTCGGTCATGGCGGACTCTTCAAGACAAAAGGTGTCGGACAGAAGGTTCTGGCTGATGCGATCAACACACCGGTCGTAGTTATGGAGACAGCAGGAGAAGGCGGACCATGGGGAATGGCTATCCTGGCTGAGTACATGGTAAAACGTGCAGAAGGTGAGAAACTGGAAGATTATCTGAAGAATAAAGTATTCGGAAGCAATGCCGGAAGCAGAATTGATCCGGATCCGGAAGGCGTAGCAGGATACGAAGCATTTATGGAGACATATAAGAAGGGACTTGACGTAGAGCGTAGAGCTTGTGCTGATCTGTAAAAGCTGTCATATTGTGTAAAAGTAGAGGGGACACGGTGATGTCCCCGTATCTGTTATGATATAGAAGAGGTAAAGGAGATAAGAAAAATGCTGGAAGAATTGAAAAAAGAAGTATATGAAGCAAACATGCTTCTTCCAAAATATGATCTGGTAACATTTACATGGGGAAATGTAAGCGGGATTGACCGTGAAAAAGGACTTTTTGTCATCAAACCAAGTGGAGTAGATTATGATAAATTAACACCGGAAGACATGGTTGTTGTTGATCTTCAGGGAAACAAAGTAGAAGGAGACTTAAATCCATCTTCTGATACAGCGACACACGTAGAACTGTACAACAGATTCCCGAATATTGGCGGCGTTGTGCATACACATTCTCCATGGGCAACAAGCTGGGCTCAGGCAGGAAGAGGAATTCCTTGTTATGGAACTACACATGCAGATTATCTGTACGGAACAGTACCATGTGTAAGAAATCTTACAAAAGAAGAAATTGACGAAGCTTATGAGAAAAATACAGGTGTCCTGATCGCAGACAGATTCGATGAAGATGATCTGGATTATGTTGCAACACCTGCAGTACTCTGCAAGAATCACGGACCATTTACATGGGGCAAGGATGCTCACGAAGCAGTTCATAACGCAGTAGTATTAGAGGAAGTTGCCAAGATGGCAGCAAGATGCGAAATGATCAACCCGGACGTAAAACCTGCACCACAGGAATTACAGGATAAGCATTACTTCAGAAAACATGGAGCAAATGCTTATTATGGACAGCCAGGGAAATAAATGAATTGGTGTTAAAAAAGGATTACAAGAGACACTGCCAGTGATGACAGTGTCTCTTGTAGTCTTGGTATTCATTAGGTTTTATACTGTTGTGAACAGGTCGACAGACTGTCCGGTCATAACTGCCGGTGAATCTGCCAAAAGGTAGATGATTGCTTTTGCAACATCTTTTGAGCTTCCCATCGGGCAGCCGTCCTGTCCTACAGAGTGGTTGTAGACTCTCTGTCCCGGTGTGTCCACGATTCCAGGAGATACGGCATTGCATTTGATTCCGTATTCCTTGGTCTGGATAGCAGTTGTCTTGGTCATGGTTACGATACCGCCTTTTGCAACAGCGTATGCACCCATCTGAGATGCAATACGACCCATTCTTGAAGATACATTTACGATATCTCCTTTTCCTTGTTTTATCATTACAGGTACAACATTTTTAGTTACAAGGAATGGGATTCTCAAGTTTGTTTTGATGATCTGATCCCACTGTTCTTCTGACCATTCCCAGATCTTAATTGCCTGATGTTCGATATTTTTGTAGATCTCTTTTGGGTATCCGCCTGCATTGTTAACGAGAATATCAATTCTTCCGTATTTATCAACAACAGTTTTGACCATGTCGGCAACCTGTTCTCCGTCTGTAAGGTCTCTGGAAAGTGAGATTGCTGTTCCGCCGGCATCTTCGATCATTTTTACTGTTTCATCAAGATCAGACTGTGTTCTTGCTACTGTTACGACAGTGGCACCTTCAGCAGCGATAGCAAGTGCTGCGTCACGTCCGATTCCTTTTCCTGATCCTGTTACAATTGCGATTTTTCCTTCTAATTTACCCATGATATATATCCTCCAGAATTATATTTATACAAGCCTTGCTGTTTCAGCAAAGAACTGAATGTCTGTAGCTTTGATGTAGCTGTCACCGATTTCATGAAGTAGTATGACGTTGAGATTACCGTTCAGATTCTTCTTGTCTAAGGCGATCGCTTCGGTTAATGTCCCAAGAGTGAGACCGCATTCAAAAGGAAGTCCGTAGGTCTTTAAAACCTGCTGGATACGGTCTGCAGTTCCTTCTGGTGTTAATCCTTTTTCCTCGGCAATCCTGGTAATCTGATACATGCCAATGGCAACGGCTTCGCCATGACTTTCCCGCTGATAATGGAAATGTTGTTCAATGGTGTGAGCCAGTGTGTGTCCGAAATTCAGTAACATACGTTCACCTGTGTCAAACTGATCATTTTCTACAACCATTCGTTTGATATCTACACAGCGTGTAATGATGGCAGGCAGTTCTTCTTTTAAATCTTCAAAAGAATTGTGTGATTCCAAGGTACTAAATAAATCCGCATCTTTGATGCAGCCGTATTTGATAACCTCTCCCATACCATCGTTGATAAATCGTTCCTTCAGCGTGTTAAGTACCAGTGGATCGATCAGCACCAGTGAAGGCTGATAGAATGCGCCGACCAGATTCTTGCCTTCCGGAAGGTCTACTGCGACTTTTCCACCGACAGAAGAATCAACCTGCGCCAACAGTGAAGTTGGGATCTGTACCAGTCTTACACCTCTTAGATAACTGGAAGCGGCAAATCCTGCAAGATCACCGATGACACCGCCGCCAAGAGCAATGACCAGATCACTTCTGGAAATCTTTGCTTCCAGCATGGCTTTGTAGACTGTCGGAAGTGTCTGGAAATCCTTGGTGGCTTCTCCGTGAGGGAGTACCAGATGATGGCATTCATAATCTGAATCCAGTGTACGGATCAGTGTATCTCCGTATAGAGGAAATACATTATCGTCCGAAATGATCATAATGCGTTTGCCGTGATACATCTTACGGATATAGTTCCCTGCCTGGGACAATATATTATTTTCAATATAAATAGGATAACTGTCTTTTCCCAGATTAACTGTAAGTTTCATTTTAAAGCTCCTGTAAACTATGAGGCTGCATATATTAGATGGATTTTCCGACTACATTTGCAATTTGTGCAACCTGTTTGAGTAATTCGTCGTATTTCTTAGGTTTTAATGACTGTGCTCCATCGCAGAGTGCAGATTCGGGATCGTTGTGTACTTCTATCATCAGTCCGTCTGCTCCGGCGGCTATAGCAGCCATTGCCATGGAATCTACTAACCACCATTTTCCACCTGCATGACTTGGGTCAACGATGATCGGAAGATGTGTCAGTTTACGAAGTACAGGTATACTCTGAAGATCCAAAGTATTTCTTGTATAGCTTTCGAAAGTACGGATTCCACGTTCGCAGAGGATGACATTTTCATTACCGGATGCCATGATGTATTCTGCTGACATGATCCATTCTTCGTAAGTAGCATTCAGACCCCTTTTTAAGAGGATTGGACGATCAAGCTGTCCCAATTCTTTTAACAGGTCGAAGTTCTGCATATTACGTGCACCGATCTGGATAAGATCTACTTTTTCGTTAAATACATCAAGGTATTTGTCGGACATCAGTTCAGTTACGATCGGAAGACCGGTCTCTTCTTTAACTGCGGTTAAGATATCAAGACCTTCAAGCCCGAGTCCCTGGAATGAATAAGGGCTTGTTCTTGGCTTGAATGCACCTCCGCGGAGTAAGTTGGCTCCGGAAGCTTTTGCTGCCCGGGCAATTTCAAGAACCTGTTCGTATGATTCTACGGAACAAGGACCGGCGATCATTGCAAGATTGTCTCCGCCGACTTTTACGCCGGATACATTGATAATGGAATCTTCCGGATGGAATGCACGGTTAGCTAATTTGTACGGTTCCTGTACATGCATAACTTTATCAACTGCAGAATCAATCTCGAATAATTTGGAATCAACTTTGGCTGTGTCACCGATACAGCCGATCACTGTCATCTCCTTGCCTTGTACAATATGTGTGTCAAGACCTCTTTTTTTGACCATGTTCTCAACACGAGAAACATCATCTTTTGTAGTATGTGGTTTTAATACGATAATCATAATTAATATCCTCCAATATGTATGATCATTGTGCCTGTGTGATATTTTCTTTCTCGTGTGAATCTGTTGTGGTCGCACTGTAAAATATTCGCACTGCAAAACTTTAAACATTTAAAGCGTAATGATATATTAACGCAATGGAATTTGATTGTCAATACTTTTATTGGATAAATTCTTTCATTTTTTTAAAAGTGTGTTAGACTAAAATTGTATAGTAAAAAGGGAGTGGGAAAATGGTAAATGTATGGGCAGCAGATATTACACCACTATTAATAGAAGAAATATATCGTGCATATTATAACAGGGTGCCAAAGTGGAGAAAGGAAAAAGCGGATAAGCTGCGGAATGTGGCAGACCGTGCAAGGAGTGTCGGTGCATGGATCTTATGGGAGAAGATACAAGAGATGACCGGACTTCCGGAAGATGCTGTATTCAATCTGTCGCATTCGGGAAAGTATGTATTGTGCGCCTGCAGTGACCGGGAAGGCGTGCAGGTCGGATGTGATGTGGAGATGACGGGAGCATTAAGGATGTCAGTAGCTGAACGCTATTTCTGCCCATCAGAATGTAAGATCATCCGTGCAGGTGCGGATGAAAAAGAACAGGCAGAATGGTTCTACCGTTTCTGGGTATTGAAAGAAAGCTTTATGAAAGCCACCAGGAGGGGAATGGGACTGGATATGCGGACATATGAATTTGCCTGGAGGCCGGATGGCATACCATATATGAGAAAGCAGCCGGATGAATATCCCGGGATCTACCTGTGCAGGGAATATGAACTGAAGCAGGGGGATGCAAGAGCCGCAGTGATTACGACAGATGATGAAATCGGGGGGAGATTACAAGAAGTCAGACTTGCTTAAAAAGGGGTGTATGAACATGAGACAGTTAAAGACGAAATGGGCAGACAATATAAATGAAAAGAATGTATTAGGGGAATATCCAAGACCATTGATGCGCCGGAAAAGTTATGTGAATCTGAACGGTGTGTGGAAATATGCAATAAAAGACACAAAAGGATTTCCAAAGAAAATGAACGGAGATATATTGGTCCCGTTTTCACCGGAGGCAGCACTGTCGGGAGTCGGAAGACAGTTAAAGCCGGATGAGTTTTTATGGTATAAAAGGAGTCTTCCGGAAGAGATAAGACCAGAAGCAGGAAGCCGCTGGCTGCTTCATTTCGGAGCTGTGGATCAGTGTGCAGTTGTTTATGTAAATGGAAAGAAACAAGGAAAACATGTGGGCGGATATCTGCCGTTTTCATTCGATGTTACGGATGCATTGCAAGAAGAAAGAAATATACTGACAATAAAAGTAAAAGATTATTCCGATACATATTATTACAGCAGGGGAAAACAGAAATTAGAAAATGGCGGGATGTTCTATACGGCGCAAAGTGGAATCTGGCAAACGGTATGGATGGAAAAGGTTCCGGAGTATCACATCAAAAATCTGAAGATTACACCGCTTTATGATCAGTCTTCCGTTATGATACAGCTGGAAGATGCCGCCGGAAGAAAAGATATCGACTATGATGTGACGGTAACGGCAAGAACGATGTGGCCGTTAAAAACTGCCGGCAGGACAGGGAGACCATGTATGGTGAGAATTCCGCATATGAGAAACTGGAGTCCGGAGGATCCGTTTTTATATGATGTGCATATAAAGATGGGGAATGATTCGGTAGAGAGTTATTTTGCCATGCGTAAGATAGAAATGAAGAATGACAAAAACGGAATTCCGAGAATCTTTTTGAACAACAAACCATATTTTCAAAAAGGAGTTCTGGATCAGGGATACTGGCCGGACGGCTTGTATACACCACCGTGTGATGAAGCGATGATTTATGATATCCAGAAGATGAAGGATCTGGGGTTTAATATGATCCGGAAGCATATCAAGATAGAACCGCAGAGATGGTATTATCATTGTGACCGGATTGGCATGCTGGTATGGCAGGATATGGTGAATGGAGGACGTGAATATAAGAGCTGGTATGTTACCTGGCTGGCAACAGCTATGGAAGGAACGCATATCCGTGCAAAGGATACAAGGCTGCATCTGATGGGACGTCAGGATCCGACCGGACAGAAACAGTTTGAAAGTGAAATGAAAGAAACGATCCGGCGGTTATATAATCATCCGTCCGTTGTGACATGGGTGATATTTAATGAGGGCTGGGGACAATTCAAGACGAGGAAGATGACAGACATTGCTCTGGCAGAAGATCATACCAGATTGATTGATTCTGCAAGCGGATGGTTTGATCAGGGATGTGGGGATATCAAAAGTATTCATGATTATTTCTTCCCGTTGAATATCACACCGGAAAAGCGGGTGACAGCGCTTACCGAATTCGGGGGATACTCGCTTCAGATTCCGAAGCACAGTATGTATGAAAAAGATATTTACGGATATAAGATATTTAAAAGAAAAAAAGATCTCAGCAGAGCGTATGAAAAATTGATAAAAAAACTCGTTATCCCAAATATCAGCAGGGGGTTAAGTGCAACGGTCTATACGCAATTATCGGATATAGAAGAAGAGGTAAATGGAATTCTTTCTTATGACAGAAAAATAGTAAAAATCGATGAAAATGTGGTGAGGGAATGGAACGAAAAACTTCATTTTTAACCGGAAATTCAAGGAAAATTGATGAGTTGCGTAGTTGACGTGATTTCGGTGATTTGTTAGAATATAAAAGGGAAAAATAAAGATTTATCAAGATAGAAAATTGTTTACAAAACCATAAAAAAACACATGAGGAGAGTATGGGAGTGTAAGAATAATTAAGGAGGAAGACGATGTTGGAATTAACATTTGGAGAACAGGTCAAGATCATTCTGAGCCGTAAAGGAATGACCATCAAAGAACTTGCAGAAAAGATAGAAAAACAGACAGGAAAAAAGATGTCGCGCCAGAACCTGACACAACGTCTCGGAAGAGATAATTTCCAGGAGCAGGATATGCGTATGATCGCAAAGATTCTGGAATGCCCGTTCTATTTAGATATATTAGAAGAACATGAAGACCGCACAGAGAAACCGATGAAAGAACAGAAAGCTACAGAACCGGAACAGAAAGAGGCATCTACAAGAGCGGAAGAAAGGGATATTACGATTGGAGAACTGGTCGATATTCATAAAGAATTAGATGCGATTGAGAAGAAGAAAAGCAAGAAAAAAGCAAAGAAAGTTGTAGAAGAGAATCCGGAATATGTCCAGGAGACGATTTTTGACTTCTTTGTGAATGAGAAAGCAGAAGAGCCGGAAGTAGAAGAAGAGCCGGAAGTAGAAGCAGAGCCGGAAATAGAAGAAGAGCCGGTATATGAGCCAGAGCCGGAAGAGGAACAGGTAGAAGAGCCTGCAATTGAGATAGAAGAAGAGCCGGCATATGAAGAAGCAGAACCGGAGTATGCAGAAGAGCCGGCATATGAAGAAGCAGAACCGGAATATGCAGAAGAGCCGGTATATGAAGAAGCAGAACCGGAGTATGCAGAAGAGCCGGTATATGAAGAAGCAGAGCCGGAGTATGCAGAAGAGCCGGTATATCCGGTATATGAAGAAGCAGAGCCGGAGTATGCAGAAGAGCCGGTATATGAAGAAGCAGAGCCGGAGTATGCAGAAGAGCCGGCATATGAAGAAGCAGAGCCGGAAGTAGAAGAAGAGCCGGAAGTAGAAGAGCCGGAAGTAGAAGAACCGGAACCAAAGAAGACTGAGACAGAGAAGAAGGCACATGGATGGAGAGCATTTTTCGGAATCCATAAAAAGCATGAAGAGCCGGTGAAAGAAGAAAAACCGGAAATCCAATATCATGAATTTGATTATTCAGAAGATGGAGAATCAGGCGAACTTGCAGAAGAGTTTCTTCCAGATGAACCTGAGGAAGCAGAGACATATGCTGCAGAGACAGAAACGGCTGCATATGAAAATGCAGAACAGTTAAATACGAACTATGATGCAGGACATCAGAACAGGTATGCACAGGAGAATGAAGAGGATTTATTTACATCAACGGAAGAGGATCTTGAGAAAGGGGAACTTAACCCTTATACCGGACATGAATATGAATCGAACAGTGTAAGAATGCATCCGAACCGGATCGGCTATGTGCAGGTATATGACCGTGGAACTCATCAGTGGACAGATATGACAGAGTGGGCGTTTCTCGGATATCAGGAGCGTAAGAAAGCGTTACTTGGCAAAGATTATGAGCCGCCGATCTATCTGGATTAATGGAAAATGAACTTAAGAAAGTAATGCTGTAAATAAGGTGTTCAGCCGGAGATCCGGCTGGACACTTTTTGACAAAAAGGAGGATGTAAAATGGAGTGGACAAGACTTTTATCGACAAAGAGACAAAGGCCGGGCAGACATCAGGATGTACGTTCTGCCGATACCGATCTGAGAAGCGAATTTGAAAAGGATTACCACAGGATCATCGGAAGTGCATCATTTCGGAGACTTCAGGACAAGACACAGGTATTTCCATTAGATAAAAGTGATTTTATTCGGACCAGGCTGACCCATTCTATGGAGGTATCGTCGCTGGCAAAATCGTTGGGACAGAATATCGGCGAAAGCATACTGGCACATAAGAAAGATGCAAGTTTCACTTCGGGGATGAAAGAAGACATTTGCAATATTCTTCAGTGTGCAGGACTGATTCATGACATTGGCAATCCTCCGTTCGGACATTATGGGGAGTTTGCGATCAGAGAGTGGTTTGAACGGAATCTTCCGGTGTTAAAATATCACGGAACACCGATAGAAGAATTGCTGGAAGAACAGATGAGGGAAGATTTTTATCATTTTGAAGGAAATGCACAGGCGCTCAGGCTGGTGAGTAAGCTTCATTTCCTGGTAGATGAAAATGGAATGAATCTTACCTATGCGCTTTTAAACACAATTATAAAATATCCGGTGGCATCTACACAGATCCGGCCAAAGTCCGGGGATATCCGTGAAAAAAAGATGGGATATTATTATGCGGACCGGGAGTTATTCGAAGATATCGTGATGGAGACAGGGGCGGGAAATTGCAGACATCCTCTGACATTTATTCTGGAGGCAGCAGATGATATTGCATATAAAACGGCAGATATCGAAGATGCATTTGTGAAAGGGTTCATTACTTATCACAGTCTGCGGGATGAATTGCGGAAGCTTCAAAACAGGGAAAAGAAGCTGGCAGTTCCGGAACAGGCGGAATGGAATAGATTCCGGCCGGCAGATAAACTGGTGGAATTATATGAACGTGCAAAGAAAAACGGAGTAGATAACCCCGGAGATTATGCAGTGAAAAACTGGATCGTAAAGGCACAGGGAGTTCTGATCGGATATGCAACATCTGGATTTACTTCTCATTACGATGAGATTATGAATGGAGTATATAAAACAGATTTATTCGCAGATACACCGGCGGAAGGACTTGTAAAATTACTTGGAGAGATTGCATGCAAATGTGTGTTTAAGTCAGAAACAATCTACCGGATGGAAGTGAAGGAAGCAGTGATGCTTGACAATCTGATGGACCGCTTCATGGGTGCGATAATTAAATATGATGATCCGGCACAGAAACTGAATTCTATAGAAGAACGGCTGGTTTCGTTTGTTTCCAATAATTACAAAAAAGCATACCGCTATCATGCGGAGGGACAGCCAGACATTTACCGGTTGTATCTGAGATTATTACTGGTTACGGACTATATCTGCGGAATGACCGACAGCTATGCGAAGAGGTTGTATCAGGAATTGAATGCGATTATGGCATAAAAGAGAATATTTCAGAATAGATTGTGATAAATAGCCGTAAACAGGAGAGGGTATTTTGAGACGGTTTATTCGATATCTGTATGAATACGAACAAGAGAAGAAGATGCGGAATGTAGGCTTCGTAAAAATAGAACAGGATATGGATCAGTGTGTGATCCATGTACACGGAAAAGGATTCCGGATGGAAGAAGACACAAAGGGACTGGAAGTATATTTGTTTTGGAATCAGGATGGAAAATGTACCGGAATCAATATAGGAGTGACAGAGCCGCCGTCTCCCGGACTGAATTATCAATTGTGTTATACACCGGAAGATATGGGGGAGAAAGAAAATTATGATCTGGTCAACGGAATCATTTTAAAAGACATAAGCGGGCACTGGTATGCTGCAGTGTGGAATGATGATGTGGTAAATGTCTGTCAGATGGAAAAGTGGGAGATGGCAGGGGAAGAGACGCATGAAAAAGAAAAGAGTATTGCAGAGGCTTCAGAGGAACAGGAAGTAAAGGAATGTGGGAAAAGATACAAAGTCAGAAAAATCCAACGGAAAGATATGGTATGTCTTCCGAGATGTGAATGGAAGCATGCGAACAATAGTTTTCTGGTTCATGGATATTATAATTATCATCACCTGATATTGACAGTCTGTGATGGTCAGTTAAAATTAGGAGTACCTGGAGTATATCATCCACAGGAAGCAAAAGCAGCAGAAAGTTTTGGGTTTCCGGAATTTCTGCCGGTTGAGGAGACCGGACTTGCGCTTACGGAAGAAGAAACGAATGACAGAGAGACATTCGGATACTGGTGCAGAGATGTCCGCGGATCGGAAGACTGCGCAGATATACAAAGAAAAATATAATCAGATGGAGTGTGGAAATGCAAAGTACAGATGAAAAATATATGAAAGAAGCAATCAAACAGGCGAAAAAAGCTTATGCGATCGGAGAAGTACCGATCGGGTGTGTGATTGTGTATCAGGATAAGATCATAGGAAGAGGGTACAACCGGAGAACGATTGACAACAATACCCTGGCACATGCGGAACTGGCTGCGATCAGAAAAGCAAGCAGGAAAATGAATGACTGGAGACTGGAAGATTGTACGATGTATGTGACACTGGAGCCTTGCCAGATGTGTTCCGGTGCAATCGTACAGTCCCGGATGACAAGGGTGGTAGTCGGTTGTATGAATCCAAAAGCCGGTTGTGCGGGATCTATCTTAAATCTTCTGGATATGCCAGAATTTAACCATCAGGTGGAATTGACGACAGGAGTCATGGAAGAAGAATGCAGCCAGATGATGAAATCATTTTTTAAAGAATTAAGAGAGGCAAGGAAGAAGAAAAAGCAGCTGGAAAAAGAGCAGACAGAGGAAATATAAGAGACAGGTGACCAGATGAATGAAAAGACGGTAGGAATGCTGATCGGTAAGAAGAATGTATATGAATATCCGGAACTTTCCAATGCAGTTACCTGTATGAATTATGTAAACAAAGAGACAGAGATACCGCCGGTACTGATGATGCACGGACTTGCAGACTATGAATGCTACTGTAATGGCGATGATTCTGGTATTTATGGCAGCAATGGTCGTAACGGCAATGATTAACTATCCGAAGAATTTTGGGGAAATATTCGCTAAAGTCGGACCGATGTATCTGAATATTATCGTAATATTGCTGGCAGTAATATTTGGTATAATATAAAAAATATCCACATGCGGGAAACTGCAGTGGATATTTTTAATATCAGTTTATTTTATTATGTGCATTGCGCTTCGAACGAGCCTTCACAGACGTTACCTTAGTAGTTAACTCAGCCCAGGCACCCTTACGGCACCCGGAAGATTCCACTTAATGCTGCTTCATTCCTGACCTGACATGGTTCATGGAGTTCCGTCGCGTAAGACCCAAACATCAACGCCACTTTCCAAGGGCAGCTCTGCAAAAACAAGCCCTCTGCGCAATATCACCCCTGCTATAGCGGATTGCAGGTGCAAGGTACCGCTAACACCCCGGCTGCACAGCTCAACATTTTAACGTGTTCCGGACAAAAAGTCAATGGAAATGTTGTAAAAAAGGCGATACCAATTTATAATACCTAGATATATGAGGATTTATCTTATCCGGTATATGACCGGAGGGGAGATTCTGATCTGGAGGAAAATATAATGAAGATATTACTGGCAGCAGTCAATGCAAAATATATACATTCTAATCTGGCGGTCTACAGCCTGAAAGCCTATGCCGGGGATCCGGCGGTGGAGATCGGAGAGTATACGATCAACCAGCAAAAAGACGATATCCTGATGGACATCTATAAGAGACAACCGGATATTCTCTGCCTTTCCTGCTATATCTGGAATTTGGACTATATAGAAGAAATTGTGCTTGAAATCGGAAAGCTGCGTCCGGATATGCCAATCTGGCTTGGCGGACCGGAGGTTTCCTATGATGCAAAAGAAGTATTAAGACGACTTCCATGTGTCAAAGGAGTGATGAAAGGCGAAGGAGAGAAAACTTTCAAAGAAATCTGCCGGATATACCGAAATGAATTCGAAAAAAGAGAAAATGTATGTGGATATCAGGATAAAAATGTGGATAATTCCTGGAAGAAATCGGAGAGTGTGGATAACCAGTTAAAGGGTGTGGACGGAATCACTTTCCGGGAAGAAAAAGAGAAAATTATCGACAATCCGTGGCGTCCGATCATGGATCTGAGCGAAGTCCCATTTGTCTACGATCATATGGAAGATTTTGAACATAAGATCATTTACTACGAGACCAGCAGGGGATGCCCGTTTTCCTGCAGCTATTGTCTGTCATCCGTAGATAAGCGTCTGCGTTTCAGGAATATAGAACTGGTGAAGAAGGAATTGCAGTTTTTCCTTGACCACAAAGTACCGCAGGTGAAATTTGTTGACCGTACATTCAACTGCAAACACGACCACAGCATTGCTATCTGGAAATATATCATGGAGCATGATAATGGCATTACGAACTTCCACTTTGAGATTGCCGCGGATATTCTGAATGAAGAAGAAATGGAACTTCTGGAACAGATGCGCCCGGGACTGGTACAGCTTGAGATCGGTGTACAGTCAACAAATCCGAAGACGATCAAAGAGATCCACAGAGTTATGGACTTTGAAAAAGTATCTAAAATCGTGAGGAGAATTCAAGATAAGGGAAATGTGCACGAACATCTGGATCTGATCGCCGGACTTCCGTACGAAGATGTGGAAAGCTTCGCACATTCCTTTGACGATGTGTATGCATTAAAACCGGAGCAGCTCCAGCTTGGATTCCTGAAAGTGTTGAAAGGATCCTTTATGCAGGAACATCAGGAGGAGTATGGCATTGTCCATAAAGCACATCCGCCGTATGAAGTACTGTATACAAAGTGGATTTCCTATGAAGATGTACTGCGCCTGAAAGGGATTGAGGAGATGGTGGAGGTCTACTATAACAGCCGTCAGTTTACGAATACGATGGAAGAACTGGAAAAGGAATACGATTCTGCATTTACCATGTATGACCGGCTTGCATCTTATTATGAAGACAATGGTTATAACGCCGTTCAACACAAGCGGAGTGCCAGATATGAGATTTTACTGAATTATATACGGCTGCATCATAAAGAAAAAGAAGATCTGTTCCGGGAAGTGCTCACATACGATTACTATCTTCGTGAAAATGCGAAGAGCCGTCCGGAATTTGCCGGGGAATATCTGGTGGAAAAAGACGTGGCGAGAACATTTTATGAAAAAGAAGAAGAGACACACACCTACCTTCCGGATTATGGAAAATATGACAGAAACCAGATGCGTAAAATGACGCATTTGGAATATTTTAAGTTGGCAGATACCTATATTCTGTTTGATTATCAGAACAGAAATCCACTAAATCAGGAAGCCAGAGTCTGCAAGGTAAAGGCCGGGACAGGGCAGCGGTAAAGAATGAAATATAAAAAGGAATAGAATTATGAAAAAAAGAACAGGAGAAATTCTCAGCCTTCTGGATGCGAAGTACGGAACCGAATTCATCTGCTATCTGAATTATGAAACTCCGTGGCAGCTTCTGATCGCTACGATGTTAAGTGCGCAGTGTACCGATGCAAGAGTCAATATCGTGACAAAAGATCTGTTCCAGAAGTATCCGTCTGTCGAAGCATTTGCGGACACGGATCTGAAAGAATTAGAACAGGATATCAAACCAACGGGATTCTATCATAATAAAGCGAAGAATATCATAGCCTGTATGAAAGATATCCGGGATAAATATAACGGAGAAGTCCCATCAGAACTTGAAGACCTTTTAAGTCTGGCGGGAGTAGGCAGAAAGACAGCCAATGTGATTCGCGGAAATATCTATCACGTGCCGAGTGTGGTCGTGGATACACATGTAAAGCGCATATCCAATCGGCTGGGACTTACGAAAAACCAGGATCCGGACAAGATTGAACAGGATTTGATGAAGGAACTGCCGGTAGATCACTGGATTCTCTGGAATATTCATATCATTACATTTGGACGAACAATCTGCAGTGCAAGAAGTCCGAAATGTGAGGATTGTTTCTTGCAAAAATATTGTAAAGAGTATAAAATGTAGAGAAATACGTTGCTGTTCGGTAAAAATATTTACGGAGAGTAACAGAACTATGATCAAAGAAGGTAGAAAAATGAATTTCAACAATAAAAAAACAAGAAGAATTGTATCAATTGTTGTGCTTATCGTCATCATTGCCATGGTGGCAACGATGATTATTCCGTATCTTGTATAAGGCAGAAATGTAGAAACGATATAAGATAAAGTATCAAGAAAAGATAAGAGATAAAGGGGAACGTAATAGGGATGAAGTTAGAGACACAGACAGAACAGCTTATAAGTGAAACAGTTACCGTCTACGGATTATCACCACAGATCGGTATTCATGCACTTGCACAGACTGTGAACGCACTGGCGGCACAGGGTGCAGTATTTTCTGTCTGCCCTGAAACTACCACAGAAACATCCGCAGGCGTTACTGTTCAGATTGCCTGTCCGGAATACATATTCAAATCCAGGATTCACAAGATTGAAAAGCTTCTGAAAAAGGCATGTAAAAAATACAATATAAATCCTGACCGGATACAGGCATCTGTGAATCCTGCAGTTCAGGTAATTGCAGTGACAGTTACGGGAATCGCAAAAGCACCGAAAGAAGAGACCTGGAACAGGGAAACCGCACGAGCCTGTAAGGATATTGTCTTTGTGGGGTATGCCGGAATGGATGGCATGCTCAGGATCACAGAGGAAAAAGAACAGGAGCTTAAGACCCGTTTTGCACCGGTTTTCTTAAAGCAAGTACTGTCATATGAGCAGCACATTTTTGCTTTGAGAGAAATCGAAGCCGCAAAAGCCGGGGGCGCATTTGTCGTACGTCAGGTCGCAGATGGCGGGATCTTGGCAGCACTGTGGAATCTGGCACTGGAATTAGAACAGGGACTGGATCTTGATATGAAGAAAATCAGTATTTTACAGGAAACGATCGAGGTATGTGAACATTTCCGACTGAATCCATATCAGATGATATCTACAGGAAGTTTTCTGGCTGTGACTGACAATGGGGAAGTACTGGCAGATGCGCTGAACAATCAGGGGATTACAGCAGCAGTAATCGGACATACAACAGACAACAACGATAAGATCTTAAGAAATGGAGAAGAGATGCGTTATATCGACCGTCCGGCTCCGGATGAGATCTTGAAGCTATATAGCGGAGGTATGAATGATGGAAGAATTAAGAAAGCAGATACTCCTGTATCTGGAGAAGCATAGCAGGGTGGACCTCGGAGAACTGGCAGTTCTTCTTGGAAGCGACGAAGTAACCGTAGCAAATGAGATTTCTGCCATGGAAAGAGCAAAGATCATCTGTGGCTATCATACACTGATCGACTGGGATAAGACAGGAACAGAGTATGTGAATGCCCTGATCGAAGTAAAAGTAACACCACAGCGTGACACAGGATTTGATAAGACAGCAGAACGGATCTGTAATTATCCGGAAGTATCAGCCGTATATCTGATCTCCGGCGATTTTGATATGATGGTTCTGATCGAAGGCAAGACTTTGCAGGAAGTGTCAAAGTTCGTATCAAGTAAATTATCACCGATCGAAGATGTCACAGGAACCAGTACACAGTTCGTACTGAAGAAATATAAGGATCACGGAACAATTATGTTCGGACAGAAAAAAACAGAAAGGATGCTTGTAACACCATGATGAGAAATCCACTATCTAAGAAAATTACAGGCATCGAACCATCTGGAATCCGGAAATTCTTTGATCTGGTAAGTGAGATGCCTGACGCAATATCCCTTGGTGTAGGAGAACCTGATTTTGACACACCATGGAGAATCAGAGAGGAAGGTATCTACACCCTGGAACAGGGCAAGACTTTCTATACATCGAATGCAGGTCTTAAAGATCTGAAGATCGAGATCAGCAAATATCTGGAACGTAAGATACATGTAGAATATGACCCGGATCATGAGATCATGGTGACGGTCGGAGGAAGTGAAGGAATCGATGTGGCACTGCGCGCAATGCTGGATCCGGGAGATGAAGTCCTGATTCCGCAGCCGAGCTATGTATCGTATGTACCGTGTACCATTCTGGCAGACGGTAATCCGGTTGTTATTCCGCTTCAGGAAAAGAACGAATTCAAACTGAAGGCAGAAGAACTGGAGGCAGCAATCACGCCAAAGACAAAAATGTTAGTCATGCCATTCCCGAACAACCCGACAGGATCGATCATGACAAAAGAAGATCTGGAGCCAATTGCGGAAGTTGTGAAGAGACATGACCTGTATGTGCTTTCGGATGAGATTTACTCCGAACTTACATACAAGACAGAGCATGTGTCTATTGCATCTCTTCCGGGAATGCAGGAAAGAACACTGGTAATCAACGGATTTTCCAAAGGATTTGCCATGACGGGATGGAGACTTGGTTATATCTGCGGACCGTCTGTGATCATAGAACAGATGTTGAAGATCCATCAGTTTGCGATCATGTGTGCGCCGACCAACAGCCAGTACGCAGCCATCGAAGGCTTGCGTCACTGCGAAGATGAAGTGCAGCAGATGAGAAATGCATACAACCAGAGAAGAAGATATCTGGTAAATGAATTTGCGAAGATGAAGCTGGAATGCTTCGAGCCATTTGGTGCATTCTATATCTTCCCAAGTATCAAAGAATTCGGTATGACTTCCGAAGAATTTGCAATGCGTTTCCTGGAAGAGGAGAAGGTTGCGGTCGTACCGGGAAGTGCGTTTGGTGAGAGTGGGGAAGGGTTCCTGCGTGTATCGTATGCGTACTCACTGGAAGATCTGAAAGAAGCGATCGGAAGACTCAGTCGGTTTGTTGAGAGATTGAGAAGTCAGAAATAAGGTTGACGGAAGCGGATTTGAAGAGAATTTAATAAGAAATAATAGAAATAGAAAAGCCGTCAGGGAATGTTAATGTATGAATTAGAATTATATTCCCTGACGGCTTTTGTTATTGCTATGCAGCTTCTGCAGATATCAGAAAATACAGGATGAATTGTATAATCCGGAATTTACTCTTACATTTTTTGAAAAAATCTTGACTTGGAGCGAACTCCAAGTGCTATAGTAATGAACGGAAAGGTGGTGCCTGGATTGACGATAAAAGAAGTAAGTGAAACATATGACATTTCCGCTGATACTCTGCGTTATTATGAACGCATCGGCATGATACCGGAAGTAACACGTACGGCAGGCGGAATCAGAGACTATCAGGAATCAGACCTTGGATGGGTGGAGCTTGTGATCTGTATGAGAAAAGCAGGACTTCCCGTGGAGGCACTGATCGAGTATGTAAAATTATATCAGGAGGGCGACGAGACATTTGAAGCAAGACTTCAGCTTCTTTCGGAAGAAAGAGAGAAGTTAGAAGAGCAGAAAGCGCAGATAGAGTCAGCGATCAACCGGCTGAATCACAAAATTTCCAAATACGAAGAAGCAGTAAAGACAGGAGTATTAAACTGGGAGGAGAATAGTTCATGTATATAGAAAAGATTAACGGACCAGAAGACGTAAAGAAATTAACCGTAGACGAGATGACCGTAATGGCAGGTGAGATGAGAGAAGCACTGTTAAAGAGAGCCAGTATCCACGGCGGACACTTCGGACCAAACTTCGGTATGGTAGAGGCAACGATCGCACTGCATTATGTATTCGAGTCACCAAAAGACAAGATTGTATATGACGTATCACACCAGACCTATCCGCACAAGATGCTGACAGGAAGAAAGGATGCATATCTCTATGAAGAGCATTACGATGATGTGTCCGGCTACAGCAATCCGAATGAAAGTGCACACGATCATTTTACAGTAGGTCATACATCTACATCCGTCAGCCTTGCATGCGGACTTGCAAAAGCAAGAGACCTGAAAGGGGAAGACGGCAATGTGATCGCAGTGATCGGTGATGGCTCTTTAAGTGGTGGAGAAGCGTTAGAAGGACTGGACTATGCGGTAGAGTTAGACGGTAATCTGATCATTGTTGTAAATGACAATGATATGTCCATCGCAGAAAACCACGGCGGATTATATGGCAACTTAAAATTACTCCGTGAGACAAACGGACAGGCAGAATGCAACCTGTTCAAGGCTATGGGACTGAATTACATTTACGTGGATCACGGAAATGCTGTCGGAGACCTGATCGAAGCATTCCAAAGTGTCAAAGACAGCAGGAAACCAGTTGTTGTGCATATCAATACCTTAAAGGGAAAAGGTTATGCACCGGCAGAGCAGAACAAAGAAGTATGGCATTATAACGGACCATTTCATATCGAGACAGGTGAGCCGTTATACGAGATGACAGAAGAAGACTACTCAGACATTTCCATGAATTATCTTCTGGACAAGATGAAAAAAGATCCTGCAGTAGTAGCGATCACATCCGGAACCCCGACCGTTATGGGATTCACAGAAGATAAGAGAAAAGAAGCAGGAAAACAGTTCGTAGATGTCGGTATCGCAGAAGAGACAGCCGTAGCACTTGCTTCCGGAATTGCCGCAAATGGCGGAAAACCGGTTTATGGAGTATACAGTACATTTGTACAGAGAACTTATGACCAGATCGCACAGGATCTCTGCATTAATAACAGCCCGGCAACTATTGTAACATTCTGTGGTTCGGTATACGGAATGAATGATGTGACACACCTTGGACTATATGACATCCCGATGATGGCCAATATTCCGAATCTGGTATACCTTGCTCCGACAACGAAAGAAGAATACCTGGCAATGCTCGACTGGAGTATCGAACAGAATGAGTATCCGGTAGGAATCAGACTTCCGGGCGGCAGTGTGATCTCTGACGGAAAAGAGATTACAAAAGACTTCGGAGACCTGAACAAATACGAAGTAACTCAGAAAGGTTCTAAGGTTGCAGTGATTGGACTTGGAACATTCTACGGACTTGGCAAAGAAGTTGCAGAAGAGCTCAAGAAAGTAACTGGTACAGATGAAACTGTGATCAATCCATATTATATTACAGGTATTGATGCAGAACTTCTGGAAGAGCTTAAGAAAGATCATGATGTTGTGATCACTCTGGAAGATGGTATTCTGGATGGCGGATTTGGCGAGAAGATCGCAAGATTCTACGGAGATTCGGACATGAAGGTTCTGAACTTCGGACTGAAGAAAGAGTTCCTCGACCGTTATGATGTAGCAGAAGTTCTGAAAGAGAATCATCTAACGAAAGAGCAGATCGTGGAAGATATAATGAAGTTTATTTAATGATTGAATAAATAAAACGTATGTGATATACTACTATAAACAACCGCAATATGGGTGAATTTCTATTACTCAATATGGCCAACCACTTTGAGCGGTTGTTTTTTGTATAATTATAATATTATAGAAACATATCTTTAGCAAGTAATATAAAAACAAAAAAAGAATTTTTAATTGTAATTTGTTGGTATGCCAACAGCTAAAATCATGTAAAATAAGATAGAATCATACGATCAATAATTTTAAAAATACATACGAAAAGAAAGAGAGGACACACACATGGATCACATATATGACGTAATCATCCTTGGCGCCGGTCCGGCGGGATTAAGCGCAGGCTTATATGCAGGCAGAAGCAGACTGGACACCCTGATCATCGAAAAAGGACAGGCCGGCGGCCAGATTATCAACACAGACGAAATAGAAAACTATCCGGGACAGATCGTAGAAGGAGAGACGGGAGTTTCTCTTGTACGCAGAATGTACGAACAGACGGAACAGTTCGGCGCAGAACATGTCCGTGATACGATCACAAATGCAGAACTGAGCGGAGACATCAAAGTCCTGACAGGCGAAAAAGATACCTATCAGGCGAAAAATATCATCATTGCAACCGGTGCATATGCAAGACCGATCGGATGCAAAGGCGAGCAGGAGTACAAGGGACGCGGAATCTCTTACTGTGCAACCTGTGATGCGAACTTCTTTACTGACCTGGAAGTCTATGTAGCAGGCGGCGGGGATGCAGCGGTGGAAGAAGCGCTGTATCTTACAAAATTTGCCAGAAAAGTTATGATCATTCACAGAAGAGACGAGCTGCGTGCAGCAAAGTCTATTCAGGAGAAAGCATTTGCCAATCCGAAGATCACATTTCTGTGGGATTCGGTAGTCAAAGAAGTGGGCGGCGACGGACTGCTTCAGACGATGACTGTGAAGAATGTGAAGACGGGAGAACTTACAAAGATAGAAGCCGATCCGAAAGACGGACTGTTCGGACTGTTTGGATTCATCGGTATGATCCCGAATACCAGCGTGTTTGCAGATAAAGTAGAGACGGATGACAAGGGATACATTAAGACGGATGAGGACATGCATACCAACGTACCAGGTGTCTATGCTGTCGGAGATGTAAGAGTCAAGAGCCTGCGCCAGGTAGTGACTGCAGTAGCAGATGGTGCGATCGCAGCAGTGCAGGTGGAGAGAAGTATGTCAGAGTATTAAGGGAGATTCAGAGAGAGTACGGAAGTGTATCTGAAAAATAAATATATTATAGAAATGTGAGAATTCGCCGGACGGGAAAATGTCCGGCGGATTTTGCATATTCTTAAATAAAATGGAATAATGTATAATAAAATATGGAAAATATACTTGATAAATGGAATGATATATAATAAAATATGGAAAACAACATCAGAAATATAGATTACCACATGTTCGGAAGAATCCGTCGATGGAGAGTCCTGTAGAAGGAAGGAGATGATCCTATGACTGTAGAAGAGATGAAAAAGAAGAAATCAGAATTAGGTTTCAGCTGTGAGCAGATATCAGCTCGCTCCGGGGTACCGTTGGGAACGGTGCAAAAGATATTCAGCGGAATAACCAAAAGACCAAGATATGATACAATTTGTCAGTTGGAAAAAGCATTTCCGATGGAACCTGATTCTAATCCATATCCTGGTATGATGAAAGAAAGCGTATCGGCTTATCGCATCTATGGAGATGGTACAGATCATGAAGGTGATATCTGGAAAAGTTTTCGTGGAAAAAAGCAAGGCGAATACACACTAAAGGATTATGAAGCAATTCCGGACGAATATAGAGTAGAATTGATTGACGGAGTCATCTACGACCTGAATACGCCAACCACGATTCATCAGCAGCTTGCATTTGAAATCAGTATCAGATTAAGAGAGTACATTAGGCAGAACAAAGGATTATGTATGGTACTGCCGTCACCGGTCAGCGTACAGCTGGATGAAGATGACCGGACGATGCTGCAGCCGGACGTCGTTGTATGCTGTGACAGAGATAAAATCCTTCGAAGTCATGTCTATGGAGCTCCGGATATGGTAATCGAGATATTATCACCATCTACAAGAAAAAAAGATATGGGATTAAAACTGAAAAAATATATTACTGCAAGAGTCAGAGAATACTGGATGGTTGACCCGGATAAGAAAAAAGTTGTAGTATATGACTTGGAACATAATGAGTTACCGGCCATCTATGGCTTTGAAGACCAGGTACCGGTGAATATATTTGCTGGAAAATGTCAGATTGACTTTTCGGAAATATACAGCTATATAGAATTTTTATTTGAAAAAGAATAGAAAAAACGGAGGAACACAACATGTTAAACATCGTACTACACGAACCAGAGATCCCGGCAAACACAGGCAACATCGGAAGAACCTGCGTAGCCACCAACACCAGATTACATTTGATCGAGCCGCTCGGCTTTCGCTTAAATGAGAAGAACTTAAAGCGTGCCGGTATGGATTACTGGGAGCATCTGGATGTCAGAACCTATATTGATTACAATGATTTCCTGGAAAAGAACCCGGGAGCCAAGATCTACATGGCAACGACAAAAGCACCAAAGGTATATACAGAAGTGAACTATGAACCGGACTGCTACATCATGTTCGGAAAAGAAAGTGCCGGAATCCCGGAAGAGATTCTGGTAGATCATAAAGAAGACTGCGTGCGTATCCCGATGGTGGGAGACATTCGTTCGCTGAACCTTGGTAATTCGGTTGCAATTGTGCTTTATGAAGCACTCAGACAGAACGGATTTGCAGGTATGAATTTGGAGGGGCATCTTCACGAATTACACTGGTAAGAAAAGGAATCCAATCTGTATAAATTCCATATTATTTAGACAAAATAAGGATATTGTCCGTTTTCGTTGAGAAAATGAGATAATATCCTTATTTTCGTACCAGGTATATGAAAAAATACAGGAGGCGCTGGCAGGCGTTTCTACTTATTAATAAGTGCACAAATATAAAACGACAAAATGATAAAAATGTATCAAAGTGACATACAATTTGCAACAAATGTAATAAATGTATGGTAAAATTGCAGAAATAAGATTATAATTTAAACTAGATTTTGTATTTTTTTGAAGGAGAGGTGGTAGATGAATGGTAGAAGAAACCATTAAGACCATCAAGGAAACGGAGAATGAAGCGGATGAGATCATAAGAAAAGCAGATGCAACGTGTACCGAGATCCTTGAAAAAGCTGTCAGAGAGGCAAAAGAGATAAAAGAGCAGGCTGTAGCAAATGCAAAGAAACAGGCAGAAGCAGATCTTTTGCAGGCGAAAGAAGAAGGAGAAGTCTTAAAGAAACAGGCTTCCGAGAAGACGGAACAGGAGACAGAAGCATTAAAAGCACTGGCTCAGGGAAAAGAAGAGGAGGCGGTATCCGCAATCATCAAAGCATTGCTCTGATGATATGGGAAGAGTAAGAACGTGAAAAAATAAAAAAGGAGGGATGCAGTTATGGCAGTATTGCAGATGCAGCGAATCAGTATCTGCGCATTGAAACATGACCGGAAAGCGATTCTGGAAAAACTGCAGTCCATGGGCATGATAGAGATGCATCAGGTCGCACAGGACGAAGCCGGATTCGAGAAGATGGATACGCAGAGTGCGAAATCAAGCTTTGAGAAACGGGTGCAGATTACGGAAAATGCACTGGATGTGT
>ERZ837590.19-NODE-19-length-165134-cov-24.377704_pt1 | contig 165134 bp, 166 predicted proteins | sample MGYA00519573_ERZ837590 | MGnify/ENA primary metagenome ERZ837590 (study PRJEB31850, sample SAMEA3708820) | human gut metagenome | biome: human gut; feature: human-associated habitat; material: faeces | place: China | collected 2014 ... | reverse complement strand
AAAATATCAGAGGCTTGGCGTGGGTGGCATGTAGGTGGGCAGGTCTTGTTCGACCGAGGGTAATTATGTTGGAAAATGTGGAAGAATTTAAAACGTGGGGTCCGCTTAACAGAAGTCATCGTCCAATAAAATCAAAACAAGGAGAAACATTTAAAAAATTTTTAAAACAGCTGACTGATTTAGGATATAAAGTACAGTTTCGAGAACTGATAGCGGCTGACTATGGTGCTCCGACAATGAGAAAAAGATTTTTTATGATTGCAAGATGTGATGGAAAAGAAATTGTATGGCCGAATCCCACGCATGGACCGGCAGAGAGCAAAGAAGTCGAGGCAGGTATGTTAAAGCAGTATGTTGGAGCTTGTGAAAAAATAGATTTTAGTCGTCCGTGTCCGTCGATTTTTGATACAGCTGAGGAAATAAAGCAAAAATACGGAATACGAGCAGTACGTCCATTGGCGCAAAAAACAATGAACCGGATTGCAAGAGGGTTAAAAAAATTTGTATTAGATAATCCAGAGCCGTTTATTATTCAGTGCAATCATGGTGGTGAGCGTAAGCAAAATGATATTTTTAAACCATTGCCAACGATTACTGGAAAACACGGATACGGAATTGTAGAGCCATTGCTCTTGCCTATTATCGATAAATCGTATGGTGGCAATTACCAAGGTGGTGGAAGCAAAGCAAATAATCCGCTTGATACAATTACAACAGTTGACCATAACAGACTTGTTGAAGCAGTATTAAGTCCTATGCTTATTCAATATCATTCTGAAACTACAAAAGATGTTAGAGGGCAAATAGTAAAGAATCCAATTATGACAGTTGATAGCTCAAATAGATATGGATTAGTAACTTCATTTCTTAGCAAATTTTATAAGAGTGGAACAGGACAAGATATAAGAGAGCCACTTCATACAGTTACGACTTCCCCAGGACATTTTGCAGAAGTAAGAGCATTTTTGATTAAATATTATGGAGATGGAACAGGACAGAATATTGAGTCTCCGCTGGATACGGTAACAACAAAAGATAGATTTGGATTAGTTACAATCAAAGGTGTTGATTATCAAATTATAGATATTGGATTGAGAATGTTAGAACCAGAAGAACTGTATGGATGCCAAGGATTTCCGGATGATTACATAATTAATCATGACTATACCGGCAAAACATATCCAAGGAGTGAACAAGTAAAACGATGTGGAAATGCAGTTTGTCCGCCAATACCTGCTGCATTAGTAAAGTCGAATCTTCCAGAACTCTGTAAAGCAAAAAGACAACCAAATTTTAGAACAGATAGAGTAAGTGAAGAAAAAAATGGACAACTAAGATTTGTATAGAAAAAGAGGTGATAAATTGAAAGTGATTATGTTTGTATTAGTGCTCTTAGCACTTACAGCAACCTGCTGGATGATTGTTCGAGACACTGACAGAGAAGTGGACGATGCGGAGCAGGAAGAATATTTGAAAAGATGGATGGAGATTACAGTATGAGCGTAGGATATGACAAACTAAAAGCGGCGGTTGACAAGGATTGCAAAAAGGACGGCGGAACCATACACTTAGAAGGGTGTGTGACCTGCGGAGGCAAGTGCTTCCATAAATATTGCAATAAGTTCAAGTGGGTTATCGACAGAGCTAAAGCCTACGGAGAGGCTACTGGGCTGAATTGGGAGGACGTTCTTGATAGCTGGGAGACTGACAGAAATTATTGGTACATGAACTATTATCAGAATTGTAACCAGCCGGAAATCAAAGCAGGGAAAGTGAGGGTATTCGGAACGATACTTGAGTTAAAAGAGGCTATCGGAGAAATGAAGTTTCGTTGCCCGTCCTGTGGAAAAGAAAGCTCGAACCCTTATGAGTGCAAGGCGTGTGGCTGGAAAGTTTACGGTCTACTGGGAGACATGGGAAAAGGCGTTTTTGTCTATGTAAAAGAACAGCTCAGAGGAGAGACTATGTTCATGCCGGTATCTTGGGAGTAGGACAAAGTATTATAGCCAGGAGAAAAACAAGTGTAGTGAAGTACATAATTGTATGTGCACAAAAGAAATCAATCGAAAAACATATTGTCGTGGATGTGGAAATGTTCAGCCAAAACAGGAGGTAATAAACAATGGAAGCTGTTTTAAAACTGGGTTTTTCTGACGAAAAAGGAATACGCTGTTGCGCATGCATGTTGAGCTTTTCTAAAGGAGAGCACTACCATTGCGCAGCAATCGGACAAAGACCTATTTGTCCGGAAGAAGGAGGTCGCAGAAGAGATTGCCCTTTGAAGGAAAGGAAAGAATAAAAATGAGTTATGTAGATATTACATCCCAGAGCACCGAAGTGCTCTGGGGAACGAGAATGGCAGAGCGAAACGCTGAAACAAGAAAGAGGTTTGAAAAAGAGCATAATGTCAAAGTTGGGGACAAAGTGAAAATTATCACGGAAGAAGTGAGTGAAGAGGGTGGAGAGCGCAGAAAAAGAAAGAAAATCAGAAAAGCAACAGTTGTTGATGTGTATGAATACTTCATCCTGCTGCGAATTAAAACAAAAGCAGGAAACGGCTTTTGTGAATCGTTTGCGTGGAAAGAATTTGAAGCAATGAGAAAATAGTACGGAGAGCAATCTAATGGCAAAAAGTGAAGAAATCAGAATGAAAGAAGAATTTCTCGAACAGTATCGGAAATCTGTTGAAGAGGAACAATATCTGCTTGTAGAAATAAAAGAACTAAAGGGCGATATGCTGCAAAGTGGGACTGCTGATGGGATGCCACGAGGAAGAAGTGGACAGAGCGATTTGGCAGATTGGATTATAAGAAGAGACAAGCAATTAGAAAAGTTGACAAGTAAGCTCTGCACAGAGAAATTCAAACAATTAAAAATCAGAGAAACGATTGGAACGCTGAAAGATGCAAGAGAAAAAGAAATTCTGAAAGACATTTATATTTACGGCTTAACATTCAGCGAAATGGAAGAGAAGACTGGAAAAGCAAGAGTGACTTTAAAAAGATTAAAAAGTAATGCTTTAGAGAAACTTGAAATTATAGCAGATGATTTAAAAGAAGTTTTAGATTATAAATGGAACGAAATGATGTGAAATGGAACGAAATGATGTGAAATGGAACGAAATGATGTGAAATGGAACGAAATTACTATTGATAGTCAAATGAGTCAGGTGTAAACTATAAGCTGTCAGAAGGGTACAAAATACTTTAACTTTTCTTTTTAAACCTAAAGCCCCCTAAATGTATTATGAGGTTGAAGCGTAGCTCAGTGGTAGAGCACTTGCAAGGCATCTGCAAGAGGTCGAGGGTTCGATTCCTTCCGCTTCAATTGTTGCGTGACGGCAACAGCTACTTATCTGGCGAAAAGATAAGGGTCTACAAGTACCGAACTTGAGTGGTTAAATTGTATAGTTTTCATAATTTACTCCCTAATACTCCCTAACTTTTTCTTTTGTGATAGCACCCATTTCTGGGTGCTATTTTGTTGCCCAAAAAGGAGGTGAGCACAGTGACAGAAAAACAAAAAATATTTGCAGACGAGTATTTGATTGACTTAAATGCCACTCGTGCTTACAAAGTGGCATATCCTGCTGTGAAAAAGGATGAAACAGCAATGGCAAATGGAAGCAGGATGCTAAGAAATGCTAAGGTTGCGGAATATATCGCAGAACGGATGCAAGAAAGGCAAGAGCGCACAGAAGTCACACAAGACAGAGTAATCGCAGAGTTGGCAGCGATTGCATTTGCAAAAGCAACAGATTATGTGAAAATCAAAGACAATGAAGTCCTGCTGCATGATACTGACGAACTGACGGAAGCGCAGGTCAGAGCGATTGCAGGCATCAAGCAAGGAAAAAATGGAATCGAACTGAGACTGAACGATAAAGAAAAAGCTCTGGAATTGCTAGGACGTCATTTGGGCATGTTTAAGGACAAAGTAGAAGTGTCTGCGATAGATGAAGAAAAATCGAAATTAGAGGCAATTTTAAAGCAAATAGGCGGTAATGAGTAGTGAGTGCTGAGAACTTACTTTTATCTAAAAAATACAAAGCATTTTTAAAGTGCGATGCGCCAGTTGAATTTCTTGAAGGGACAACAGCAGCAGGAAAAACAACCGTGGGACTGTTTAAATTTACACTCAAAGTTGCGCAGAGTCCGAAAAAATTGCATATCATTGCAGCAAAGGACACCGGTACAGCAGAAAAAAATATCATCAACAAAGACTTAGGAATTGTAGATGATTTTGGCTGCCTGGTTAAGTACAACGGTAATGGCACGAAAGACGATAAAATACCGCATCTCCTGCTGCATACAAATGCAGGAGATAAAGTTATATATGTGCTAGGTTACGGAGACAAAAAGAAGTGGCAGAAAGCCCTCGGTGGTCAGTATGGTTGTTTATATATTGATGAGCTTAACACAGCAGACATTGATTTTGTCCGTGAAGCAGCGATGAGATGCGACTACTTCATGGGTACGCTGAATCCAGATGACCCGAACTTAGATGTATATAAAGAGTATATCAATTGCTCAAGACCTCTTGCAGAGTGGCGAGACGATACTCCACAGGAGATACTTGACGAACTGACAGAAGAGGCGAAAAGTGGCTGGGTACACTGGTTTTTTGGATTTGATGATAATGCAGGACTTCCAGAAGCGAAGAAACAGCAAATTATACAGAATACTCCGAAAGGAACGAAAATCTGGAAAAACAAGATATTGGGACTCCGAGGAAAAGCAACCGGATTGATATTTCCGAACTTTAGTAGAAAAGAGCATGTTGTCACTGAAAAATGGGTGCAGAGACAGCTACAAGATAGAAGAATCAAATTCAAGAAATTCACAGCAGGGCTTGATACATCATACTCAGCTAAAACTCATGATACGATTGCAATGACCTTTTTGGCAATTACAGAGGACCGTAAACTTATCATGCTTGCGGAACAAGTATACAGCAATAAAGATTTAGAAAATCCGCTAGCACCGTCCGACACGGCTGTAAAGTTTGTGGAGTTTCTGGAACGATGCAGAGAAAAATGGGGATTTGCAAAAGAGACTTATATCGACTGTGCAGATGCCGCTACAATCACGGAATTACGCAAGTATAAGCGTCTGCAAGGGTGTTTGTATAACTTTATTGAGTCGTACAAAAAAGTATCTATTTTAGACAGAATTAAGTTACAGCTGGGGTGGATTACGCAAGGGTGTTATTTAGTTGTAGATACTTGCACAGAGCATATTTCAGAGTTAGAAAGATACTCCTGGGATGAAGAGAAAGACGTGCCGGAAGACCGAAACGATCACACGATTAACTCTCAGCAGTACGCTTGGATACCGTACCGGCACTTAATAGGATTTGACGAGGAGGCGCAAAGTGAAGTGGATGCAGGAAATGAATGAAAATATAAAAAGAAGTCTACGGAGCTGGTTAAATGTACTTCCAGCAAATCCGTACAATTTTAGCATCAATGAAATGTTCGATTTTGAAGGACATTCAATTCGGAATCGAATTTGGTTTCGGGGTGACAGCAACGAATTAGAGCAGTTTTACATGCAGAATTGTGAACATGCAGACAGATACAAGTTTTGGGCGAGTAAGTGCTCAAAAGGTATGGAAATGCGAAAGGTGCATACCGGTCTGCCAGGGCTGATTGTCAGAACGCTTACAGCGGCAGTATTGCCGGATATGGATGGATTTGAATTTGAAAATCCGGCGCATGAAAATGTCTGGAAAGCAATTGAAAAGGAAAATAAATTTCAGAGAAAATTGGAAAGTGCTTTAAAAGAAACGCTCTATATTGGAGATGGAGCTTTTAAAGTAACGATTGATACAAATATAAGTGAATATCCTATTTTAGAGTGGTTTCCCGGAGATAGAGTTGAATTTGTGCGGCAGAGGGACAGGATACAGGAAATTATCTTTAAAACACCATATCGGACAAATGGAAAGACTTATGTATTAAATGAGCGGTATGGATATGGCTATATCGTGAATGAACTTTATTTAGATAACAAAATAGTTGATATCAAGAGTTTTGAGGCAACACAAAATCTTGCAGATGTGACATTTGACAATAGTGTGATTCTTGCTGTGCCACTTATGATATATGAGTCTGCGAAATACGACGGAAGAGGTGGCAGCATCTTTGATGGCAAGTTAGACAATTTTGATGCACTAGATGAAGTTTGGTCACAATGGATGGATGCACTCAGAGCCGGACGAGCAAAGACATACATTCCAGAGTGCTTAGTGCCACACGACCCAAGTACAGGGGCTATTGTAAGCCCTAATGCTTTTGACGACCGCTATTTTTCAGCGGATGGAGATATGAGAGAGGGGCAGAAAAACGAGGTTGTTACTGTTCAGCCAGCGATTCCTCACGAAAGCTATTTATCGTCTTATATCACTGCTTTAGACTTATGTCTGCAAGGTGTATTAAGTCCATCCACACTCGGAATTGACACGAAAAAGCTCGATAATGCAGAAGCGCAAAGAGAGAAAGAAAAGACAACGCTTTATACGAGAAATGCAATTGTAGAAGCGTTGCAGGAAACATTGCCAGATGTTGTCTCTGCTTGCATTAATGCAAATAACTTTTTGCAGAATCAGGCAGCAGAAGAGGTACAAACAAATGTTCTGTTTGGAGAGTATGCAAATCCGAGCTTCGAGAGTCAAGTTGAAACAGTAGCAAAAGCAAAGCAGGGCGGTATCATGAGTATTGAGCGGTGCGTAGAAGAACTATATGGAGATAGTCTCGATGAGCATTGCAAAGAAGAAGAAATCGCACGACTTAAAGAAGAGCAAGGTATACAAAGTGTAGAAGAGCCGTCATTGAACATGGAACTTGGTGATTTTAAAGCGAATACAGAAAATACAGGAGAGGGCGAAAATGAAAGTAAAAGTGGGACAACGAATTTACAAAATGAACCGTAGAGAATACGAGGGACTTCTGAAAGTCGCAAAAGAGCAAGTGCGGTTTGGAGTGTATGCAATAGAGAAAAAAGACTATGCAGAATTGAGAAATGATACTTGCGAGAGTAAGGGCAAATTAAAAGAAGTTATCAAAACTTTTAAAACGCAAGGCTTCAAGGTATACGCAAATGGCAATAAATAACGAATATGACATTGGCAAAGCATTTGAGGCAATTGAGAATGAATTGATAGCTTCGATGATGCGAAACTTCAAAAGACACAAGTTTGAAGAAATTAAAGAAGGTAAGCAATGGAGCATGTGGCAGACAGAAATGCTTCATACTCTTGAAAAGTACAAAAAACAGAATAGCAAGAAATACAGAGAGCAATTTCGGGATATCAATTCTGAGATTGCTTCTTTAATTTCAGTAGCAAATTCTGATGGACAGATGCAACAGGAAAAGGCAATACTGGAAGCAATCAGAAAAGGGTTTCGAGGGCACAGAGTCGCAAGAGGGGCGCAGGCAGAGTTTTTTAAACTGAATGAAAGAAAACTTGAAGCTCTGATAAAAGCCACGATGGACGATATGAAAAAGGCTGAAACAGCAGTGCTACGCATGGCTAACGACCAGTATCGAAAAATCATCTATAATGCTCAAGTTTATGCAAACACAGGAGCAGGAACTTATGAGCAGGCGGTAGATAGGGCAACTCATGATTTTCTGTCGGCAGGATTAAACTGCATCGAATACAAAAACGGTGCAAGACACACACTTGCAGATTATGCAGACATGGCAATCAGAACAGCGAGTAAGAGAGCATATTTGCAAGGCGAAGGTGTGAAACGGCAAGAGTGGGGAATACATACCGTGATCGTAAATAAAAGAGGGAATCCCTGTCCGAAGTGCTTACCCTTTGTGGGGAAAGTGCTGATTGATGATGTTTGGAGCGGCGGAACAGGTGCAGAAGCATCAGAAAGCGGATATGGACTTATGAGTTCAGCAATTTCGGCGGGGTTATACCATCCGAGATGCAAAGATTCACATACTACATACTTTCCTGGCATCAGCACACCGCCAGATGATAAATTTAGCCGTAATGAGCTAAAAAAAATAGAAAAACAGAATCGTAAAGAAGCAAAAGAGCAATATGCAGAACGACAGGAAGAGAAATTTGAAAGATTAGAAAAGCACTCGCTTGATATGAAAAATAAAGAGCAGTATGCAATTAAAAAAGAATCTTGGAAAGAACAGGCATATCGAGCCGTTGAAAAGGGCGAAAAATCGACTATATTAATAAATCAGTTTCAAAAAACTGAAATTAACATTAATAAGATTGAAACATATCCAGGAGAAATATATGTATCTGATTTAGCAGCAATTAAACCTCGAGCATTGAATACAATAAATCAAAGAACAGAACAGGCATTGAAACAATGGAAAATTGAATTGTCAAGAAAACCGAAAATTGTGATTGTTTCACCAGAAGAGATGCCGACTGCTTATGGTAAATATGATGCAATTCAAAATGCTGTTTTCTATCTTCCTCAAATTGTTGACAGTAAAGTAGTAAAAGATCAAGGAAATATTGAATTTCATGAAATGTGGCACATGAAACAAGCAGAAAACTTTAGAGCGAAATACGGCGAAATTACGGAAGAAAATTACGGTAAATACATAAAAAATTCTTGCAAAGAAGCAAAGAAAACAGTTGACTCAGCTGGCATTAATGAATACAATGTAAGTGAAATAAGCAAATATGCTAAAGAAATGTATGATTTTGGAAGATATGATGAAGTAGAAGCGGAGTATATGACATTGCATAGGAGAAGGTGAAAATGGTAATTAGAGAATATCCCGAAGAAATAAGGGAACTTATGAAAATATATGAGCCATATTCAAATCGTATTCATAATGGAAAACTTAAAAACGCACCAGAAAAGGCAATTGAGGCTTTTGAAAAAGTAAAAAAATGGATATGGGAACAAGGACAATAGTACCATCAATCGAAAGGTTGGTGGTATTTTTATACCCATTTTTAAGGAGTTTGAATATGAAAGATTATGTAGAAGTGAATAAAAGGAATTGTGATGAAGTACACAATTGTATGTGCGTAAAAGAAATTAACGGAAAAACATATTGCCGTGGATGTGCGAATGTTCAGCCAAAACAGGAGGGTGAGGAATGATTATTACAGGAATGGAGCATTTTCAGAGTGTATGCAAGAAAAAGCTTGTTGAATGGTATAAAAAGAATGGAACAGTCGATATTGAACTTGATAATGTTTTTGTAGTCTGGTCTTGTAAGACTTTACAGAACTATAAAGCTCTACTTTCTACGACTGTTTCCGGAGATGGCATCTATGCAGAATATACATACAACGGAGACAAGCAGGAAATGTATGAAGATGTTTATAAAAAACTGACTAATACAAAGCATACAGAAGAGTAGGAGGAAAAAGACTATGAAAAAATTATTCATTTCTCAGCCGATGAGAGGAAAATCTGATGCAGATATTTTAGCAGAACGCAGAAGGGCTATTGAGAGTGCAAAAGAGAAACTAGGAGAACCAGTAGAGGTTATTGATTCTTTCTTTCAAGAGTCTCCGGCGGATGCAAAGCCACTTTGGTTTCTAGGAAAATCTTTAGAACTTCTATCAGGTGCAGACATTGCCTATTTTGTAAAAGGCTGGCAGACTGCTAGAGGATGTAGGATTGAAAATACATGTGCTATTGAGTACGGTATTCCTGTTATTGAAGATTACACAGTAGAGTAGAAATGCTGATGTGAATTTTATGAAGAATAGACAAAGATACATAGTAACTCATGATGCGGACCGGATTGCACCAGACTGGCTAGCGGTTCGGATTAATTACGACACAGTGAACTTTATTTATCAAGTAGTGGATGGAGCAGTGCAATTGAAAGGAGTGAGAATCGGGCATGAAATCGCAAGAATTGGCGACGTTGTGGTACTTAAAACTGGCAAGCTACACATAGAAAGGCGGTGATTCTTTTATCTCCCTTTGAGGTGCGGGGTGAAGCACCTTATTTTTATGTCAAAACGCAACAAGACTTAAAAAGGTGTGCGGGCGGTGACACCGATGACAATGGATAATAGAGTGACACTCTTAAAATGGAGGAATAGAAAATGTTTAAAATGAATTTGCAGTTTTTTGCAGAACCAGCTCCTGCTCCGGAAGGTCCTGATACGACATCCGGAACAAACAGCAATTCACAGCCAGAACCTGCTGCAATTGATTACGAGAAAATACAGCAGATGTTGGAGGGAACACTGGCAGCGAAAGAGGATACTGCGCTGAAAGCATATTTCAAACAGCAGGGATTATCTCAGCAAGAAGTGGAGCAGGCAATTACGACATTTAAGGAACAAAAAGCAGCAAACCAGCCAGATGTGGCAGGGATGCAGAACAATTTGTTAGCAGCTCAACAGGAAGCACAGAACGCAAAAATTGAGTCTGCTGCAACGATTGCAGCTGTAGCACTCGGAATTGATGCAAAAACAATCCCTTACGTTCTGAAAATGGCTGATTTAGGTCAGGTCATGGGGAAAGATGGAAAAATCAATGATGAGGCTATGACACAGGCACTTAACAAAGTGCTCAAAGATGTGCCAGGTTTAAAACCGGCGCAGAACTCACAGCGAGGATTTACACAAATCGGTACCGGTGGAAATCCAGCACAGAACCCGCAGAACTCAGCGCAGAGTAAGCCGACAGTGGCGTCAAAACGCTGGAATAGATGGAATTAAGAGAGGTATAAAAAATGGCATTAAATTACGCAGAACAGTGGAATCCGCAGTTACTTGAAATTTTGATTCAAGGAACATTAACATCTCCGTTCGTTACGGATAATGTAAGATGGGTCGGAGCAAAGACATTTCATTTCACTCAGATGAGTACAACCGGTTACAAAAATCACAAAAGAACAGGTGGTTGGAACAAAGGTAGCTATGTACAGACAGATGTACCATTCACAGTAACTCATGATAGAGATATTTCATTCCTTGTAGACAAGGCAGATGTAGATGAAACAAATGAAACAGCTTCAATCTTCAATATTTCTGAAACATTTGAAAAGACACAGGTAGTGCCGGAAACAGATGCTTTATTCTATTCAAAAGTAGCACAGGTGGCACAGAAAACAGACGGATATCATTCCTCAACGGCTGCTGCAACATATACAAAAGCGAAAGTGTTCGGCATGTTAAAAGATATCTTAGCAAAAGGCAAATTAAGACGTTACAGAGCAAGAGGTTCACTTATCATGTATGTAACAACTGCAATCATGGACGCATTAGAACAGTCTACTGAGTTCACACGAAAAATTGAGCTGACTCAGATTGCAGAAGGTGGTATCGGAATTGAAACAAGAGTAACCGATATCGACGGTGTGCCGGTAATGGAAGTAATTGACGACGAACGTTTTTATGATGCATTTAACTGGGAGCCAGAAGCAGGTGGATTTGAACCAAAGAAAAAATCTTCCTCTCCTGCTACAACTGGTGCGCATAAAATCAATGTTTTAGTCGCTTGCTTAGAAACATGCAAGACTGTGCCGAAGATTTCAAGTATTTACTTTTTCAATCCGGGAAGCCATACCGAAGGAGATGGATACCTGTATCAGAACCGTTCTCTGTCCGATACATTTGTATTCCCGAACGGAAAAGATAGCAAGGTAGACAGTGTATATGTAGATACAGATACAGTAGAATACGCAGGAGAATAAGATGGCTTATAAAAGTTACGTCTCAGAAGCGTACTATACAGATTACTATGAAGGAAGTGTGATGCCGGAGGGCAGTGCAGAGAAAGCATTGTTGCAGGCATCACGACATATTGATTCCCTGACTTATAACAGAATTGTAAGTCAGGGATTTTCTAATCTTACAGAGTTTCAGCAAGAAATTATTAAAGAAGTAGTCTGTAAACAGGCAGAATTTGAGTATGAAAATGCAGATATGATTGAAAGCGTACTGTCTGGATATAGCATCAACGGTGTATCTGCGCAGTTTGGAGCATCATGGAATGTATTTACAGACAAGGGTGTTGCAATGCGCAAAGATGTGTACTCAATGTTATGTCAGACAGGTTTATGCTGCAGACTTGCGAGGTGATTAAATGAAATATCCTTGTTTAGTCCCAAAACAGTTATGCACGATTGATATTATACTTAAGTTTGACCGAGAGGGCTTGAATGAGTACGGAGAATCGCTTGAAGCAGTTGAATTTGCAGGGAAATGCAATTATCAAGATAAAGCAAAAACAGTGCTTACAGCAGAGAAAAAACTGATAGAAATCACTGGAACGGCATTACTTTCGGGTGATATCTGTCCTGCACTTGCGGTGATTTCCGGTGGAGAAGCTGAAATCTTTGGAATAAGTCGTAGAATTATCGAGGGCAGAAAAGCGAGGAATCCCGATGGCACAGTCAATTATACGGAGGTGCTTTTAGAATGATTCGAGTTAATTCAAATGTGAGATTGAATTTTCCGACAATAAGAAAATTATCAGATGCACAAGTTACCGCATTAGAGCAGGCAGCAGAGGCATTACATACCGAAGTGGTACAGGCACAGATATTTCCGTTTGATGCTGGTAATTTACAGAACGAAAGCACGGCTGTAGACTACTCACAGAGCAAGAATGGTAAGGTGACAATCGTATCAACAACACCTTACGCACGGCGGTTGTACTTCCATCCAGAGTATCATTTCAAAACTTCTGAAAACCCTCACGCAAGAGGTGATTGGTACGAAGATTGGCTGCCAAATGGCTCTAAAAGTCAGTTTGCAATCGAGGCATATAAAAAACTGTACAGGAGGTTAAGTGGAGTATGATGCTATCGGATGTGAGGGACTTTGTAGAGTCTCTGAAACTGGCAGATTATGTCTATATGAGCAAGATGCCAGACAAAAAAGAGAAGTCGTTTGGTGTATACAATAGTAAACATCAAAATGAATATCATACTGCTTTGGGCGGTGTCTCCTGTGAGGGGTATGGCGAAAAATATGTCTCAATTCTGGTGCACTGGAATAAATCTCAACGTGACTCTGAAAAGTCTGCTACAGCGTTATTTGAAGCTATCAGAGCAGTAAGAAATGTAAAAATAAACGAAGAAACAATTAATTTTATTCAGCCACTTTATGATTTACAGGATATTGGCACAGATGAAGCGGGTATCTATGAGTATGTTATCGAAGTGGCTGTAATTTATCGGAAAGGAAAATAAGCATGGCAGGAAAAACAAACGTATTTCCGGTTTTAGACAATAAATTTAAAGTCGGAGCAGAAAAAGGTACTGCATCAACAATCGCAGATATGGAAACTTTTTCAGTTTCAGTCTCAAACGGAGTTGAAACTTGGACTCCGATGGATACAGAAGGTTGGCAAAGAGCATTAATGACTTCAAAAGCAATTACAATCACTCTGAGTGGCAAGCGTAACATTGGAGACACCGGCAATGATTTTGTTGCAGGAAAGTTATATAAAAATGGACATGATGCAGAGGGATATTTTGAGTGGGAATTTCCTGACGGAACAAAAGTATCCTGGGATGCAGCAGTATTTGATATTAAAAACTGTGGTGGCGGAGATTCTACAAATGTAGGAGCATTAGAATTTGATGTAATTAGCAACGGAAAGCCGACGGTGGTAGCAGGAAGTTCCTTAATGTCGGCAGATGTAAACAAAGCTGTAAAATAAAGGAGTTAGAGCATGGCAAAAATTGTAGATATCAGTGAAAAATTATCTTTTGATGAGAATCCGATCTTAAAAATTGGAGATTTAGAAGTAGAAGTAAACTCTGATGCTGAGACAATGCTGAAATTGATGGGAACATTAGATAAGGGTGAGAATATGTCAGCAGTAAAAGAGTCGATGGAACTTCTTTTTGAAAAAGGAGCAGTAGAAAAAATCTGTAGCTTAAAGGATAAAAAAGGCAAGAAACTTTCTGCAAGTTCTCTTTCTAAGATTGTAGAAACTGCAATCGAGCTTGTCATAGGAAATAACGAGGGAGAGTAGTGACCCGTGCTATGATTTGATTGACGATTTCGATTTGATCGTGTCGTCATTTCAGAGCGAGTACGGGATAAGACTTTCTCGAGAACTTCCGGCAGGAATGAAGTGGGATGAATTTCGAGATTTACTGATTGGTCTGGGACCAGATACAGCACTTGGTAGAATTGTATCTATTCGTGCAGAGGATAGAAAAGAAATGCTTGAACAGTTTACTTCGGAGCAAATGCGAATCAGAAGTGAGTGGAGAAGTAAATGGGCGAAACAAATGGCTAAAACGAATCAGCATCAAATGGATGCAGAGTTAGAAGCGATTAGGCAGGGATTTCTGCAAATGGCAGGGATAAAAGAATAGATTTACATTTCTATATGATTTTTATATAATTTGTATATAAAAGAGTATAGGAGGGTAAACAAGTGAAAATATGTCTTAATTGTGGTGATAAGCTGCTAGATGGAGCGAAAAAGTGCCCACATTGTGGAGTAAAAGCAAAGGATTTTCCAATTGTAGATTCAAATGATTTAGAAAGAATCGAGGAAATTAGAGCGAGTGTTCCACATCCGAAGTCAGGAACCCCGAAATGGGTGGAAAAAGTGGAAACAAAGCAAGGTCTTTGGCAAGCTGAAAAAGATAAAAAACAAATGAAAATAGATATGTCAAAGAAATCAAGAATAACAAGAGCAAAGGTAGAAGGAAAAGCATATTGCCCGAAATGTGGTAGTACAAGCATAACTTATGTTGATAAAAAATTGAGCATTGGAAGAGCACTGGTAGGAGATATTCTGGCAGGTTCTACAGGTGCTATTCTTGGGGGATTGAGTAGTAAAAAAGGATATGCAAAGTGTTTGAATTGTGGACATAAATGGAAAAAATAAATATTAGGTAAAACCCAAAGGGACGCTGAAAGGCGTCCTTTTTTTGTGGGAAAAAGGCAGGTGAGGCAAGATAGCAGAAAGCGTTGGACAAATTGGGTTAGATTTGGTTGTAAATCAAAATGCATTTAATAGGCAAATGCGTGGAATTACAAGTGTAGCAAAAAAAGCAGGTGCAACAATTGCAGCAGCTTTTGGTGTAAAAAAACTTATAGAATTTGGAAAAAGTTGTCTTGACTTAGGTTCTGATTTGGCAGAAGTTCAAAATGTTGTTGATGTAACATTTCCACAGATGACAGCACAAGTGGATAGTTTTGCACAATCAGCAGCGAAAAATTTCGGATTGTCTGAAACAATGGCTAAGCAATACACTGGTACTTTTGGGGCGATGGCAAAAGCCTTTGGATTTTCGGAAAAACAAGCTTATGATATGGGGACATCACTTACTGCGCTTGCAGGAGATGTCGCATCCTTTTATAATCTTTCGCAAGATGAAGCGTACACAAAACTTAAATCTGTTTTCACAGGAGAAACAGAGTCGTTAAAAGATCTAGGTGTCGTAATGACTCAAACAGCATTGGATAGTTATGCGCTTGCAAATGGTTTTGGAAAAACAACTGCTCAAATGTCAGAAGCTGAAAAAGTAGCACTCAGATATCAATTTGTACAGGAACAGCTTGCACTTGCAAATGGAGATTTCGCAAGAACATCTGGCGGTTGGGCGAATCAGGTTCGAATCCTTTCGTTACAATTTCAATCCCTAAAAGCTAGCATCGGACAAGGCTTAATAAATGTTTTTACTCCTGTTTTAAAAGTGGTTAATAATTTAATTGGTCGACTTATAACATTAGCAAATGCGTTTAAATCTTTCACTGAACTTATAACAGGAAAAAAAAGTAGTGGTAGTTCTGCCGGTCAGATGTCTGATTTAGGCAGTGCAGCATCAGACGCAAGCACAGGGCTTGACAATGCTTCTGACTCAGCGGATACGGCAGCATCATCTGCTAAGAAAGCAGGAAGTGCGGCAAAAAAGGCAGCAAAAGAGATGCGTTCCTTGATGGGATTTGACCAGATTAATAAACTTTCTGACCCTAGCGATAACGATGATTCTGATGACGATTCAGGAAAGAGTAATACAGTTCCGGACATTGCACCGACAAAAGTGAATTTCGGAGAGCTAGCAAAAGGTGAAACTGCAATAGATAAAATAGATGACAAATTAAAAGGATTAATAAATAAATTTAAAGAGCTTGCGAATTTATTTAAAAAAGGATTTGTTATTGGTTTTGGAGATAGTGAAAAACGCATTGCTTCAATTAAAAAGCATTTAGAAAACATCGGAAAAATTTTGAATGAAATTTTTACAGATAAAAAAGTTGTTGCGTCTGCAAATAAACTTTTAAATTCGATAGCTTTAAACACTGGAAAAGTCGCAGGCTCAATGGCAAGTATAGCCGTGACAATTGCAGATAATTTTGTTGGAGGAATAGATAAATACTTACAAAGCAGTAAAGAGTACATCAAAAATCAAATAGTTTCTATTTTCGATGTAAGTGCGAGAATTTTTGATTTAGTAGGTGATTTTGCTGTAGCTTTTGCGGAAGTCTTTGCAGTTTTTTCTGGCGAAAATGCAAAGCAATGCACCGCCAGCTTGATAGGAATTTTTGCAGATACGTTTTTAGGGATTCTAAATCTTGCATTACAATTTGGTGCAGATATTCTTGAATTTATCACACGTCCATTTGTCGAGAACAAAGATAAACTTATAGAGGCAATTGATAATACCCTTGCACCGATTTCTATTTTGCTTCAAACACTTCATCAAGGCATCAAAGATATATTTGGAAAAATCAATCAGGTATATGAAACAAATATACACCCTATGTTTCAGTCTTTTACAGATGGAATCTCAGAAATTGTTTCTGTATTTTTAGATTTGTACAATGAGTGTATTTCTCCAGTTTTAGATAAAATTGCTGAGAAATTTGAAGATTCTTGGAAAAACCATGTTTATCCAGCAATTGCTGAGTCCATAGAATTTATCGGAAAAGTAGCAGACTTAATAAAAGTATTATGGGAAAAAGTTTTACAACCGTTTATCAAATGGGTTATTCAAAATATTTATCCAGTAATTGCTCCAATATTAGAAAAAGTGGGTGAGATAGTATTAAACGCTTTTGATATGCTGTCTGATGTTATTGGCGGTATTTTGAGGGCACTTGGAGGTGTTATAGACTTTGTTGTAGGTGTTTTTACAGGAGACTGGAAAAGAGCATGGCAAGGAATCGCTGATATCTTTGGAGGCATTTGGGATGGAATAGTAGGAATATTAAGAGTGCCTGTTAATGCAATAATTGACATCATCAATAAACTTGTGTCGGCTGTTGCGTCAGGAGTGAATGGTATTGCTGATATGCTTAATAGCATCAGTATTCCGGAAGAAATTCCGATTGTTGGAGGATTGAGTTTTAATTTGCCGAATTGGACACCGAACCCTATTCCGCATTTGGCTCAAGGTGGTTACGTTAAAAAGAATACACCTCAGCTTGCAATGATTGGCGATAACTTGCATCAGGGCGAGCTTGTAGCACCGGAAGATAAATTACAAGCAATGGTAAATGCAGCGGTTGCTACAGTTGCAGGTACCGGAGGGATAAGTCGAGCTGAGCTGGAATCTATCATAAATAGTGCGGTGTTGCGAATTGTAGCCGCATTAAGTCAGATGGGATTTTATTTAGATGGCGAACTCATGGCAAAGGCAGTAAAAAAGGCGCAGGAAAATCTTGATATGAGATATAACCCTGTGAAAGTTATCTGAAAGAGGTGATGATGTGAAAGAGATTTTAAGAGCCGGAGGAATTGTTCTTCCGGCTCCTGTATCAATGACAATCAACGATGAATTAATCTGGACCTCTGACACTGGACGCCTGATGGATGGAACGATGGCAGGGGAAGTGGTTGCAGAAAAAAAGAATATCTCTCTGAAATGGGGGATATTAACAGAGGCAGAAATGTCTCAAATTAGGAGTAAAATTGTAAACGGATTCTTTCCGGTTACATTTCATGACGACGGAATTGATATGACCGTGACAGTTTATCGAGGTACGCTTAGCAAAGAAGTGCTCGGAAGGCTGAGTGACGGTATTTTCTATTATAAGAGTGTAAGTGTGGATTTGATAGAGAGGTAGAATGATGATCAATACAAGCATAGAATATCAAAAAGCAATTCTGGATAATCATTTTTTTACTGCTCGTATTATCTGCACTTTGAAAAATGGTACACAGCTTAAGTTCGATGAAACAAATTTGAGAGCGGATGGTGTAAAAATTTCAGATGCAGTAAGCGGCACAAACAATTTTGAAATTGGTACTGCTATCACAAATCAGTTGATATTATCTATTTACAATGAAAATGATGCATTTTCGGACTATGATTTTACTAATGCGGAAATGAAAGTTTGGATAGGATTGAAACTAGAATCTGGTATAGAATGGCTTAAAAAAGGTGTTTTTATCGCATCGGATCCAACAACAACACCGGATGTCATTACAATCAAAGCACTTGATAATATGAGTAAGTTTGACAAAGTGTATGATGGAAAATTAACTTTTCCGGCTACATTGCAAAAGATAGTGCAATATTGTTGTTTGCAGTGCGGTGTAGCACTTGCTGATAGCTTATTTGATAATTATACCTACGAAGTACATACAAACCCTTTAAAAGCATCAGAAAATGTTACATATCGTGCAATAATAGCGTACTGTGCGTTGCTGGCAGGATGTTATGCAAGATGTAATAGAGATGGCAAGTTGGAATTAAATTGGTACGACCGTACTGCCTTTGACAATATTGTTGATGGCGGTATTTTTGACATTACAGATAAAAATAACTATCAAAGTGGCTCTGAACTGGACGGTGGTAATTTTACAGACTATTCAAGCGGGGATGAATACGATAGCGGAAACTTTGTAGATGATTTACCTTACTGGCACTTATATCGCTTTAGTAGCTTATCAGTTAACACAGACGATATTTTAATTACAGGGGTTCGTGTTATTGCGGCAGATTCGGAAGATGAAACAGGGGATATCAAAGGAGAAACATATTTATGTGGAGCAGAAGGATATGTTGTAGATATCTCGGGAAATCCTTTTGTAGAAGCTGGCAGAGCGAAAGAAATTGCGGAATATTTAGCGACCAAAGTGGTTGGTATGAAATTTCGGGCATTTGATGCAAATGTGGAGGGAAATCCTGCATGGGAGGCAGGAGATGCAGTTGTACTGACAGATAGAAAAGGAAATTCTTACTATTCTTACATTACAAATGTTTCGTATAACATCGGAAATTATGCAAATATTTCATGTGGAGCAGAGCCGGCAGAGAGGCATAGCGCAGACCGGTATGAAGAGATTAATAAGATAGTTTCAGACATTAAAAAAAATGCTCAAAAAGAACTTACAAAGTATGAGAAGTTTCTCGAACAGCTCAATAGTTTAGCAACAAATGCGATGGGCTATTATGAGACGCAAGAGAAGCAAAATGATGGCAGCACAATTATGTATATGCATGATAAGCCGGATTTGAAAGATAGTACAGTTGTATATAAGAAAACGATTGACGGTTTCTTTTGGAGCAAAGATGGTGGAAGAACCTGGACATCTGGTATAGATAAAGATGGCAATGCAGTTTTGAATGTGATAGCTGCAACTGGAATCCGTGGAGACTGGATAGACGCAGATTCCATCACAGCTAAGCAGCTCTCTGTTGATTATAAAAAAGCAGTCACAAAAGAAATAGAAGATGCAGAAGGACAATTGAAAGAATGGTCTACATCTTATATTGCGCAGACGATAAGTACAGCAGAAGATAAAATTACTCTAAAAAATGCGAGAGAAATTGCTGCTCTGATGCACTGCTACACAAAAAACGGAGAGTTTTCTGACACATTAGAGCGGTGGCAGAACTCAAACACAACGGTAATTTCACTTGTAGAGCATAAAACACTTGGTAAATGTGTAAGATTTTCAGGTGCATCTACATCGGCATATTTACAACAATATTGGTCTGATATGCAGGCAGGTACTTATAAATTGCGATTTAAAGCTGCTACAGATGCAGGATATGAGAGTCGTGCAAGAGTGAAATGCAGTTTCAATTCGATGCAGAAATTTACGGATGCAGGAGCGTTAAAAGCAGATGAATGGACACCATTTGAAATTGAGTTTGAAGCTACAGCAACAGGAAAGAAATATCTTTATCTGTATGATTATGTATCAGGCATTCCGATTTATTTAAAAGATGTCGAGCTGCTTGGAAAATATGAGATATACAACGAAGCACAGATAGTTTTATTAGACGATAAACTCTCTCTGAAAGTAACAAAAGACGAAGTAAATTCTTTGATTGAGCAAAGTGCAGAATCAATTAGACTAAAAGCAAGTAAAATTTCGTGGCAGTCTACTTACTCATCTATGAGCGAAAGTGGTGTCCTGAAATGTACAAAAGCAGAATTGAAAGGAACACTAAAAGCTGGAAGTGATACAGGTTATTGGGTACAACTTGCGAGTACGGGAAAGCTAACAGGTGGATACGGAAGCAGTCAGTATGGCTACATTGACTACTCTGCTACAGCTAAAAATTTGAATACCGGAGCAACTCACAAAGGGTTACAGATTCAAGGTGGATGTTTGAGAATATCTGTCAATGAATTAGCAACAAGGTCATCAAGTAATGTAAGCGATACAGCGTACATCGGTGGTACTGGCACAATTTCTTATATTTCTAAGATTGTAAACAATGGAGATGGCACAATTACATGGTATACAAATGATTTAACATTTGAAAATGGTTTGATGGTAACAGATATCTAAGGAGTTGAAGATGGCGAAATATATAGCGAAAAAGGATGGCTTTGGTATTTTTTTAAGCAAACCGGAACAGATAGGAAAATATTTAAAAAGTGGTTGTGATATCTATAAAATAGAGGATGAAAAAGAAATATTGTTTGCGTCTCCTGACTCTGGTTTACCTAGAAAAATTCCAGATTTTGGTGCAGTTGAGACGTTTTCGTTGAAGGAGAATTTGTGATGGAAGAAAAAAAAGAGCAGAGAAAAGAGCAGAAAATAATGCCACTCAGTGCTGTATTAGAATGTGCTACAGAAGAGTTAGGAAGTGCAATTTTTGCAATCAAAAATAAATACAGCTTGCCAGCTGGTTTCCTCGATCTTGCGCTTACTCCTGTTGTGTGTAAAGTCAAAGAAATGAAGAATGCAGAGTTATCGCAAGTTTTAAAAGAATATATCAGAGAAGATGAAAAATAAATGCAAAAGAGGTGATTGAAAGTGCTTGTTGCAAATTTTAAAGAAAAAGATGAAGAAATCGAATTAGAAGGGCTCTGGCAGTATGATTTTGGTCAGAAACTGCAAATTACTGGTTTGGGACTCCCAGAAATTTTTGAAGTACATTTTTTTTGGCAGGGCTTAGAAAAAGCTAAAATTGTGACTGGGCATACTGAAAATGAAGTATCAAGTGTAGATATTCCGAACGAGGCTTTAGTACAGAGACGAATGATTACAGCATACATTTATTTATCCAGTGCGGAAGAAGGTGAAACAACAAACACTGTGAGAATGTTTGTGAATAAACGTCCTGCACCAGAAAATTTTGAAGTTTCTGAGAATGTTGATTTGTTTCATTATACACTTATGACGGTAGCTGAATATTTGAGACAGACAAAAATAGCAACAAATGAAACAAATAATAGCGTGATTGATGCAGAAGCATGGGCGCATGGACATTTGAATCATCCTGAGCGGAATGAAGATAATGCGAAATATTATGCAGAGCAGGCAAAAAAGGAAGCAACGTCGGTTTCAGGCAGGGCGGAAGAGGCAAAAAAAGACATTAATAAGTACGTACAGCAGAAAGAACATGAGCTGAAAGGTGAAACAGGCAATGTTTTTTTTGCAGCTTTTAAAGTTGTGCGAGGTCGGTTGAAAATGTATTCAGATTCAACCGTGGATAAAGTTCATTTTCAGCGTACAGGTAGTCGTTTAAAGTACAGATTAAAGTTCTAAGGAGTATATGAGTTATGAATACAGAAAACAATTATGTTGAAACAGACCTCGGAAATATATCGCTAAATCCTTGTGGAGAATATAATCAATCAATGCAGTATGAATATCTTGATTTAGTGAATTATCAGGGAGGTTCATATCTGTGCACAGTAGAGTTGGAAAATAAGATTACTGGAATTGCACCGGTGCAAGGGAAAAATACAGAGTGCTGGCAACTTGTTACACTTCCAGGGGACCTCACACCTGAATACATTGCAATGCATGATGATGTTGTAAACAAAGCAAAACAAGTAGAAGCATCGACTGCCGCAGCAGAGCTGGCACGGCAGGAAGCAGAATTGGCACTGGCAGATGTAGAACAGTTGCACTCAGATACAGTTAGTGCAGCGAACAGAGCGGCTGAAAGTAGAGATAGTGCCGCTGGATATGCACAGACAGCGGAAGTTGCAAGAGATAAAGTAAAAGAATCAGAAGAAAACGTAAATGCTCAGGTGACAGGGTTTGATATTCGTGTTGTAGAAAAAACGCAACAATCAGAGCGGGCGCTTGCTGATGCAAGACAGCAAGCCGTGCAGACTATTACAAAGCAACAGGAATTATCTGTGCAGGCAGTGAAAGATGAAACAGCAGAATACATCGAAGAACAGAAGAACACAGCAAAAGAAGAAATTAACAGCCATGCAGATGAGAAAATCGAAGAGATAAATCAAGCCTACAAACCGCTAGATGAGAAGGTAGAACTGTTGAACGAGGATGTTGACACTTTAAAAAACGACACGAAAGAGCTTAATGATAAGAAAATTACAAAGTTCTATGCATCAAATCAGGGTGAAACTCATATCACTGATTCTGACAATGGAAAGATTCAGGATATGGTTCTGTATGGAAAGAGCGAGCAGAACCAATACAAAGGGATAAATTTACTTCCTACGGACATTAGTTATTTCGAAACGATAGAAGTTTTGATTCCAAAAGGAACACGCATTTTTTGGGCTACAGACGGTACACCTGCTCTTGGCGGTAATTTCAAGTTCTATAATGAAGATAAAACTCAAGAGACATGGTTCGGAGTTGATATAGGCAAGACTGCAATGACAAGCACAATGAATATGGATGCTAAATATATGAAGTTCCTTATTTCCAAAGACCAATCAGTTAAAATATGTTTAGGCATTGGAGATGACCCAGTATATGAACCCTACACAGGCGGTCAGCCGTCCCCCTCGCTAGATTATCCGCAGGAGATAAAAAGCATTGTGAATCCAACAGTGAAGGTATCAAACGAAGATGGAACAAAATCTCAGACCGTCACTCTCCCGTATACATTGAATGCAATCCCTGTTTCAAGTGGTGGTAACGTTACAATCGACGGACAGCAGTATATTGCAGATTACGTGGATGTGGAGAGGGGAAAGTATGTTCAAATGATACAGACAGGCAAAGTTCAAAGCAACATAACGTGGATCATACAGAAACAATCAAAAGGGTATTCGCTTGGGTATTCAAATTTATATAAAAATGGCATATCAACAAATAAACCCGGAATGGGGAAGGCGTGGAAAAGCAATGTAGGAGATTCGTCGGAGGCATGGAGGAATGCTTTTTCGTTTGGAAAAAGTGACGTATTCTGGATTGTTCCATACGAGAATGACGGAAACATTACATCAGATGATATTAATGCATGGCTTGTGGAGCATCCAATGGATATAATGTATCCGCTTGCAGAACCCATCGAAACCGACCTAACACTAGAAGAGAATGAAGCGTTTAAGGCACTTGTCACAAACTACCCAGTAACCAACATCTCCGTCACATCCGACCAGCTAGACGGATATACAGTATTTAACTACCAGATTAATATGGTTAATGGTTGGAATTATGTAAAACAGCAGATAGGCGATACGAGGGAGTACATATATGATATAGACGCACGTACTCAGGACACTGATTTACAGGCGGCAGAAGCGTATGTTAACAGCGAATACGCAGTAGCACTCACAGAATTGGAGGTATGATTATGTTATACAGAACATTACTGAAACTTAAAGAAAGAAATGGACTTACAGATGATTTGAAAAATAAGATTGATATTTTCTTTGCGACTGGCAGGATTACTGAGGAACAGTATAATGAGTTGATGAATGTTGGTAAGGAAGAAGAACCGTGAGGCTTTATTTTTTACAAAAAAATCAAAAAGGATGGATAGAAGATGATGCACGAAATTATTTTACTATTAGAGCATAATTCGTTTATTAAAATTTTAATTCTTGCAGTGGCACTTGATACTGTGCTCGGAGTGCTGAGAGCACTGAAAGAGCATAAATTCAATAGTTCGGCAGGAATTGATGGAGCGATTAGAAAAACAGCAATGTTGTTGTCAATTTGTTTGCTGATGGCAACGGATGTTGTGATGAATATCAATATGCTATTCATGATGCCAGAACGGTATGTTAAACTGTTAGGAATACAGAAACTTGGGGTTTGCGAGTTCTTCTGCATTTTATTTGTGCTGTACGAAGCAGTGAGCATTTTGAAAAATATGACACTCTGCGGATTGCCGGTGCCTGTAAAAATCAAAAAATGGATTCAGAAATTTTTAGAAGATATGACAACAGAAATGCCAGAAGAAAGCGAAAGTGAGGAAAAATAATATGAGTAGAACAAAAGAACAGATTATCACAGCTATTATCAATGATGCAGTCAGTTTTGCAGTCAATATTGCAAACGACAATTCACACGGCTATTCTCAGCGTGTACGAAGTCTGTACGAAATTGACAATCCAAAGTCTTTCGATTGTTCCAGTCTTGTTTTAACTGCATATTACTGTGCATTTTTGAAAAACGGACTTACAAAGCAGGCAAGATACTTGAAAGAAAATTGCAGTTACACAGGCAACATGTTAAAAATGCTGAATGCCGGATTTGAAATTGTCGCAACAAATCAGACTGCTCACGCACAGATGAAGCGAGGCGACATCGAACTTAACACTACATATCATACCGCTCTGGCGACGGATGCGAACAACATTGTCCACGCTCGTAGTTCCGAGGGAACGACTGACACAGTAGACAATTCCGGAAATGAAATCAGAACTCAAGCATGGTATCTTTATAATCACGGCTGGACACACCGTTTGAGATTTACCGGCAAAGGGATTGACTTTAGCGGACTGACCGATACAGGAAGTTCCGAACCGGCAGGATACAGCTTTTCGCTCGAAACAGTGAAAGTTGGCAGCAAAGGGACAAGCGTGTTACTGTTGCAGGAAATTCTAAAAGCGAGAGGGTACTACAAAGGCTCTCTTGACAAAGATTTCGGCAGAGAAACGATGGATGCAGTCAATAAATATCAGATTGAGAGAGCAAAACAGGGAAAAATTATTGGAAATGGTAAAGGGGATGGTACCTGTAGTCAGGACATGTGGCGTGACTTGATTGCGATCTGAGTGGCAAAAGAAGAGGGCAGATAAAACCTATCTGTCCTCTTTTGAATGTTTAGCTTTAATTTCTTTTTCTGTCGGATTCTGTCGGAATTACTTGCCAGCCTTTGTAAGTTGTACTGGTGTATGTACCGCCGAGCATTGCCCTTTTTGCACCTGACAACCCCGAACGGACATTTTTAAATTGTTTACTATCAGGCAAACACCCAAAGAGTTCTTCGCAATTCTCTCTGAGCCAAAAATTTAGAGAATGGAATTTGTAATCTTTTCCGTCCGGAGAGATTAGATGCCAGTCTTTTGCATTGATGTTGGTTTTAAAACGTCCCGCTTTAGGGCTTTTCTTAGCATGTTCGGTTCCTGATTTTAGATTCTCGGTCTGCCCTTTTTTTGACAGTCTCTTTTTCGCATCGTCACTCCAGGGATGAGGTTTTCCCTTCGCTATATCAGATTTTCTTTTACGTCTACACTCATTTGAGCAAGTTATCTTTTTGTCGCTCGGAGAGCATTTAAACTCCGTGCCACAAATTACACATTTTCTAATCATTCTTCAAAACGTCGCCTGGTTGCAGGTCTAGCAATTCGCAAATTCTTTCAATTGCGATAATGCCAACAACTTCTCCCTTTCTAATTTTTTGTATTGTACTCTCACTGAGTATCTTTTCTTGTCTTAAGCGGCTAGTTGTATAACCAGCTGCTTTGAGAGATTTTAAAATGTCAATTTTGTATTTTAACATTCTGTTTCCTCCTCTTCGACATTCAAATACACTCTATGCCCTACCATTCCGGTATCGAGGGCATAAAAGCAAGGCTTTACGTTTCCCTGTAACACTTCGTTAATATCGTAATTCCAACCCCATGCTGATTCGACATATAAACGACCGTTTTTGTCCTCTGCTAATGTAAAATACTCGTTCATCGGCAATTCTACGCTTAATCTTTCTGCAAAATCACCGTGCGGATGAGGAACCTTGAAGGTATACACATATTTTTTCTCTGCACCCATTACTTCATAATTTTTGTAAATCTCAAATCTCATTTTGCATCCTCCTATTTTGGTTAAAACTTATTTACCTTCCTATTTTGTCACATTCTACAAAACAGGAACCATTCCATTTACAGAAATTAATTTCAGTTCCATTGCCTCTATAATCTTTTTGACCAAAACCGTATACTTGACCAATCGCAGGTTTAAAAACAACAAGATTTCCTTCTTCTCCATCTTTAGCGGAAAAACAGCCAACTTTTTCAGAAAAGTTGTATTTTCCATTTTGCATCTTACAAACCCACGGTTTGCTATATCTGCGTTTATTGTAACTCATGTACTCTTTTAAAACTACATTTTTAATTTCTTTTACCATCTTTGCTTCCTCCCATGCTTTTTTTAATCCAGAGGAAATAGTCATCCCAACTTTTTTTACAAGTTCCCACGCTCTTTTCATAATTTTTGATAAGTCATATTTTTTCATGTCTATTTCCTCCTTAGATTTTTTATTTGTTATCTCTTAACTTGTCTTTATGATACACCATTTTTGGTGTAAAGTCAAGTGGCTTTTACAACTTTTTTGGTGTTTTTTGAATTAAAATTGAACGAGGATGCAGGGATGTGAAAAAGATTTGATTGCAATTTAATATTTGCTAAGTTAGAACAATAACAACAAAAGGCTGCCGTATAATTGGCAGCCTTTCTTATATTTATTAGGTGAACAAGTCTCAATAAACAAGTAATGAACAAATAATAAACAAACAATAGCTTTTTTACTACTTTTTATCACTTCTTAAAAGACTTAAAATCCTTAATTTTAAAGGAGTTATTAGAATTTACCAGCTTTAGCAGCTTCTTCTACGGCTACAGCTACGGCTACAGTCATACCAACCATTGGGTTGTTACCGGCACCGATTAATCCCATCATTTCTACGTGAGCCGGTACAGAAGAAGAACCAGCAAACTGAGCATCAGAATGCATACGTCCAAGTGTATCAGTCATACCGTAAGAAGCAGGACCTGCTGCCATGTTGTCTGGGTGAAGAGTACGTCCTGTACCACCGCCAGAAGCAACGGAGAAGTATTTTTTACCAGCTTCGATACGTTCTTTTTTGTAAGTACCTGCAACTGGATGCTGGAATCTTGTCGGGTTAGTGGAGTTACCTGTGATAGAAACATCAACGTCTTCTTTCCACATGATAGCAACACCTTCACGAACATCATTTGCACCGTAGCAGTTAACTTTTGCACGAAGTCCTGTAGAATAAGGTTTTCTGAATACTTCTTTTAATTCGCCTGTATAGTAATCATATTCTGTTTCAACATAAGTAAATCCGTTGATACGTGCAATAATCTGAGCAGCATCTTTTCCAAGACCGTTTAAGATAACACGCAGAGGCTCTTTACGAACTTTGTTTGCTTTTTCAGCGATACCGATAGCACCTTCAGCAGCAGCGAAAGATTCGTGACCAGCTAAGAATGCGAAACATTTTGTATCTTCTTCAAGAAGCATTTTTCCTAAGTTACCATGTCCAAGACCTACTTTACGCTGGTCAGCAACAGAACCAGGAATACAGAAAGACTGAAGACCTTCGCCGATTGCAGCAGCAGCGTCAGCAGCTTTTCTGCAGCCTTTTTTGATTGCGATAGCAGCGCCTACTGTGTAAGCCCATTTAGCATTTTCGAAGCAGATAGGCTGAATGCCTTCTACCATTTTGTAAACATCAAGACCTGCAGCTTTTGTTACTTCTGCAGCTTCTTCAATGGTATTGATACCGTATTTGTTCAGAGCAGCAAGAACTTGCTTCTCTCTTCTTTCATATGATTCAAATAAAGCCATTAATTTATCCTCCTATTCTTTCTATGACAGTCGCAGTGATAAAAATAAATTATGTAATCAGTCGTCAGAAATTATTCTTTTCTTGGGTCGATGATTCTCACTGCATCGTCAACACGGCCATACTGTCCCTGAGCTTTTTCAAATGCAGTATTTGCATCATCACCAGCTTTGATGAAGTCCATCATTTTACCGAAGTTGATGAATTTGTATCCAATGATTTCATCATCTTCGTCAAGAGCAACACCTGTTACATAACCGTCTGTCATTTCCAGATAACGAGGTCCTTTTGCAAGAGTTCCGTACATAGTACCAACCTGAGAACGAAGACCTTTACCTAAATCTTCAAGACCGGCACCGATTGTCAGACCATTTTCAGAGAAAGCACTCTGGCTTCTTCCGTATACAATCTGTAAGAACAGTTCTCTCATAGCTGTGTTAATTGCATCACATACAAGGTCTGTGTTAAGAGCTTCAAGAATTGTTCTTCCTGGTAAAATTTCAGATGCCATAGCTGCAGAATGAGTCATACCGGAACATCCGATTGTTTCAACTAAAGCTTCCTGAATAATACCATCTTTTACATTTAAGGTTAATTTACATGTACCCTGCTGAGGAGCACACCAGCCTATACCATGAGTAAAACCTGAGATGTCTTTGATTTCTTTTGCTTTTACCCATTTTGCTTCTTCTGGGATTGGAGCTGCGCCGTGGTTTACACCCTGATGTACCGGACACATTGTTTCTACTTCGTGTGAATAAATCATTTTAAAACTCCTTTCAAGAATATATAATTCAAGTGCGTTAGAAATTTAACGTCCTATTCTTCATTATTGTCTCATAAAAAGATAAAAAAATCCAGATCTATTTCAAAAAAAATTGAATCCAGAAAATTTAAACAATGAAAATGGTAACATAGTTGAGTTTGGAAAATAAAAATGGTATGATGAAAATAAAATAAAACTGCATAAAAAAGGCAGAGAAAGAAGGCAAAAATGAGAGTGGCAAACTATTGGGAGGGAAAGCATTATGCATTTTTCTGTAATAAAGAATGTGAATTTTTTCCATGTCATCAGACGAAACATCCGGAAAAATTCAATTGTCTGTTCTGTTATTGTCCCCTGTACGCATTAGGAGATAAATGTGGAGGAAATTTCCAGTTTACGAGAGATGGAATCAAAGACTGCAGTAACTGTGCGCTTCCGCATAATCCGGATAATTATGGATATATAACCGGAAAATATCAGGAAATTATGGAAATTGTAAAGCAGAATGCGGATTTAAAAGAAGAAAAATAAGAAAAACAGGTTACAAAAACCAAAATAATTGCAAAATGATTGATCGAAGAAATAAGATGGTTTGGACTTCCAAAATTTCGTATATCAAGGTATAATAGGACAACAGAAAAATGTAAAAAACTGTCTCTCAAGAAGAAACAGAGACAGTAAAAAATAAGATGTATGAAAGAAAATGGGAGGGCAAAGATGTATCAGGCATTACTTTTTGATTTAGATGGAACATTGACAGCATCAGGAGAGGGAATTACAAAATCCATTCAGTATGCATTAAGAAAAATGGGGTATGAATCTCTTGCGGAAGATTTGAAAAAATTAGAAGTTTTTGTTGGACCACCGCTTTTAGAACAGTTAATGGAATACTGTCAGATTGAGGAACCGGAAGCAGAACAGGGCGTTGCCTACTATAGAGAACGTTACAATGTGGTTGGATATTATGAGAATAAACCTTATAAGGGGATTCGCAAGCTTCTGCCAAAATTAAAGAAAAAAGGCTACAAACTGGCAGTTGCTTCTTCCAAACCACAGGGAATGGTAGATGCAGTGCTTGAACACTTTGAACTCAATGAATATTTTGATGTCATCGAGGGTAGTGATGTCAATCTTCCAAGAATGACAAAATCAGATGTGATTGAAATTGCACTAAAAAAACTAGGATTTTTTGAAGCAGAAAAACGAAAAGGTGTTGTCATGATTGGTGACAGAAAATATGATGTGGCTGGTGCGACGGCGTCTCGGCTTGATTGTATTGGAGTCGCTTATGGATATGGCGGAACAGAAGAATTAGAATCAGCAGGTGCGATAAAGGTAGTACAGACGGTAGAAGAACTCGGAGAATTTTTGGGAGTCAGTAAAAAAGCCAGATTCCATGATATTGGAAAAGAGTTATTTTCCACACCGGTTTATCCGGGAGACCCGGCACCGTCAAAGACTCCATTTTATGAAATCAAAAAGGGAGATGACTGTAATCTTACCATTCTTTCTTTTGGAAGTCATAATGGAACACACTTAGATGCACCGAAACATTTCTGTGAAGGCAAACATGGAGTTGACCAGATTCCACTTGAAAAATGTCTGGGTGAATGTAAAGTGATAAAAGCTGAGGGTGTAATCGGAAAAGAAGAGATGGAAGCTTTATTAGCAGATGGTACAAAGAAGCTTTTAATCAAAGGAGAAATTCTTCTGACACCGGAAAGTGCAAAAGTATGCGTAGAGGCCGGACTGGATTTGATTGGAGTAGAAAGTCAGACCGTTGGAGGAAAAGGAACGCAAAAAGCGGTGCATCAGACTTTACTTTCAGCTGAAATTGTAATTTTAGAAGGGTTAGTGTTAGGAGAAGTGACACAAGGAACGTATTTTTTAAGTGCTCTGCCGATGAAAATGGAAGGGCTTGATGGCTCTCCGGTCAGACCGGTATTGATTGAGTATTAAGAAGAAAAAAGAGCTATCTCTGATAGGTAAAAAAATAACCGGACGGGTTTTCCTGTCCGGTTTGTATGTTAAGGTTTAAAGTTCAGCTAATAAAATCGCAGCGAACATAAGGACACAGCCAATCAACTCCCGTGTGCTTAAAGTCTGATGTAAAATCACCCATCCGGCAAGGACAGAGATGACAGATTCCAGACTTAAAATTAAAGAGGCAATGGTTGGATTTAAATTTCTCTGGCCGATAATCTGTAGGGTATAAGCAACACCGCAGGAAAGGATTCCGGCGTATAAAATCGGTGCCCAGGCTGCACAGATACTGGAAAGCTTTGGATTTTCCAGCACGAACATTGGAATCGCAGATAACATTGAGGCAATAAAAAGCTGGATACAGGAGAGTTTGACTCCGCTTACTTTAGAGGAAAAGTAATCAACTACTAAAATGTGAAAAGAGAAAAATAAGGCACCAAGAAGTATCAGGGCATCTCCTTTGGTAAGTGTAAGACTTCCACTCATACATAACAGATAAAGACCAACAAGGGCAATCAATACACTAATCCAGATTTTTAAATTTACTTTTCGTTTCAAAAAGATACCCAGAATCGGAACGATCACGATATAAAGTGCGGTAATAAATCCGGCTTTTCCGACTGAAGTATATAAAATTCCGATTTGTTGCAAAGAAGTCGCAATAAAAAACAGAATACCACAGGAGATACCTCCAAGAATGCTCTCTTTTGGCCGGTCATGCAAAGTATCTTTGTCAACTTTTTTTGCAGTACGTTTTTGGTTCCAGAAGATAACAGGAATTAAAATGAAACTGCCAACAAAACAACGGACAGCATTAAAAGTAAAAGGACCGACGTAGTCCATTCCAACACTTTGGGCGACAAAAGCAACGCCCCAGATAAAAGCGGCGAGAAATAAAAGCAGAGAGCTTTTGAAAGATTTAGTTTTCATAATAGAAAAACTCCTTCATATTTGTATAGTTTGTATAGATTATAGCATTCAAAAAAGTAAACTGCAATTACAGAATAAAAGATAGAGAAAATAGAGGAGAAAAAAGAAATGATAGCAAATAAAGAAGAGATTAGAGTTGGGCAGGTTATTGTACACATCTTAGATTCTACCGTTGGGATGCCTGTGCTTTCTGACACAGTATTAGATTATGGTTCAGACTTTGCTGATTTTATAAAAGCACATATCTTTAAAACAGATAACAGTGATGATATCAGAAGATGCGTATTTGAAGAAGAGTCTGCAATTTATAGTTATCTTCAAGAATGGAACAGTGAAAATTTTGTAGATCTCTCAAAAAAAATAGCGGAAGAATTATTTACGATTATGAATCAGAATATTGAAATTCCACAGGCCGATTTAATAATAGCAGAATATGAATTGGAAAAACGAAAATATCTTGCAATTTTAAAAATGGATTATAAGAGTTTTTACACTCATTTGACCAATTCGGATCCGTGGGGAAATAATAATGAGATTATCAGACAAAAAGCGATTTTGCCAGGGGAAAACCAGAAACTTTCAGAGGCAGCTCTCCTCGATTTTGAAGCCCCTCAATATGTGCGTTTGACCGAAAAGAAGTATGAGATAAATGGTGTCAAATCCTATTATTTTTCAAAGTTATTCTTAAAATGCAAGGCATCGCTTTCCGCAAAAAGCCGGTTAAATCTTGTCAGCAAAGCAGTATCCGAGGTTCAGAAAAAATTTTATCATGAATCGGAACAGTTTGAAGTCCAGATGGAGACAAAGAGTATTATTAATGAAGAGTTTTCTAAAGATGGAGTACTTGATGTACCGGTTGTAATGGATAAAATTTTTAAAGAACATCCTAATATGAGAAAAGAAGTTGAAGAAAAATTAGAGAAATACAATCTTGCAAATACAACTGTAGAGCCGCAAAATCCGACAACGACGAAAAAATTTACCAAACAGCATCTGATGACGGACACGGGTATTGAATTGAAAATTCCCATGGAAGAATATAACAATAAAGACAGAATAGAGTTTATTACCAATTCGGATGGGACGATTTCCGTGTTAATTAAAAATATCGGCTGCATTGAAAGTAAGTAGAAAACATGATATAATATATTGTTTTCAGTCAAAAAAGAAAAGTAGGAGGTTTTACTGAATATGAAACGAGAAAAGTTTTCTTCCAGACTCGGATTTATTCTGATTTCGGCAGGATGTGCAATCGGGCTTGGAAACGTATGGCGTTTTCCATATATTTCGGGAAAATATGGCGGAGCGGCATTCGTACTGATTTACTTATTCTTTCTTGCAATTTTAGGACTGCCGATCATGGTTATGGAATTTGCAGTCGGACGTGCAAGTCAGAAAAGTATTGCAACTTCCTTTAATGTACTTGAGAAAAAGGGAAGTAAGTGGCATGTTTACCGTTATTTTGGTATGGCGGGAAATTATCTGTTAATGATGTTTTATACAACCATCGGAGGCTGGATGCTTCAGTATTTCTTTAAGATGGCAAAAGGTGATTTTGTCGGATTAAATGCAGAACAAATCAGCAGGGTATTTGGAGAGGTTTCCACAAGCAAAAACAGCATGATTTTCTGGATGTTTGTGATTGTTGTACTTGGATTTTTAGTCTGCTCTCTTGGACTGCAAAATGGTGTAGAGAAGATTACTAAAGTCATGATGGTAGTGCTTCTGGCATTGATGTTGGTGCTGGCAGTCCGCTCCTGTACGTTAGATGGTGCATCAGAGGGATTAAAGTTCTACTTGCTTCCGGATTTTAAGAAGCTGACAGAATATAATGTCACAGAAGTTGTATTTGCAGCGATGGGGCAGGCGTTCTTTACTTTAAGCCTTGGAATCGGTGCACTTGCAATTTTTGGAAGCTATATTGGAAAAGAAAGAAAACTGACCGGAGAAGCTATCAGTATTACAATTTTGGATACCTTTGTTGCAATTGTTGCGGGATTGATTATTTTCCCGGCCTGTTTTGCTTTTGGCGTAGACCCTGGAGAAGGACCGGGACTGGTATTTGTAACTCTGCCAAACGTATTTAACGCAATGGCAGGTGGAAGAGTCTGGGGAACATTCTTCTTTTTATTTATGACATTTGCAGCGTTATCTACAATCATTGCAGTATTCCAGAATATCATTGCATTTGCACAAGATTTATGGGGATGGGGGCTTAAAAAGGCAAGTTTTGTCAATATGATTGCAGTATTTGTTTTATCCCTGCCATGTATCTTTGGAATGACCATCTGGAGTGACTTTACGATTCTTGGAAAAGATATTATGGGATTTGAAGATTTCCTGGTAAGTAATAATTTATTACCACTTGGTTCTTTAGTTTATCTGATGTTTTGTGTCTCTCGTTATGGATGGGGATGGGACAACTTCTTAAAAGAAGCAAATACAGGAGCAGGAATTTCTTTCCCGAAAAAAATTCGTTTTTATCTGAACTATATTCTGCCGTTGATTGTACTGTATATCTTTTTCCAGGGATACTGGAGTCTGTTTCAGAGTTTATAGAAAAATTCCTTGAAATCGCTTAAGTTTACAGGTATACTTAGGTCAGGATATGCAAAAAGGCAGATTTAAGAAGATTTAAGAATGGAAGAAATCCTTAAAACTGTCGGAATAAAAAATTAGGAAATACAAGAGGAAAAACCATGAAGAGAATTTTATTAAAATTAAGCGGAGAAGCACTTGCAGGTCCAAAAAAAACAGGATTTGACGAAGCAACAGTTATGGAAGTGGCACGTCAGGTAAAGACTTTGGTGGACGAGGGAATTCAGGTTGGAATCGTAATTGGAGGCGGTAATTTCTGGAGAGGCCGTACCAGCGAAAATATCGACCGTACAAAAGCAGACCAGATTGGTATGCTGGCAACTGTTATGAATTGTATTTATGTGTCAGAAATTTTCCGTGCAGCAGGAATGAAGACAAATGTACTGACTCCGTTTGAATGTGGTTCTTTTACAAAATTATTCTCAAAAGACCGTGCAAACAAATATTTTGAAAAAAATATGGTTGTTTTTATGGCAGGTGGTACCGGACATCCGTATTTTTCAACGGATACAGCAACTGTACTTCGTGCAATTGAAATTGAAGCAGAGACTATCTTCCTTGCAAAAGCAATTGATGGTGTTTATGACAGCGACCCGAAAACAAATCCGGATGCAAAGAAATATGATGAAGTCAGCATTGATGAAGTCATCGCAAAGAATTTACAGGTTGTAGATATGACCGCTTCTATTTTATGCAGAGACAATAAAATGCCGATGCTGGTATTTGGTTTAAATGAAAAAGACAGTATTGTAAATACTGCTCATGGAATCTTTACAGGAACAAAAGTATTGGTATAAAAGCAGGAGGGATTTTTTAATATGGCAGACGAAAGAATTGAAAAATATGAAAGCAAGATGACAAAGACTCTTGAGAGTCTGGAAAAAGAACTGTCCACAGTTCGTGCAGGACGTGCAAATCCGCATATCTTAGATAAAATCACAGTAGACTATTATGGAGCACCAACTCCACTTCAGCAGGTAGCAAATGTTACAGTACCGGAAGCAAGAATGATACAGATTCAGCCTTGGGAAGCATCTTTAATCAAGGAAATTCAGAAAGCGATCCTTTCTTCTGATTTAGGATTAAATCCAAATACAGATGGAAAAATAATTCGTCTGGTATTACCGGAGCTGACAGAGGAACGAAGAAAAGAACTGGTAAAAGATGTAAAGAAAAAAGGGGAAGCTGCAAAAGTTGCAGTCCGCAATATCAGAAGAGATGCCAACGATGCGTATAAGAAACTGGCAAAACAGGATGTGTCTGAGGATGAAATCAAAGAACTGGAAGACAAAATCCAGAAACTCACAGACAAGTTTGTGAAAAATATTGACAAAGCAGTAGAAGAAAAATCAAAAGAGATTTTAACTGTATAAGCTGTATAAAACAGAGGGGGCACATACATATTACGTATTGTGCCCCTTTTATGCGTAGGAGGAAAAAATGGTAATACCGAATCATGTGGCAATTATTCTGGATGGAAACGGACGTTGGGCAAAAAAGAAAGGGATGCCAAGAACGTATGGGCATGTCAAAGGCTGTGAAAATCTGGAAAAAATCTGTTCTGTTGCAAAAGAACTGGGAGTAAAATATCTGACCGTATATGCATTTTCTACGGAGAACTGGAAACGATCCAAAGAAGAGGTGGATGCGCTGATGAAATTATTCCGTAATTATATGAAAAAGTGCATTAAAATTTCAAGGGATAATAAGATGCAGGTACGTGTCATTGGAGATCCGACAGCATTTGACCCTGATTTACAGGAAAAAATTAAAGAGTTAGAAGAATATTCCAGTCAGTACGATGAATTATATTTTCAGATTGCTTTAAACTATGGAAGCCGTGATGAAATTAAAAGAGCGGTACAGAAGATGGCAGAGGATGTAAAAGCAGAAAAGTTAAATCCGGAAGAAATTTCGGAACGGACGATTTCTGATTATCTTGACACGAAAGGACTTCCTGACCCGGATTTGTTAATCCGCACCAGTGGAGAAGAGCGTCTTTCAAACTTTTTAATGTGGCAGCTTGCCTATACAGAATTTTATTTTACCGATGTGGCATGGCCGGATTTTAATAAAGCAGAGTTTGAAAAGGCAATTGCAAAATACAATCAGAGAGACCGTCGTTTTGGTGGGGTAAAGGAGGAGCCGGCAAATGTTTAAGACGAGACTGATTAGCGGAATTATTCTGGTCATCATTGCACTTGCAACGATTATTCCGGGAGGTCCGGTGCTTTATGTGACTTTGCTTGCAATTTCTTTGATTGGCATGCAGGAATTATACCGTGCGATGAAAGTGCGTGAGAAAAATTTTAATTTTCTGGAACTTGCGGGTTATGCCGGTGCAGTTTGTTATTACCTTTCTTTATTAAAAGGTGGAGAACTCCCGCAGATGGCATTGATGTTTGCACTTGTGCTCTTAATGGCTGTGTATGTATTCACGTATCCAACCTATCATGCAGACCAGATTATGTCGGCAATGTTTGGAATTCTCTATGTGGCAGTTATGCTTTCTTACATCTATAAGACCCGATGCTTAGAAGGCGGTGGCTGGCTGGTTGGTCTGATCTTTTTAAGCTCCTGGGGAAGCGATACCTGTGCATACTGCGTGGGAATGTTGATTGGAAAACACAAGATGGCTCCTGTTTTAAGTCCGAAAAAATCAGTAGAAGGCGGAGTTGGTGGAGTAATCGGCGCAGCCCTGCTTGGTGCAATTTATGCACTGGTTATCTCAAATTGGAATGGTACGTCCACTCATACGCCTCTTATGTATGCCTTAATCTGTGCAGTGGGCGCACTGATTTCCATGGTAGGAGATTTGGCTGCATCGGCGATTAAGAGAAATAAAGAAATTAAAGATTATGGAACATTAATTCCTGGACATGGCGGAATTTTAGATCGGTTTGACAGTGTAATCTTTACCGCACCGTTTATTTATTTTCTGTCCATGATACTTTTGTAGAAAGGATTGAACTTACATGAAGAAAATTGCGATATTAGGTTCGACAGGTTCAATAGGAACGCAGACGCTTGATGTCATCAGCAAAAAAGAAGATTTGGAAGTGGTCGGGATTTCTGCCGGAAGCAATATTGAGATGCTTGAAGCACAGATTCGTCGGTTTCATCCTCTTTTAGCAGCTGTTGGTGATGAAAAAAAAGCACAAGAATTAAAAATCAAAGTGGCAGATACAAACTGCAGGGTAGTCGGTGGAATGGATGGACTTTTGGAACTTGCTCAGATGGAAGAGTCTGATATTTTAGTGACTGCGATTGTGGGAATGATTGGAATCCGTCCGACAATTGCCGGAATTGAAGCCGGAAAAGACATTGCTCTGGCAAATAAAGAGACTTTGGTAACGGCAGGGCATTTGATTATACCGCTTGCAAAAAAATGTAAAGTGCGGATTCTTCCGGTGGACAGTGAACACAGTGCGATTTTTCAGGCATTAAACGGAGAAGAAAGCAGACGGATTCATAAATTATTAGTGACTGCTTCGGGCGGTCCGTTTCGTGGAAAAAAACGGGAAGAATTGGAAAATGTACAGGTAGAAGATGCCTTAAAGCATCCAAACTGGTCAATGGGACAGAAAATTACGATTGATTCAGCAACACTGGTCAATAAAGGGTTAGAAGTAATGGAAGCAAAATGGCTGTTTGGAGTTCCGGTTGAACAGATTCAGGTTGTCGTTCAGCCACAAAGCGTGATTCATTCAATGGTGGAATTTGAAGATGGTGCAGTTATGGCACAGCTTGGAACCGCAGATATGCGTCTGCCAATCCAGTATGCCTTATATGGCGGAGAACGTCGCTTTTTAGATGGAGAACGTCTGGATTTTGCAGCATTAAAATCAATTACATTTGAAGAACCTGATATGAAAACCTTCCGTGGGCTTCCACTTGCAATCAAAGCATCGAAAATTGGCGGTTCTATGCCGACGGTGTTTAATGCGGCAAATGAAAAAGCGGTTGGAATGTTTTTGAAAAAGCAGATTCGTTTTCTTGACATTTATTCAATTATTGAAGAAACCATGCAGACACATACTGTAATTGAGCGACCGGATGTAGAGACAATTACGGAATTAGAGCAGGATGTATATAGACAGATTGGAGGCAGATGGTAAGTTGTCGAAGCTATTAAATATACTCGTCGCGATTATTATCTTTTCTGTGATTGTAGTGTTCCACGAATTAGGACATTTTCTTCTGGCTAAGAAAAATGGAATTGAGGTAACTGAATTTTCTCTTGGAATGGGTCCACGTCTTTTATCGACGGTAAAAGGAAATACACGCTATTCTCTAAAACTATTTCCAATTGGCGGTTCCTGCATGATGGTAGGAGAAGACGGAGAAGAAGATGGACCAGGTTCTTTTGGGCATGCATCTGTCTGGGGACGAATCAGTGTAGTTGCAGCCGGACCAATATTTAATTTTATTCTTGCATTTGTGTTTGCATTGGTCATTACGAGTGTGATGGGATATGACCCGCCAAAGGTACTTTCGGTGGAAGAAAATTCTCCGGCCGAAGAGGCAGGATTACAAGTGGGAGATATCATTACGAGTTTTCAGGGGAAACCTATTTCCATCGGCAGGGATATCAGTTTGTATGAATCTCTTTATGGAATGCAGCAGGATCAGATTAAGATGACTGTAAAAAGAGACGGAAAAAAGATTGATTTAAATTTTAAAGCTGCAAGTGAAAAGAAATATATGTTAGGCTTTTCTTATGTTCCGGATGGAGAACCGGAAATTACGGAAGTCTTTGTCGATGGAGCGATGATGAAAGCCGGAGTGCTTGCAGGAGATGTGATTACCGCAGTAGATGGAACGAAAGTTTCGACAGGAGAAGAACTTCAGACGTATCTGGGAGAGCATCCGCTTGGAGAGAATGCTGTGACGATTACGGTTTCGAGAGATGGAAAAGAGAAAGAATTTACGGTTCAACCAACGGTACGGACACAGGTCAGCACTGGATTTGTCTATAATCTGTATCGGGAAAAGACAAATTTCTTTGGTGTGTTAAAATACAGTGCAGTGGAAGTCCGATATTGGATTTCAAGTACGATTGACAGTTTGGGACTACTAATCAAGGGGACGTTTCGTGTCAACGACCTGTCAGGTCCGGTCGGAATTGTAGATGCAATCGGAAGTTCCGTAGAAGAGGCAAAATCAGAGGGAACCGTTGTGATGTGGATGCAGATGTTCTACTGGGCAATTCTGTTATCTGCAAACTTAGGTGTCATGAATCTTCTTCCGCTTCCGGCACTTGATGGGGGACGACTGGTATTTTTACTGATTGAGGCGGTAACGAAAAAGAAAGTCAATCCGAATATCGAGGGAATGATTCATTTTGCCGGATTTGTACTTTTAATGGCTTTGATGGTTTTTGTATTTATGAATGATATAAAACGTTTATAATGGAAAGAAAAATGGTTTGAGGTTTTGACCTTGAACCATTTTTTCACGTTTTGGGAAAGAGAGGCATATCTTAAAGCGATGAGCCTTTTGAGGTGTTTTATGCGAAGAAACGGACTAAGAGCAATGCAAAATGACCAGATTGATAAAGGCGGTCTTAAGATTTCAGTTGTTTCGTCGAACAGAAATCGTCCAATTGCAAATGCGAGGATTGAAATCACTTATACAGGAGACCCGGAGAGGATTGTAGAGCGTCTGATAACAGATGAAAATGGTCAGATTCCTGAAATTGAATTGTCAGCACCGCCGATTGAGTACAGTATGACGCCGTCTGAGTATCAGCCGTATTCCGAGTATGATTTTCGGATTACGGCTGATGAGTTTGAACCAATTACAATTTCAGGTGCAGAAATTCTGCCTGAGATTACTGCACTTCAAACGATAAAACTTAATGAGAGAAGTATAAGAGAACCATTTGAGGTTATTACAATTCCAGACCATACCCTGTATGGAAATTATCCACCGAAGATTCCGGAAGATGAGATTAAACCGGTGGATGAAAGTGGAGAAATTGTTTTAAGCAGGGTCGTAATACCGGAATTTATTGTGGTACATGATGGTTCACCGGAAGACTCTACGGCAAATGATTACTATGTGCGATATCGGGATTATATTAAAAATGTAGCTTCGAGTGAAATTTATGCGACCTGGCCGAGAGAAACGATTAAGGCAAATGTACTGGCAATTATGTCATTTACTTTAAATCGGGTGTATACAGAATGGTATCGAAACAGGGGATATGATTTTACGATTACTTCCTCTACAGCGTTTGATCATAAATGGATTTTTGGAAGAAATATTTTTGATACGATTTCAGAAGTGGTAGATGAAATCTTTTCGTCTTACCTGTCACGGCCGGGAGTACGTCAGCCGATTCTGACTCAGTACTGTGATGGGGAACGGGTTTCGTGTCCTGGCTGGATGACCCAGTGGGGCAGTAAATATCTTGGGGATGGAGGGTATTCGGCCATTCAGATTCTTAGAAATTTCTATGGAAGTAATCTGTACATTAATACAGCAGAGGAAATCTCAGGGATTCCGCTTTCCTGGCCGGGATATGATTTGGATATCGGGGCTTCCGGAGATAAGGTGTCACAGATTCAGGAACAGTTAAATGCAATCCGTGAGGGGTATCCGGCACTGCCGAAGGTTCGGGTAGATGGAATTTATGGAGAAGGAACACAAAGAGCTGTTCGGGAATTTCAGAGAATCTTTGGGCTTCCGGTGACAGGAATCATTGACTATCCAACCTGGTATCGGATTCAGGATATTTATGTTGGAGTGACAAGGATTGCAGAATTAGTATAATTGGTTGAATTGTTTGAATTGCCAATATATAAAAAGAAATTATTTAAAGATTCCATTAAAAGATAAAAATATTTCAAAAAGAAAGATAAATTATTCACAAATACAGTATGGATAAGCCATAAAATATGTTGCATAATGAAGGGGAGAAAGGATACGGTAAATGGATTGGAAAAAGGAGAAGATAAATTTATGAAAGAACAGGATAAAAGATTACAGGATTTAGGGGTACAGATTTCAATTTATCGGAAACAGAAAAAGATGACACAGGCACAGTTAGCAGTAGAGATTGGTATTAGCCGGACACATATGAGTAACATTGAGGCATTGAATATGCCGACTCAGATTTCGGTGGATACATTATTTAAGATTGCGGATGTACTGGGAATTAAAGTTTCTAATTTGTTTGAAGAGATTTAAATAAATAATGGGGTATGATATGAGTCAGTAAAGTGGGCATTCGCAATCTGCTTATCTGCATTTGGAAAAATTCTATATGAATCAGAGCAGAACAGGAATGTCTACTTTACAAACTGATGAAAAAGCGATAGAATAAGACCAGATGAAAATAAAAAAGAACAGGGAAAAAGGCTGTCAGGCTAAAAGAACTCTTTTGGCAGGACAGCTTCTTTTTTTCAGGCAGATGGAGGATGCATGTATGGCAAAGTATATGATGGCGCTGGATGCTGGAACAACCAGCAACCGCTGTATTCTTTTTAATGAAAAGGGGGAAAAAGTCAGTCTGGCACAGAAAGAATTTACCCAGTATTTTCCAAAACCAGGCTGGGTGGAACATGATGCAAATGAAATCTGGTCAAGCCAGCTTGGAGTTGCGGTAGAAGCAATGCAGAAAATCGGGGCGACGGCTTCAGATATTGCGGGAATTGGAATTACCAATCAAAGAGAGACAGCGATTGTATGGGATAAAAAGAGTGGAGAACCGGTTTATCATGCAATTGTATGGCAGTGCAGACGAACTTCTCAGTATTGTGATTCCTTAAAAAAGAAAGGACTCACAGAAACATTTCGCCAAAAAACCGGTTTGATTGTGGATGCGTATTTTTCAGGAACGAAAATTAAATGGATTCTGGACCATGTAGAGGGAGCAAGAGAGAAAGCAGAAAAGGGAGAACTGCTTTTTGGAACAGTGGAGACCTGGCTGATTTGGAAACTGACAAAGGGGGCAGTGCATGTTACGGATTATTCCAATGCTTCAAGAACCCTGCTTTATAATATCAATGAATTAAAATGGGATGAGGAGATTTTAGAAGAACTTCAGATTCCGCGCAGTATGCTTCCGGAAGTAAAGCCATCAAGCTATATTTACGGAAAGACAGATGCAAGTTTTCTTGGGGGAGAAATTCCAATCGCCGGGGCAGCAGGTGACCAGCAGTCGGCACTGTTTGGACAGACTTGTTTTAATAAAGGAGAAGCAAAAAACACTTATGGAACAGGCTGTTTTTTATTGATGAATACCGGAGAAAAACCAGTCTTTTCTAAAAATGGACTGGTTACAACCATTGCCTGGGGACTGGATGGAAAAGTAAATTATGCGCTTGAGGGTTCGGTGTTTGTCGCAGGAGCAGCAATTCAGTGGCTTCGGGATGAATTAAAGATTATTGACAGTTCAGAAGATTCGGAATACATGGCAAAAAAAGTGGAAGATACCAACGGCTGTTATGTTGTTCCGGCATTTACTGGTCTGGGTGCGCCATACTGGGACCAGTATGCGAGAGGTACGATTGTGGGGCTGACAAGGGGTGTAAATAAATATCATATTATTCGTGCTACATTGGAATCCATCGCTTATCAGGTGTGCGATGTCGTAAAAGCAATGGAAGCAGATTCAGGAATTTCGCTTTCTTCTTTAAAAGTAGATGGTGGAGCGAGCGCCAATGACTTTTTGATGCAGACACAGGCAGATATCGTTCAGGTTCCGGTAAAACGTCCAAGCTGTGTTGAGACAACTGCAATGGGAGCTGCCTATCTTGCAGGACTTGCAGTCGGATACTGGAAAAACAGAGAAGAGATTATTAAAAACTGGGAAGTGGAACAAAGCTTTGAACCGGTTTTAGAAAAAGAAGAGCGGGATAAGAAGATGAAAGGCTGGGAGCGTGCAGTGACCTGTTCTTACGGTTGGGCAAAAGAGGATGATGAAAATGAGTGAAGAAAATCTGGAAGTACCGTTTGAATTTGGCGAATGTCATGCCCATATTTTTATGGATGGGAAAAATTATAAAAAGGCAGTGGAACGTCATAAAAACGGAGTAGATGAATCGGTAATCCGCAGTCATTTTGCATGTTATCAAACACAGGGAATTCATTTTGTGAGAGACGGAGGTGACGCTCTTGGCGTTTCAAGACGAGCAAAAGAGCTGGCACCGGAATACGGAATTGATTATCGGACACCGATTTTTGCGATTCATAAAAATGGTCATTATGGGAAAATTGTCGGAAAAGGATTTGATACCTTAAAAGAATATACGGCTTTGGTTAAGGAAGTAAAAACACAGGGCGGAGATTTTATTAAAATCATGACAACCGGAATTATGGATTTTGATACCGATGGAGGAATTACCGGAGAAGCCTTAAGCACACAGGAAGTCAAAGAGATGGTTCATATTGCTCACGAAGAGGGATTTGCAGTGATGTGCCATACAAACGGTACAAAAGCAGTGGAGGCACTCATAGAAGCCGGAGCAGACAGTGTGGAACATGGAAATTATATGGAGGAGCAGACAATAAAGAGTCTGGCTGATTCCGATCTGGTCTGGGTACCGACAGTTACAGTTGTTCCAAATATGTTTGGATGCGGGCGGTTTTCGGATGAGCTTCTGCATAAAATTTATGAAAAAGAAAAAACGAATATCAAAAAAGGACTTCAGTATGGAGTAAAGATGGCACTTGGCAGTGATGCCGGTGCATATCTGGTGTTCCATGGTCAGGGAATTTTAGATGAATATGCAAGATTTCTGGAATGCAGAAAAGAAATTCAAGAAGAGAGTCAGGAAAATGAACAAGAATTCCTGTCGGTTTGTGAGTTAAAAGCAAGGCTGAAAGCTGGAGAAGCAGAAATCAGAAAAAAATTCAAAAAAATCGAAAAAAGTTATTGACGAAATAAAACTTTGGTGATATACTTCTGTTTGTCGCTTGATGAGGGCGGCAAATGAGAAGCGGGAGTGCTGGAATTGGCAGACAGGCTAGACTAAGGATCTAGTGGTCGAAAGGTCGTGTGGGTTCAAGTCCCATCTCCCGCATAACAGAGGCGGAAAACTTTTAGAGATAAAGGTTTTCCGCTTTTCGTTTTATATAAATAATATTGTGATGTAAGAAAAAGTGCATCTTTCTTTTTATGAAAAATACATTGATTCGTGAATTTATTGCAAAAAACGATAATAAATGATGTTATCAGAAAAAAATAAAGTTTTTTTCAAAAATATGTTGACAAAACACGAAATTACTGATATACTTCTGATTGTCGCTTGATAAGGGCGATAAATGAGAAGCGGGAGTGCTGGAATTGGCAGACAGGCTAGACTAAGGATCTAGTGGTCGAAAGGTCGTGTGGGTTCAAGTCCCATCTCCCGCATAACAGAAACGGAAAAGCTATTAGAGATAAAAGCTTTTCCGTTTTTTCGTATAATCAGGAAGACAGTTTTTCGATAAAAGAAGAAAGTGAGAATTAAGAAAAAAATATCGAAAAACAAAAGGATTTTACAGATTTGCCTGTAATAATTAATATGAGACAACTTTTTTTCCACAGAGAGGGTGATAGATCGTGACAATACGAGAAGAAGCGCAACTGGAAGAGGAAAGAATTTTAAGTCCTTATGCAGCAAAAAGTGCAAAAAGCAGAGGACGGGAAACTTATGAGGAAGAATGTGATATCCGGACCATGTATCAACGTGACAGGGACCGGATAATTCATTCTAAAGCATTTCGCAGACTGAAAGATAAAACCCAGGTGTTTTTAGCACCGCAAGGGGATCATTACCGGAATCGGCTGACACATACAATTGAAGTATCTCAGATTGCAAGAACCATTGCGAAAGCACTTCGTTTAAATGAAGATTTAGTGGAAGCCATTGCACTCGGACATGATTTGGGGCATACTCCATTTGGTCATGCGGGAGAGCGAGCCTTAGACCAGGTGTGTCCCCTTGGATTTGCGCATTATAAACAAAGTGTGCGGATTGCAGAGCGTCTGGAACGAGGTGGGAAGGGATTAAATCTTACCTTTGAAGTCAAAGATGGAATGATGAATCACAGGACAAGCGGAACACCGCATACGCTAGAAGGACAGGTCGTTCGGATTAGTGATAAGATTTCCTATATTCATCATGATATGGATGATGCCAAGCGTGCCGGAGTTATCACCGAAGAGGCAGTACCAAAGTATTTGAGGGAACTTCTTGGAGATACGACAAAGGAACGGCTCAATACGTTGATTCATGATATTGTAAAGAACAGCAAAGGCAGGGATGAGGTCCTGCTGTCACCGGAAATTGAAGCAGGAATGAAAGCACTTCGAGAGTTTATGTTTGAAGAGGTTTATCTAAGTCCTGTGGCAAAAGAAGAAGAGGAGAAAGCAGAGCAGTTAGTGGAGACTCTGTATAAATATTATGTAAGAAATCCTGAAAAAATGTCGGCAGAGTATCGAAAGCTTCTGAAAGAAGGAGAAGTGCAGGAGCGGGTAGCCTGCGATTATATTTCAGGAATGACAGACCAGTACTCGATGGAAAAATTCAGGGAAATTTTTATTCCCAAAGGATGGAGCGTTTATTAATTATGTATTATTCGGATGATGTGATTGAAGAAGTCCGTATGAAAAATGATATTGTGGATGTGATCTCAGGATATGTCAGACTTCAGAGAAAAGGAAGTTCCTATTTTGGATTATGTCCGTTTCATAATGAAAAATCCCCTTCCTTTTCGGTCAGCCCATCCAAACAGATGTATTACTGCTTTGGATGCGGAGCCGGAGGAAATGTGTTTAATTTCATTATGGAATATGAAAATTTTACCTTTATTGAGGCAGTAAAATATCTTGCAGACAGAGCTGGAGTCAAGCTTCCGGAACAGGAGTATTCAAAAGAAGCAAGGGCAGCGGCAGATTTAAAGACCATTCTGCTTGAGGTAAACAAAAAAGCAGCTGCTTATTATTACTATCAGCTGAGACAGGAAACAGGGAAAAAAGCACTGGAATATCTGCAGAAACGAGAATTATCAGAAGAAACGATAAAAGCGTTTGGGCTTGGATATACCGGGAATTATTCAGATGGTCTGTATCGGTATTTAAAATCAAAGGGGTATTCTGACCAGATTTTAAAAGAGGCAGGGCTTTTCTTCTTTGACGAAAGACAGGGAATGAAGGATAAATTCTGGAATCGTGTGATGTTTCCGATTATGGATGTCAATAATCGTGTGATAGGTTTTGGTGGGCGTGTGATGGGAGATGCACAGCCGAAATACATGAATTCACCGGAAACAAAAATTTTCGATAAGAGTCGTAATTTATATGGACTGAATATTGCAAGGCGAACCAGAAAAAATTATTTAATTATCTGTGAAGGCTACATGGATGTGATTTCCATGCATCAGGCGGGATTTACCAATGCAGTTGCATCACTCGGTACAGCCTTAACTTCGGGGCATGCCAGTCTGATGAGAAGATATACAAAAGAAGTATTATTAACTTATGACAGTGATGAAGCCGGTCAGAAAGCTGCACTTAGAGGGATTCCGATTTTAAGAGGAGCGGGACTTCGACCGAAAGTCGTAAATCTGGCACCTTATAAAGACCCTGATGAATTTATCAAGGCAGAGGGTATGGAAGCGTTTGAAAAACGACTTGAAAATGCAATGAATTATTTTCTGTTTGAGGTACAGGTCTTGGAAAAAGAGTATGATTTTAATGACCCGGAAAGCAAAACCGAGTTCTATCGCGCAATTGCAGAAAAGTTATTAGAATTTCCAGAGGAACTTGAAAGAAATAACTACATTGAAAGCATTTCAAAAAAATATCAGATTCTGCCGGAAGATTTACGGAGAATGGTAAACAATATGGCACTTTCGGGTCGGAGAGTGACACAGCCAAAAGCTGAAAATCTGACAGACAGAAGAAAAGCAAGAAAAAAAGAAAGTGGAAAAGAAGCTTCCCAAAAACTGATGTTGACCTGGCTGACTTCTTATCCAAAAATGTTTGAGACAATAAGTGGCTATATTACGCCGGATGATTTTACAACACCGTTGTATCAGGAAGTTGCAAAGCTGCTGTTTGCGCAGTATGAAGAAGAACACGCAGTCAATCCGGCAAAGCTTTTAAACCGCTTTACGGACAGTGAAGAACAAAAGGAAGTGACATCCTTATTTCACGCAACTTTGCATTTGGAGGGAGATGAAGAACGCAAACAGGCGATTCGTGAAACCGTATGCAGATTGAAACGGGACAGCATAGCCTATCAGACATCAAATCTGGCACCGACAGATATGATTGGACTGCAAAAACTTTTAGAAGCCAGAAAACGTCTGGAAGAAATAGAAAGTGGAAAAATCACACTGCATATTTCTTTTGATTGAGGTAAAGATATAAATAAGTTATGAGAGGATGGAACGATTATGGAAATGAATATGGCAAAATTTAGCGAGAAACTGCACGAACTTGTAGAGATGGGCAAAAAGAAGAAAAATGTGCTGGAATACAAAGAAATTAATGAAGTGTTAAAAGATATGGAATTAGATTCCGATGCAATGGATAAACTCTACGAATATCTTGAAGCTTATGGAATTGATGTGCTGCGTATTCCGGAAGGAGATTCCGATGATACATTTCTTTTGAGCGATGATGATGAAGTAAACTTAAGTGAAGAAGACGAAGTGGATATGGAAAATATCGACTTGTCTGTTCCGGAAGGTGTCAGCATTGAAGACCCTGTTCGTATGTATTTAAAAGAAATCGGTAAAGTTCCGCTTTTAAGTGCAGAAGAGGAAATTGAATTGGCAAAAAGAATGGAAGAGGGAGATGAAGCTGCAAAGAAACGTCTTGCAGAGGCAAACTTAAGACTGGTAGTCAGCATTGCAAAACGTTATGTAGGACGAGGCATGCTGTTTCTTGATTTGATTCAGGAAGGAAACTTAGGTCTGATTAAAGCGGTTGAAAAGTTTGATTATCGTAAGGGCTATAAATTCTCTACTTATGCAACCTGGTGGATTCGTCAGGCAATTACAAGAGCAATTGCAGACCAGGCACGTACCATCCGTATTCCGGTTCATATGGTTGAAACCATCAATAAGCTGATTCGTGTTTCACGTCAGCTTCTTCAGGAACTGGGAAGAGAACCACAGCCAGAAGAAATTGCAGAAAGAATGGATATGTCCGTTGACCGTGTCCGTGAAATTTTAAAAATTTCTCAGGAGCCGGTATCTCTTGAAACACCAATCGGTGAGGAGGAAGACAGTCACCTTGGAGATTTTATTCAGGATGATAATGTTCCGGTACCGGCCGATGCTGCTGCGTTTACACTGTTAAAAGAGCAGTTAGTAGAGGTTTTAAGCACATTGACAGATAGAGAACAGAAAGTTCTGCGCCTGCGTTTTGGTCTGGATGATGGAAGAGCAAGAACTCTTGAAGAAGTTGGAAAAGAGTTCAGCGTAACCAGAGAGCGTATCCGTCAGATTGAAGCAAAAGCACTTAGAAAACTGCGCCATCCAAGCAGAAGCCGTAAGTTAAAAGATTATCTGGATTAAGAACGGGTAGTAAGAAAGAGAGCGTAAAGATGCAGATTTCAAAAAGATTAGAAGCAGTTGCTTCTTTTGTAGAACAGGGCAGTGTGATTGCTGACGTAGGCTGTGACCATGGATATATTCCGATTTATCTGTATCAGAAAGGCATGATACCCAAAGCCATTGCCATGGATGTGAATAAAGGACCGCTTGAGCGGGCCGAGATTCATATTCGTGAATACGGGCTGGGGGAATACATAACGACCCGTCTTTCCGATGGCGTCCGTGCATTAAAACCGAATGAAGCAGATGCCGTAGTCATTGCCGGAATGGGTGGGGCATTAATGGAAAAAATCATAGAAGAGGGAGAGGAGACATTAAAAAGTGTCTCCTATCTCATTTTGCAGCCACAGTCTGAACTGGCACATTTCCGCCGGTTTCTTCACCAAAAAGGATATTGTATCGAGCAGGAAAAAATGGTCTTGGAAGATGGCAAATATTATCCAATGATGAAAGCGAGAAAAGGCAGAGAGTCTTATGTGCGGGAGATAGATTACCGTTTTGGAAAGGGACTCTTAGAAGAAAAAAATCAAGTGCTCTATCAGTTTTTATTGAAAGAACAAAAGTCTTTGGAAACGGTGAAAGCACGCTTAGAGTCAGCAAATACAAAGACCGCAAAGGCACGCCAAAAAGAAATCGAAATAGATTTAAATTATGCAAAAGAGGCATTAAAAGAATATGAAGTGTAAAGAGATAATCGAGTCATTGGAACAAAAATATGCACCGGATTTTGCTGAAAGCTGGGATAATGTAGGGCTTTTAGTCGGAGACAAAGAGAAAGAAGTGCATAAAATTTTTCTTGCGTTAGATGTGACAGATGAATCATTAGAGATGGCTATAAAAGAACAGGCAGACATGATAATTACGCATCATCCGCTGATTTTTTCGGCGATGAAAAAAGTAACAACAGATAATTTTATCGGCAGAAGAATCATAAAAATGATTCAGCATGACATAAGTTATTATGCGATGCATACAAATTTTGATATCCTCGGAATGGCAGACTTATCAGCGGATTTTCTGAACTTAAAAGACAGAGAAATCCTTGAAGTGACCTACAGTGATGCAACGAGGACAGAAGGTCTTGGCAGAGTGGGAAATCTGGCACAGAAAATGAGTCTGAAAGAGTGTGCAGATTTTGTAAAAACACAGTTAAAATTGCCGTCTGTGACAGTTTATGGAGATTTGGAAAAAGAAGTGCAGAAAGTGGCAGTTTGTACCGGTTCAGGAAAGAGCCTGATAAAAGAAGTGCTGAAACATCAGGCAGATGTCTATGTAACCGGAGATGCGGATTATCATTTTGCAATTGATGCAGTAGCGCAGGATGTATGTATTATTGATGCCGGACATTATGGTACAGAGTATATTTTTATGGACTATATGGAAAAAGAGCTTCAGGCACTTGGAGGAGAACTGGAAATAAAGAAAATGCAGGTGGTTCATCCTTTTAAGGTGCTGTAGTTATAGTTAGAAAAAGCGTTCTGATAGGACTTAACAGGAGGCGGACATTATGGAGAAAAAGACCGTTACAGTAAAAATTCTTGGAAAGACAAGAGAGTATCCGATGGGGATTACTTATGCAGAGATTGTAAAAGAGTATGAAGGTGCGACAAAATATCCGATTGTGCTTGTGATGAAAGATGGAAAGTTACGGGAACTGCATAAGAGGCTCAAACAGGATGGAACGCTGGAATTTATCACAACAGCAGATGAGATTGGTCATAAGACCTATAAGCGCAGTGCAATTTTACTGTTATTAAAGGCACTGTATAATGTAGCAGGGCATGATAAGATTAAAAAAGCAGTTATCCATTATGCAGTCAGTTCGGGATATTATGTGACTGTGGATGGCGATGTTGCAATTACTGAAGACTTTCTTTTGAAAGTAAAAGAGTATATGCTGGAACTGGTAGAAAAGAAAATTCCGGTAATGAAACGCAGTGTTGGAACTGACGAGGCGATTTCCCTGTTTCATAAACATAAAATGTATGATAAAGAAAATCTGTTCCGTTACCGCAGGGTTTCAAGAGTAAATATTTACAGTATTGAGGAATTTGAAGATTATTTCTATGGATTTATGGTTCATCATACAGGTTATATCAAATATTTTGATTTATATCCTTATGATGATGGATTTGTGCTTCAGCTTCCGGAAAGAAAAGACCCTGAAATCGTACCGGCGTTTGAACCTCACCAGAAGATTTTCCAGGTGCAGAAAGAAGCAAATATCTGGGGCAAAATGATGCGCACAGAGACCGTTGGTGATTTAAATAATCAGATTACTCATCAGGGGGCAAATGAATTGATTCTGATTGCAGAAGCCTTGCAGGAAGGAAAGATTGCGAAAATTGCAGACCAGATTGTAGAGGCAGGTCATAAAAAATTTATTATGATAGCCGGGCCATCCTCTTCCGGAAAAACAACATTTTCTCATCGTTTGTCGATTCAGTTATCGGCACATGGACTAAAGCCTCATCCGATTGCCGTAGATAATTATTTTGTTAATCGGGAACATACCCCGCTTGATGAAGAGGGAAATTATAATTTTGAATGTTTAGAGGCAATTGATGTCAAACAGTTTAATAATGACATGAATGCGCTGCTTCGTGGAGAAGAAGTAGAAATTCCAACTTATAATTTTAAAACCGGAAAACGGGAATACAAGGGAAATTTCCTGAAATTAGAAGAGTCGGATATTCTGGTCATCGAAGGAATCCACTGCTTAAACGATAAGTTAAGTGAGACCCTTCCAAAAGAAAATAAATTTAAAATCTATGTCAGTGCGCTGACCCAGTTAAATGTAGATGAACACAACCGGATTCCGACAACCGACGGTCGTTTAATCCGCAGAATAGTAAGAGATGCACGAACCAGAGGAACTTCCGCAAAAGATACCATTGCCATGTGGAACTCGGTACGAAGAGGAGAAGAGGCAAATATCTTTCCATATCAGGAAAGTGCCGATGTGATGTTTAACTCTGCTTTGATTTATGAACTTGCAGTGTTAAAGATTTATGCGGAACCGCTTTTATTTGGAATTTCACCGGAAGAGCCAGAGTATCATGAAGCAAAACGTCTGCTGAAATTCTTTGATTATTTTGTGGGAATGCCGGGTGAGGCAGTTCCGACGAACTCTCTGCTTCGGGAATTTATTGGTGGAGGATGCTTTGACGTCTAAAAAATACCTGAAAAAAGAGTTTACAAAATAAAAACAGTGTGTTAAAATGGCGTTTGTGTCCAGTAAGATGAATAATCGCGGCTGGCAGGACCGAAAGGGGTCAGGTGAGGAAAGTCCGGGCTTCATAGGGCAGGATGCCGGATAACATCCGGTGGAGGCGACTCTAAGGACAGTGCAACAGAAATATACCGCCGGCTTATGCCGGTAAGGGTGGAAGGGCAGTGTAAGAGACTACCGCCTTTCTGGTAACAGAGAGGGCATATGTAAACCCCATCCGAAGCAAGACCGAATAAAAAGCAATGTGGCTGCCCGTCACGCTTTTAGGTTGGTCGCTTGAGTCTGTTGGCAACAGCAGAACTAGATAGATGATTATTCACGACATAACCCGGCTTACAGTTTTGCTGGATACAAAAAAGAAAGCATGAGATTACAGCTCGTAACCTTATGCTTTCTTTTTTTGTTTTTATCTTAATTTTTGACTTGTTTTTTACTGCTGTCCAAGCAGATAGTCGATAAACTGCTGAGCAGTTCTTCCGGATAAACCACCATGCTGTAATTCCCAGGCATTCGCTTTTAAGAGCAGTTCATTTTCATCCATTTCGATATTGTTTTTCTTTGCAAGGGCAAGGACGATATTCTGGAATTCTTTCTTTTCCGGAGAACCAAAATAGATAGTGACACCAAAACGGGAAACCAGAGAAAGTTTTTCCTGTACGGTATCATTGGTATGCAGTTCTTCATCACGGTCACTCTTATCTTTAAAGGTTTCACGAATCAGATGACGGCGGTTTGAAGTTGCATAAATTAAAATGTTATTTGGTTTCTTTTCAAGACCGCCTTCGATAACGGCTTTTAAATATTTGTATTCGATTTCAAATTCTTCAAAGGATAAGTCATCCATGTAGATAATAAATTTGTAATTACGGTTTTTAATCTGTGCAATGACATCGTTTAAGTCTTTAAACTGATGTTTATAAACTTCGATGATACGCAGACCCTGGTCGTAATACTGATTTAAGATAGCTTTGATACTGGAGGATTTACCGGTTCCGGCATCCCCAAAGAGCAGACAGTTATTTGCACGTTTTCCGTTAATAAAAGCTTCTGTATTGTCAATCAGTTTTTTCTTTGGGATTTCATATCCAACCAGGTCATCTAACTGAACATGTGCAATTCTGGTGATTGGGACAATGCGTACTGTATCATCACTGGTTCTGTGTTCAAGGCGGAAGGCTTTATGAAGTCCGAGTTTTCCGACACCGAAATCTTTATAGAACTGAACCATGTCGTCCATAAATTCTTCTGTAGAAACAGATTCACTTAAACGGTCACTTAAGGTGCAGATTCGATCACGGATTCGTTTGTTAAACATTTTACTGTTTCCGTCGATGTTTTTGTAATGACAAAGAAGCGCAGCACAGCCGGTAGAGAAAACAGAGTCGAGTACTTCTAAATCAAAGTCATAGAGCTGTTTAAAAATTTCAAAATCATGTTTTGCCAGTTCATTGATGGTTCCATCCACCGTACCACGAATTTCGCTTGCAGTACTAAAAGCATTTTCATGATTGACAAGTAAAAATGTAAGATAATCATGCCACAGATTATCAGAAAAACCGTAGGCACCTGCCATTTCAACAAGCTGATTCATGCAGTTGTAATAAAGCGTGCGTTTTTCTTCTAAAAGAGCGGCATCGGACAGCTCTTTTGATTCATAAGCGTGGATAATAGAAACCATCTGGTCTAAGAGTTCTCCATGCTCAAAATTACGATATAAAATACATTCGTTTAAATTTATCATTTTGTGTTTCCTTCTTTCTAAATCACTAATAACGCTTTGCAAATCTTCTAAGTAATAACATTGTGCTGTGAGCGTCAAAAGTAAATTTTGTCACTCACTGATATTAGTAGTTCCCATGAACACGTAAGTTCTGAACTTCGCTTCTTAATCCTCTTAATGCATTTTTAACGGCGCTGTCACTTAAATTTCCCTCAAAATCAACAAAGAAGCGGTACTCCCAGTTGCGTTTCAGAATTGGACGGGATTCAATCTTTGTCATATTTAAGCCATTGTAGATAAAGTGAGACAGGCTGTTATAAAGGCTTCCGCTTTCATGAGGAAGTTCATAGCTGACACTGATTTTATGAGCATCTTTTGCGTAAACTTTTTTCTTTGCAACAATAATAAAACGAGTAGAATTATCAGAGTTTGTAAAAATGTTTTCACTTAAGATATTCAGTCCAAAATACTCGGCAGCATAACTGCTTGAGATGGCTGCCTGTGACAAATCATGTTCTTCAGATACTTTTTTAGCCGCCGCAGCGGTATTGCTCCATTCCTTCTGATGCCATTCTTTGTGGGCATCTAAAAATTCACGGCACTGCATCAATGCCTGTGGATGGGAATAAACAGTGCGGATGTCCGAAAGAGTCGCACCGGGAAGTGCAGTTAAAACATGCTGGCAGCGGATAATCTGTTCCCCTACGATTACATGGTCATATTTGGTCAGTAAATCATAATTATCCTGTACAATTCCGGCAGTCGAATTTTCGATTGGGAGAACCGCATAATCTGCGCGTCCGAATTTGATTTCTTCCATTGCGTCTTTCCAGGTGGCAACGTGATAGTTTTTTACATCTTCACCAAAGAAGGTTTTCATTGCTCCATAGCTGTACGCACCTTCTACTCCCTGATAGACAACGGTTACATTTTCTTTGTTAATAAAATCAATTTTTGTAAAATCGCTTGGTTCTTCGATTCCGTTTTCCTGTAAAAGCTGATACTGACGTTTTCGGCTGATGGACATAATCTGCTGGAATAGTTCTTCCACTCCACAGCGGTTAAAATCGCTTCCTGCTTTAGCGCCGAGAGTCTTTAATTTATCCTGTTCACGGCTTTTATCGAAAACAGGCTTTCCTGTTTCAATTTTAAACTGCGCCACGTTTTCACAAATCTTCATTCGTTTTTCAAAAAGACGGACTATTTCGCTGTCAATCACGTCAATTTCATCACGCATTTTTCCTAAATCTAACATGGTACTTGAATCCTCTCTATTTAGTTTTGTAGTTTCGCTTTTCGTATGTTAAAAAATCTGTCTTTTAAAGATGTATCGCTTTTTATCATACACCGACACTTTAAACCACGCAAGTTTTTTATTTACAGAATAGAGAAAAAAGGAAAGGGAAACCTATTATAAAATGGATAGAAACGAAAAAAGAAGGGAGAAGAAGAGATAAAAATGGATAAAAGACAACCATTTATTGTGTGTGGGATAACAGGCTGGTGTCTGGAACTGATTTTTACCGGAATTTTAAGTGCGGTACGAAAAGATTTCAGTTTAAAAGGAACTTCTTCTTTATGGATGTTTCCAATTTATGGAATGGCTGCCTGTATCGGACCGGTATCGAAAAAAATTCGGCATGTCCCGATTTTTTTGAGGGGATGTTTTTATATGACTGGAATTTTCGGTGTGGAATTGGCAAGTGGAAGTGTGCTCAAGTATTTCAAAATCTGTCCCTGGGATTACAGCAGTTCACAAATTCAATATAAAGGTTTAATTCGGGCAGATTATGCTCCTTTATGGTTTTTAACCGGCCTGCTTTTTGAAAAAATACTGTCAGATAATTCTTGATATTACCAATGTTCTGGTATATTATAATAGAGAATAAAAATGGAAGATTAGTATAGTACACAGGAGGTAATGTATGAGACATTTAATGAGTCCTTTGGATTTTGACCTGGATGAATTAGACAAGGTCTTAGATTTGGCAAATGACATTGAGAAAAATCCGGCAAAGTATGCACATGCGTGTGATGGAAAGATAATGGCAACCTTATTTTATGAACCGAGTACACGTACAAGATTAAGTTTTGAATCCGCAATGCTTCGCCTGGGTGGAAAGGTATTAGGATTTTCCAGTGCAGATTCCAGTTCAGCGTCAAAAGGAGAGAGTGTAGCAGATACAATTCGTGTGGTTTCCTGTTATGCTGACATCTGTGCGATGCGTCATCCAAAAGAAGGTGCCCCGCTTGTTGCATCCATGGCATCCCAGATTCCGGTTATCAATGCCGGAGATGGTGGACATCAGCATCCAACCCAGACACTGACAGACCTGCTTACCATTCGTTCCATGAAAGGTCGTTTGGATAATATTACTATTGGATTATGTGGTGACCTGAAATTTGGTCGTACGGTTCATTCTTTAATTGAAGCGCTGGTGCGCTATGAGGGAGTTAAATTTGTTTTGATTTCTCCAGAAGAATTAAAAGTGCCGGATTACATTCGTGACGATGTGTTAAAGGCAAGTGGTCATGAATTTGAAGAAGTAGAACGTCTCGAAGAAGCCCTCCCGAAATTAGATTTACTGTACATGACCCGTGTACAGAAAGAACGTTTCTTCAATGAAGAAGATTATGTGCGAATGAAAGATTTTTATGTACTTGATAAGACAAAAATGAAACTGGCGAGTCCGGATATGCTTGTTCTTCATCCTCTTCCAAGAGTCAATGAAATTGCAACTGAAGTAGATAAAGACCCAAGAGCTGCGTATTTTAAACAGGCGCAGTACGGTGTGTATGTCAGAATGGCATTGATTCTTACATTATTGGAGGTAGAAGTATGTTAAATGTTGGGCGCTTAAATGAAGGTGTGGTATTAGACCATATTAAAGCAGGAAAGAGCATGATGATTTATCATGATTTGAAATTAGATAAAATGGATTGCTGTGTTGCAATTATCAAGAATGCAAGAAGTGAAAAAATGGGACGCAAAGACATTATTAAAATCGAGTGCCCGATCGACAGCATTGACCTTGATATTCTTGGATTTATTGACCATACGATTACTGTCAATATTGTAAAAGACGGAAGCATTGTAGAGAAAAAAGAGTTAACGCTTCCAAAAGAAATTCGAAATGTAATTAAATGTAAAAATCCACGGTGTATCACTTCTGTTGAGCAGGAATTAGATCATGTCTTTATTCTTGCAGACCCTGAAAAAGAAGTTTATCGTTGTCAGTACTGCGAAGAAAAATACCGTCGTAAATAGGAGATAAGACAAGAGGTCATAAAAAGACAGTCCTGATTTTTTGAAATTAGGACTGTCTTTTTTAGTTATAGAGTAATAAAAGAGAGAACAAAGTATGGCAGAGAGAAAAACCTATAAAGAGATTGTACGGAAATTTTTAGAAAATGATGAAGTAGTAGTAGAAACCCGTTTGGATGGAGAAAGGGCGGGAGAAAAGAAGATCCTGACATCAGAAGAGGCAAAGAAAGCTCCAAAAGATGGATGGCATAGGGAGACTCTGTTTGCAAAACCAAAAGCGGTGCTTTTAGGTGGAGGACACGTTTCGCTTGCGATTGCACAATTATTAAAGATGGTAGAGTTTCGTGTAATTGTGGTAGATGAGAGAGAAGAATTTGCAAATAAGGAACGCTTTTGCTGTGCAGATGAAGTGTACTGTATGGGATTTCAGGAATTCCTTGATACAAAAGATTTTGGAGAACATGCCTATTATATTATTGTGACGAGAGGTCACAAAGATGATTATACCTGCTTAAGTGGTCTGCTTAGAAGAGAAAAGACGTATATCGGAATGATTGGCAGTAGGAAAAAAGTTGCAATTTCTTTTGATAAATTAAGGGCAGAAGGATATTTAGAAGAAGAGATTGCACAGGTGCATGCACCAATCGGTCTTGCAATCGGGGCGCAGACTCCGGCAGAGATTGCAGTCAGTATTGCAGCTGAAATTATTCAAAAGAAAAATGAATCACCAAAGATTATCAATACGCTTGAAGAAGAAATTTTGAAGGGCCTAGAAGATGAAAAGTCAAAGGTTTTAGTTACGGTAATCGAAAAGAAAGGTTCTTCTCCAAGAGGAGAGGGAACAAAAATGATTGTGCGGGAAGATGGGAAAATTTATGGTACAATCGGAGGCGGTGCAGTGGAACATGAGGCAATTGAAGAGGCAAAAAATTTTGATGCCGAAAATGGATTTTTAATCAAAGACTATGACTTGTCGAATGCAAAAGCAGCTACCCTTGGAATGGTTTGCGGAGGGAAGGTAAAAGTTATGTTTGAACGTCTGTAAAATCAAGGGTAGAAAGATTGGTAAGTGAAATTAAAAACAGGAGGAAAAGAACATGGAACAGGATATCAAAAAACAAATTGTCGGAATACTTGAAAAAGACTGCCGTTTAAGTGCAGAAGAAATTGCAGTGATGCTTGGAAAAGAGACAAAAGAAGTGGAACTGGCAATAAAAGAACTTGAAAAAGAGGGGATTTTATGCGGGTATCATGCCCTGGTAAACTGGGATAAAGTAGATGATGATACCGTAACTGCGTTAATCGAATTAAAAGTAACACCGCAGGGCGGAGACGGCTTTAATAAAATCGCAGAACAGATTTATCAGTATCCGCAGGTAGAAACGCTGTATTTAATGTCAGGAGCATATGACTTCCTTGTTATGGTAAGAGGAAAAAGCATCAAAGATATTTCACTGTTCGTGTCTGAAAATCTGGCTTCTATCGAAGAAGTACAAAGCACAGCGACTTACTTTACTTTGACAAAATATAAAGAACAGGGTGTGAATCTGACAAGAAAAAAACAGGATGGAAGAATGGTGATTACCTTATGAGAGAATTTGTAACAGAAAAAGTAAAGCAGATTAAGCCATCCGGAATCCGAAAATTTTTCGATGTGGTCAGTGAAATGCCGGATGCAATTTCTCTTGGAGTGGGCGAGCCGGATTTTGATACTCCATGGCACATTCGGGATGCAGGAATCAAGTCATTAAAAGCAGGAAAAACCTTTTATACTTCAAATGCAGGATTGATGGAACTTCGAGAAGAAATCTGCCGTTATACCGAAGAAAAAATGCATGTTTCTTATGACCCGAAATCTGAAGTGTTTATCAGCGTGGGCGGAAGTGAGGCAATTGATATTGCATTTCGGGCGACACTTGATATCGGAGATGAAGTGATTATTCCGGAACCGGCTTTTGTTTCTTATGTGCCGTGTGCCCAGCTTGCAGGGGCTGTTCCGGTTACAATTCCATTAAAAGCAGAGAATGAATTTCGTCTGACACCGGAAGAATTAGAGGCTGCAATTACTCCAAAATCAAAGATTTTACTGTTATCTTATCCGAATAATCCGACAGGGGCAATCATGGAAAAGGCAGATTTAGAAGCCCTGTGTCCGATTATTGAAAAGTATGACTTATTAGTCGTATCGGATGAAATTTACAGTGAGTTAAGTTATAAATCTGCACACGTAAGCATTGCATCACTTCCGGGAATGAGAGAGAGAACCATCGTGATTAATGGATTTTCAAAAGCATTTGCCATGACCGGATGGCGTCTTGGCTATGCGCTTGCACCTGCGCCTATTATGAAGCAGATGATAAAGCTGCATCAGTTTGCGATTATGTCTGCACCGACGACCAGTCAATATGCGGCCATCAGTGCCTTAAAAAATGGCAATCCGGATGTGATTGAGATGAGAATGGCTTATGACCAGAGACGACGTTTCTTAATGCATACCTTAAAACGGCTTGAGATTCCGTGTTTTGAGCCTTACGGTGCATTTTATATCTTTCCGGATATCTCAAAATTTGGTATGACATCGGAAGAATTTGCAACAAAACTCTTACAGGAAGAAAAAGTAGCGGTTGTTCCGGGCAGTGCATTCGGAGCATGTGGAGAGGGATTTGTCCGTATTTCGTATGCGTATTCGATTGAAGAATTAAAGGCAGCATTTGAAAGAATTGAGAAATTCATCGAAAAAATACGATAAAAAAAGAAAAAAGGCTGGACATTTTAGTGCGTAAAAGCTATTATTAATTATAATTTTACAGCAATAAATAGCGTTGAGGAGGATACAAACGAAAATGAAGAAAGTAGTAAAATTCGGCGGAAGCTCTTTAGCAAGCGCAGAACAGTTTAAAAAAGTGGGTGATATCATCCGTGCTGACGAAACAAGAAGATTTGTTGTACCGTCTGCACCGGGAAAAAGAAATTCAAATGATACAAAAGTAACCGATTTACTTTATAAATGTTACCGTGCAGCAGAAAAAGGTCACACTGATTTTGATAAAGTATTAACGGAAATTAAAGCACGTTATCAGGAAATTATCGATGGACTTGGCTTAGGTCTTTCTTTAGAAGAAGATTTTAATATCATCGAAGAAAAATTTAAAAATCATGCAGGTGAAGAGTATGCAGCATCAAGAGGAGAATACTTAAACGGAAAAATCATGGCAGATTATTTAGGCTATGAATTTGTAGACTCTGCAAAAATTATCCGTTTTGACGGAGAAGGTCAGTTTGATATGGAAATGACAAACCGTCTGACCCGAGAATATTTAAAGGATAAAGAAAATGCAGTAATTCCGGGATTCTATGGAGCAATGGAAGATGGAACAGTAAAAACATTTTCAAGAGGTGGTTCCGATATTACCGGTTCTATCGTAGCAGGTGCACTCGATGCAGATTTATATGAAAACTGGACAGATGTATCCGGTTTCCTTGTAACAGACCCGAGAATTATTGAGAATCCAAAATCTATTGATACCATTACCTATCGTGAACTGCGCGAATTGTCTTACATGGGTGCGACTGTACTGCATGAAGATGCAATCTTTCCTGTAAGAAAAGCAGGGATTCCGATTAATATCCGAAATACAAACAGACCGGAAGATGCAGGTACTATGATTGTAGAAGATACCTGTAAAAAACCGGCTTATACCATCACAGGTATTGCCGGTAAGAAAGGATTCTGTTCTTTATTTATCGAAAAATCTATGATGAACTCTGAAATTGGATTTGGCAGAAAAGTACTTCAGGTTCTGGAGAAAGAAGGAATTTCTTTTGAACATCTGCCATCCGGTATTGATACAATGACCCTGTTTATTCATCAGGATGAGTTTGCAGAAAAAGAACAGCAGGTAATTTCCGGAATTCATCGTGCAGTCAATCCGGACTTTATGGAATTAGAATCTGACCTGGCATTAATCGCAGTTGTAGGACGCGGTATGCGTTCAAACAGAGGAACAGCAGCAAGAATCTTTGCGGCACTGGCTCATGCCAATGTAAACGTAAAAATGATTGATCAGGGTTCCAGTGAATTAAATGTCATCATCGGTGTAAGAAATGAAGATTTTGAGGTCGCTGTAAAAGCAATTTACGATATTTTTGTAACAACTCAGCTGTAATCATAATAAGCATAATGAGAAGGAAAAAGTACATTCGATTTTTTGGATGTACTTTTTTTGTTGACAAAATCTAAAATATCACGTATACTACAAGTGTACTAAGACAGATAGTACACTAAATACACACGGACAGCATAGAAAGGAAGTGAAACTTCAAATGGTCGTAATTGATTATCAAAATCGAAAACCGATTTATGAACAGATTGTAGAACGATTTCAGATGCTGATTGTAAAAGGAATTTTAGAGCCGGACTCGCAGATGCCATCGGTACGTGCGCTTGCGACAGAACTTTCGATTAATCCAAATACGATACAGAAAGCTTATGCCGTACTGGAACAGGAGGGGTATATCTATCCGATAAAAGGAAGGGGAAATTTTGTTTCGGGAAATCAGGCATTAGTCAAACAAAAAAAAGAAGATTTTCTTTTAAAACTGCATGGGATATTAAAAGAAGGAAAGGAAATCGGAGTGACCGGTGCACAATGTCTGGAATGTGTGAATTCCGTATTCAAGGAGGGAGAACATGATTAATACAACACAGCTTTCAAAACAGTTTGGAGATTTAAAAGCCGTAGATAAAATTAGTCTCCAAATTGTGGATAACAGTATTTTCGGACTTGCGGGAACAAACGGAGCTGGAAAAAGTACCTTCCTTCGTATGCTTGCAGGGGTGTTAAAGCAGGATGAAGGAGAGATTGAAATCGATGGAGAAGCAGTCTGGGAAAATGAAAAGATAAAAGGTGAAATTTTCTTTTTGCCGGATAATGCTTATTTTCCGCCAAATGTGACACCACAGCAGATGGCAGGTTACTATAGTATTTATTACAGTAAATTTAATAAAAAACGGTTTCAGGAGTTATGCGATAAATTAGAGTTAGATACCAAACGAAAAATCAATACATTTTCAAAAGGAATGAAGCGTCAGGTGTCGATGCTGCTTGGAATCTGTGCAGGAACAAAATACTTGTTTTGTGATGAAACATTTGATGGGTTAGACCCCGTGATGCGTCAGGCAGCAAAAAGTATTCTTGCATACGAGGTGACGGAACGTCCTTTTACACCAATTATTGCATCTCATAATTTAAGGGAATTAGAAGATATCTGCGACCATGTAGGATTATTACATAAAGGCGGAGTTTTGCTTTCAAGAGAACTGGAGGATATGAAAATGCATATCCATAAAGTGCAGTGCGTGATTCAAAATCCGCTTTTGGAAGAAGAGTTGCTTCGGGAACTTGATGTTGTACAGTCTGAAAAGCGTTTATCTTTATTGACCTTAATTGTAAGAGGTGAAAAAGACAAGATAATGGAAACGGTAGAAAGTAAATTTCCGCTGTTTGCAGAGATGATACCGCTTACACTGGAAGAAATCTTTATCAGCGAAACGGAGGTGGCAGGATATGACATCAAAAAACTGTTTTTCTAAAATGCTAGTACGAGATTTAAAAGAGAGAGGCGTCTGGTTGATTAGTTCCATTATTTTATTTCTCCTGATTTATCCGGTTCAGATTTTAATGAGTCTGGATGCAATTGCTTCTTATATGAAAGGGGAAGAAGAATTTCAAAGCAGAATTACAGAACAGTTTTCAAGTCTGATTAGTTTTGGAAATGGGATCATGTATGTTGCAATCGTAATCATGGCGTTTTTACTGGCAATGTCAGGATTCTGGTACGTATATTCGGGAGTAAAAACAGATTTTTATCACAGTCTTCCGATAAAAAGAGAAAAATTGTTTTTAGAACGCTATGTTACTGGAATTTTGATTTTTATAGTTCCGTATTTCATTAGTCTGATACTTGGATATGGTGCCGGAATCATGAAAGGAGCAGAGACTTCTGGAATTTTAAGTTTATGTGCAAAAGGGTTTGTCACAAATGTTGTGTTGTTTTTGCTTTTTTATAATCTTGCAGTTTTAGGCGTGCTGCTTACCGGAAATTTATTTACCGGAGTTTTGGCGTATGGGGCATTTTTAAGTTACGGAGTTTTGTTAGAGAGTACAATTGGTCTAACAAAAGTAGCTTTTTTTACAACTTATATAGATAACTCAAGATTGAGTCAGGTTTTTGAAGGGAAATTTGGAAAGTTAAGTCCACTTTATGTGTTTGATATGATTCTGTCAAATAATAAGATTTCGATGAAGGATGTCAGTGTAGTCTTTGGAATCTCAGTGCTGTTTTTGGTAATCTGCATGTTTGTTTATAAAATTCGTCCGACAGAAGCTTATCATAAATCAATTGCTTTTAAGAAGTTACAGCCAATTATAAAGGTTGCAGTTGTCATTCCGGTTTCAGCATGTGTAGGCATTTTATCAAGTGAAATTGTCGGACGAAATTTTATCTGGTATGTGGGAGGTTTGCTTGTTACTGCTGTGCTCTTATCCTTTGCAATGGAATTTTTATATTATTTAGATATCAGAGAATGTATTCGTCCAAAAATTTCTACCGGATTAATTCTGGGAATGCTGGTGATAATGGCGGTGACATTAAAGTTGGATTTAATAGGATTTGATACCTATTTACCAAAAGAATCAAGAGTAAAAAACATGTCCATTTATATTGATGGATTAAACAGCTGTTATGATTATCCGGAAGGCGCCGGAGAGATGTACGGAACAGTTCCTTTTTTACAGAATACCAAGATAGAAGAGTTTGATGCCATTTATCAGCTTGCGAAAAAAGCAGTTGCAATTCAAAAAGCAGATAAGGTAACTGCAGATTCTGAAATAACAGATTCCGAAATAACAGATTCCGAAGAACTTTATTTTTCTGTTTGCTATGAAATGAAAAATGGAAAAGAGGTTTACCGCGGATACTGCATTCCGAAGGATGAAGAAAATCTGAAATTAATTGCAGATATTTATGATAATTGGGAGTTTAAACGACAGGTTCTTCCGGTAGAATATGTAAAAGAAGAAAAGATTTCTTCTCTTGAAATTGCGGATCTCCAGTCATCTCATGATTCCGAACTCTCTAAAGAGACAATAAAAAGTCTGTTTAAAACCTGTAAAAATGAATGGGAGTCTGCAACATATGAGCAGTTGAGTAATGATAAAGTACTTGGATTTTTACGATTTTATCTGGATTATGACAGAGAAAACGGTGATTATGATACCGGATCCAGATGTGTAAGTGTTCCGGTTTACTCAAGTTTTCAGCAGACGAGAAAACTCTTAGAACAAAACGGCTGTAAAATGATGACATTTGAAGATTATGATAAGGTAGAAAGAATTGAGATAAGTCAATATGACGATAAAACAGGAGACCTTGGAGGTATCCTAAATGTCACCGATGAAAATCAGATTCGGGAAATACTTGAGGCTCTTTACATAACAGATAACAGTGAAATATTTGATATAAGCACGATAAACTATCAGATTGAAGTTCAGATTGACTGGAAATCGGAGGTCTTTAATAATACGGATGGTTTTTGCAGCTGTTATTTCCGCACCGATGAAGTACCGGAATTTGTAACAAAAGAATTAGAAGAATAAATAATAACACCTGTGCCAATTAATGCGCTTTGGCATGGGTGTTTTTCGTTCATTGACAATCGGATAAAAAGCAGAGTAAAATAAGTGCATCAGAATAAACGAGAAACAAGGAGGAAATTATGAGACGAAAGTTATCCTTTGATGATGAAAAGGATTTGGTTTTGCTTGGCAAAGCACTTTCTTCTGAAATCAGAATAAAAATTTTAAAACTGCTTGACACCAAACCTTACTGTGTCAATGAAATCGCAGAGCTTTTAAAGATTCCGGCATCTTCAGCAGCCTTAAATGTAAAAGTATTAGAGGAGGCACAACTGATACGGACGGAGTTAAAACCCGGAGTCAGAGGTTCTATGAAGTTATGCTTAAGACAAAATGATGAACTGCTTTTGCTTCTAAGAAAAGGAGAAAAGAAAAAGAAAGAGGAAGTCATTTCCATGCCGGTTGGAAATTATGTGGATTATAAAGTTGCACCCACCTGTGGAATTGTCAATACAGAGGACTATATTGACGGGGAGGATGAACCAAGATGTTTTTATAATCCACTGCGTACGACAGCAAAGCTGGTCTGGTTTGCAAAGGGGTATCTGGAATATCGTTTTCCAAATGCCGGAATCCAGAATGGGCAAGTCAGGCGACTGGAATTATCTGCGGAACTTTGTTCAGAAGCACCGGATTATAACATGGAATGGCCATCCGATATTACTCTTTGGATTAATCAGAGAGAAGCAGGAACGTGGACGTGTCCAAGTGATTTTGGAGGACGCAGAGGAAAATTAAATCCAGACTGGTGGGAAGACAAGAATACCCAGTATGGAAAGTTAAAAGTCTGGACATTGGAGGAGAACGGAACATATCTCGACGGAAAAAAAGTAAATGATGTTTCAGTAACAGATTATTGTCTGGCAGATGGTCCGTTTATCTCTGTGCGGATTGGAGTAAAAGAGGATGCAAAACATCAGGGCGGTGTGAATTTGTTTGGAAATTCATTTGGAGATTATCCACAGGACATTGTGATGCGGATTCTATATGAGTAAATAGAACTTGAAAAAATCAAGTTTTGTGGTATAATAAAAACAATAATAATGTTTTAAAACAGAAATTATATTTTGAAAAATTTGGGAAGGGGAATGACATGTTAAACGAAAGTATCAAAAAACTGGTTACTTATGGAATGGAAACCGGACTCGTACCGGAATGTGAAAGAAACTACACGATTAATCTGTTGCTGGATTTATTTCATCAGGATGATTATGAAGAGCCGCAGGAAGAATATACAAATGTAGATTTGGAATCAACCTTAAAAGAACTGCTTGATGAAGCGGTTACAAGAGGCATTATTGAGGACAGCATCGGTTACCGCGATTTATTTGATACCAAGATTATGAACTGTCTGATGCCACGTCCGGCACAGGTACAGCAGAAATTCAAAGAAGAGTATGCAAAATCACCGGAATGTGCGACTGCTTATTTTTATAAATTAAGTCAGGACAGTGATTACATTCGTCGTTACCGTATTAAAAAAGATAGAAAATGGACGGCAGAAAGTCCTTATGGCACAATTGATATTACCATTAACCTTTCGAAACCGGAAAAAGACCCGAAAGCAATTGCAGCAGCTAAAAATGCAAAACAGAGCAGTTATCCAAAATGTCAGCTTTGTATGGAAAACGAAGGTTATGCAGGTCGTTTAAATCATCCGGCGAGAGAAAATCACAGAATTATTCCGATTACAATCAATGACAGCAAGTGGGGATTCCAGTATTCTCCTTATGTTTACTATAATGAACACTGTATCGTATTTAATGGACAGCATGTGCCGATGAAGATTGAGAGGGCTGCATTTGTAAAATTATTTGATTTTGTAAAACAGTTCCCACATTATTTCCTTGGTTCTAATGCAGATTTACCAATCGTAGGTGGTTCAATCTTAAGCCATGACCATTTTCAGGGTGGTCATTACACCTTTGCAATGGCAAAAGCGCCAATCGAAGAGCACGTTACCATTCCGGGATATGAAGATGTGGAAGCCGGAATCGTAAAATGGCCGCTTTCTGTTTTGAGAATTCGTCACAAGGATGAGAAACGCCTGATTGATTTGGCGACCCATGTATTAGAAGTGTGGAGAGGATATACAGATGAGTCAGCTTTTATCTTTGCAGAAACAGATGGAGAACCGCATAATACGATTACTCCGATTGCAAGAAAAAAAGGCGATGTATATGAGCTTGATTTAACTTTAAGAAATAATATCACGACCAAAGAGCATCCGCTTGGTGTCTATCACCCACATGCTCAGTATCATCACATTAAAAAAGAAAATATCGGTCTGATTGAGGTTATGGGACTTGCAGTACTTCCGGCAAGATTGAAAGACGAATTAGAGCTGCTTGCTGAGTATCTGGTTGAGAAAAAAGACCCGGCTGAAAATGAAAGCCTGAAAAAACATGCAGACTGGGTAAAGGAATTTTTACCGAAATACGAAGAGATTACCAAAGAAAATGTAATGGGAATCCTGGAAGAAGAAGTCGGACAGGTATTTGTAAAAGTCTTAGAGGACGCAGGTGTTTATAAATGTACGAAAGAGGGAAGAGACGCCTTTAAACGTTTTATTTCCGTATTATAAAAGCAGAATAGAATGAGTAGAACAAAAAGGGAATTGTCATGTTAAAAATGGCAGTTCTCTTTTTTATCTCAATCTTCGATTTGAATATCCGTTCTTACCTTGTTTGTTTTCTTTTAAGTGTGCTATAATGGGTGAAAAGAAAAGAAAAGAAAAGGAAAGGTCGATAAAACACAAAATGAAAAAAAGAGTAGAAAATTCACAGACCGAGCAGACGTATCTGATGCGTCCCATTTATTTAAATGAATATGGAAATCTTTTTGGTGGTCAGCTGATGGAATGGATCGATGAGATCGCCAGTATTGTAGCAATGCGCCACAGTGAGGCAGACATTACGACCGCCTGCATTGATAATTTGAATTTTAAAGAGGGTGCAACCGTAAATGATGTCATTGTGCTTCGCGGAAAGATTACTTATGTAGGAAGAACTTCCATGGAAGTGCGGGTTGATACTTATGTGGAAAGTCGTCATGGAATCCGCAAGGTTATCAACCGTGCTTACGTGGTTATGGTCGCGGTGGATGAGCATCACCATCCGATTCCGGTTCCGGGTCTGGTTGTAGAATCAGAATCGGAAAAAGCAGAGTGGGAAGGCGGCGAAAAACGCTACGCACTCAGAAAAGAAAGAAGAAGAGAGGGCTATTAGATGAGCGAAAAAATCCTGCTGATAGACGGGCACAGTATTTTAAATCGGGCGTTTTACGGACTTCCGGAGCTTACAAATGCAGAAGGACTTCATACAAATGCTATTTATGGCTTTTTAAATATTTTATTTCGGATTGTAGAAGAAGAAAAACCGGATTATTTAACGGTGGCATTTGATTTGCATGCACCGACCTTTCGCCATAAGATGTATGCAGATTATAAGGGAACCAGAAAGGGCATGCCTCAGGAGCTAAGAGAGCAGGTTCCGGTTATGAAAGATGTCTTAATGGCGATGGGGATTACGATTGTCGCAAAGGAAGGCTACGAGGCAGATGACCTGCTTGGAACATTGGCAAAAAAGAGCGAAGCAAAGGGAATGGATGTAACGGTGCTTTCCGGAGACCGTGATTTGCTTCAGCTTGCAAGTAAGCATATCTGTATCCGAATTCCAAAGACCAGATTTGGAAAAACTACGATTGAGGATTATTTTGAAGAAAATGTCAAAGAAAAATATCAGCTGACACCGGCACAGATTATTGAATTAAAGGCGCTGATGGGTGATTCTTCCGATAATATTCCGGGGCTTCCGGGCGTGGGAGAAAAGACTGCGACAAAGATTTTGCTGGAATACGGCACGGTGGAAAATGCATGGAAACATGTCGAAGAATTAAAGCCGAATAAAGCGAAAAATGCGTTCTTAGAACATTATGATATGGCAATTTTAAGTAAAAAACTTGCGACTATCAATATTGACAGTCCGATTGAATATGACTGGGAAAGTGCGAGAATCGGAGAATTTTACACAAAAGAAGCTTATGAATATTTTAAAGAACTGGAATTTAAAAATTTCTTATCCCGTTTTGAAGAAGGGGCAGAACCGGCAAAAATTGCAGTTTCTTTTCAAAACGTAACCGATTTTACAGAGGCAGATGCGCTGTTTGAAAAACTGGTGAAAGAACCGGAACTTGGAATTGAAGTTTTAAGAGAAGCACATCAGTTTTTGGGTCTTGGACTTGCATGGAATAATAAAGAAAAAGAAGAAGTGGAAACAGTCTGCATTTTTCCACAGGGATTTTTAACAGAAAGTTATCTGATGGACCAGGTGCAGAAGCTTTGTGAAAAAGTAGAAATGATAGATGCTCTTGATGTAAAAGAGACAATTTCAGAAATTTCAAAAGTTTCGCATAAGAAGGTGTTTGATGCCGGAATTGCTGCGTATCTGTTAAATCCACTGAAATCTTCTTACACTTATGATGATATTGCAAAAGAGTACTTAGGAGAAATGCTTCCGGCAAAAGAAGACTTGATTGGAAAACTTTCCTATACAAAGGCAATGAGTGAAAAAGAAGCAAAAGAGAAAGAAGTCGCAAAAAGTATCTGTTATATGGCATATACAGCATTAAGAAGCCGGAAGGCGCTGATGGAAGCACTTAAAAACAATAATATGAAAGCGCTTTTTGAGGACGTAGAACTGCCGCTGTTATTTACACTTTCTAATATGGAAAAAGAGGGAATCCGCGTCAATGCAGAAGCCTTAAAAGAATATGGAAGTCAGCTTGAGGTAAAAATCAAAGCATTAGAAAGCCAGATTTATGAAGAGGCAGGAGAAGAGTTTAACATCAATTCTCCAAAACAGCTTGGTGTAATTTTATTTGAAAAATTACAGCTTCCGGGCGGGAAAAAGACGAAGACCGGATACTCAACCGCAGCAGATGTTCTGGAGAAACTTGCACCGGAACATAAACTGGTAGCAGATATCCTGGAATATCGTCAGCTTGCAAAATTAAAATCCACTTATGCGGACGGACTTGCCGGATTTATCGGGGAAGACGGCAGAATTCATTCTACGTTTAATCAGACGATTACGGCAACCGGAAGAATCAGCAGTACAGAGCCGAATCTTCAGAATATTCCGATCCGTATGGAACTGGGACGCCTGATTCGTAAAGTCTTTATTCCAGAAGATGGATTTGTATTTGTGGATGCGGATTATTCCCAGATTGAACTTCGTGTGCTTGCGCATTTATCAGGGGATGAAAATCTGATTGAAGCCTATAAAGAAGCGCAGGATATTCACCGAATGACGGCTTCTCAGGTCTTTCATGTTCCGTTTGAAGAGGTGACGGATTTACAGAGAAGAAATGCAAAAGCGGTGAACTTTGGAATTGTATATGGAATTAGTTCGTTTGGATTGTCACAGGATTTAAGTATTACAAGAAAAGAAGCAGCGGAATATATTGAAAATTATTTTGCTACTTATCCAAAGATTAAAGGCTTCTTAGATGGACTCGTAACAGAGGCAAAAGAACAGGGATATGTGGAAACAATGTTTCAAAGACGTCGTCCGGTGCCGGAAATCCGTTCCGGAAACTTTATGCAGAGATCCTTTGGGGAACGTGTAGCGATGAATTCTCCGATTCAGGGAACGGCAGCGGATATCATCAAGATTGCAATGATTCGTGTGGAACAGGCATTAAAAGAGCAGAATCTGGAGTCACGTCTGATTTTACAGGTACACGATGAACTGTTGATCGAAGCCAAAGAAGACGAGGTCGAGGCAGTAAAGGCAATTTTAGAGCGGGAAATGAAAGGTGCGGCAAACCTGGCGGTTCCGCTTGAAATTGATATGCATACCGGAACAAACTGGTATGAGGCAAAATAAAAACCTGGAAAAAATACAAGATGAATCATAACGTACGAAAGGGGAAAGTGGTATGAGAGTAATAGGGGTAACCGGTGGAGTTGGTTCCGGAAAAAGTGCGGTTTTAAATTATATTGAAGCACATTTTGATGCAAGAATTATAAAGGCAGATGATGTCGGGCATCTGTTGATGATGCCGGGGCAAGTCTGCTATGAACCGGTCATTCAACTGTTTGGTGAGTGGATTGTCAAAGAGGATGGTTCATTAGATCGTGAAACGATTTCAAAGATTGTATTTGAGAAAAAAGAAATTCTTGAAAAGTTAAATGCAATCATTCATCCGGCGGTAAAAAAATATATTTTAAGAGAGATTGAACGTTCCAAAAAAGAAAAAACCGAATTTTTCTTTATCGAAGCAGCTCTTTTAATTGAAGAAAAATATGATGAAATCTGTGATGAATTGTGGTATATTTATTGCGAAAAAGAAGTCCGCATGGAACGTCTGCGCCATAATCGTGGGTATTCCGATAAAAAGATTGAGCAGATGTTAAAGAACCAGCTCTCAGATGAGGAGTTTGAGTCTAAATGCGACTTCCAGCTTTATAATAGTGAAGATGTGGCACATACCTATCTTCAGATTGAAAGGAAAATGAGGACTTATTATGAATCTATGTAGCATTGCCAGTGGAAGCAGTGGAAACTGCATCTATGTAGGCAGTGATAAAACCAGTGTTCTTGTAGACGCAGGAATCAGCGGAAAACGAATTGAGCAGGGATTAAACAGTATTGAGCGTACCACAAAAGACTGCGATGCAATTTTAATCACTCATGAACATTCTGACCATGTCAAAGGACTTGGAGTGCTTGCAAGAAAATACCACATTCCAATTTATTGCACCAAAGGTACAATGGAAGAATTAAAACAAATGTCAATGCTTGGAAAGATGCCGGAGGGACTCTATCGTCCGATTCTGGCAGAAGAAGCATTTTCAATTGGAGATTTATCCATTCTGCCATTTGAAATTTCACATGATGCGGCAGAACCGGTAGGCTATCGGGTTTCTCATGGAGAAAAATCGGTAGGGATTGCAACGGATATGGGAGTCTATGACGAAAAAATCGTTGAAAACCTTCAGGGACTCGATGCTCTGCTTTTAGAGGCAAACCATGATGTGAGGATGCTTCAGGTCGGCGCTTATCCGTATTCTTTAAAGCAGAGAATTTTAGGGGAAAAAGGACATTTATCCAATGAATCGGCGGGAAGGCTGCTCTGCCGTCTGCTTCATGATAAAATGAAACAGATTATGCTTGGACATTTAAGCCGGGAAAATAATTATGAGATGCTTGCTTATGAGACTGTGTGTGCAGAAGTGACGATGGGAGAAAACCCATGGAAATCTTCGGATTTCAAAATAGCTGTTGCGCACAGAGACCGTGCATCTGAACTGATAACCGTATAGAAAAATTTTAGATAGAAAACAGGTTGTAAAATGCGGCAAAATGCAGTAAGATAAAACATAAAAAATACGCTTGGAATTTTTGAGAGTGAAAAAGGAGAACATTTAAAATGAAAAAAACGATTATCACCGTAGTAGGACAGGACACAGTGGGAATTATTGCAAAGGTATGTACCTATCTTGCAGAAAATAAAATTAACATTCTTGATATTTCACAGACAATCATCGATGGCTATTTTAACATGATGATGATTACAGATACTTCAAAGTCTGAGAAGAAACTGGATAAGATTTCTACAGATCTGACAGAATTAGGCGAACAAATCGGTGTTGCAATCCATGCACAGCATGAAGACATTTTTAACAAAATGCATCGTATCTAGTTAAATTAAGCAGCTGCTGGATTGACGCTGAATATTTGCGGAACTGGTAGTTCTGAATTTAGTTCTAATTTCTGAAAGGATAAAATACACATGATTAACATATTTGAAGTAAATGAAACGAATAAAATGATTGAGCAGGAAAACCTGGATGTGCGTACCATTACAATGGGAATCAGCCTCTTAGACTGTATCGATTCTGATTTACAGCAGGTAAACCGCAAGGTTTATGAAAAAATTACAACACTGGCAAAAAATCTGGTAGAAACCGGAGAAGAGATTTCAAAGGAATATGGAATTCCTGTTGTAAATAAACGAATTTCCGTGACCCCGATTGCACTGATTGGCGGTGCGGCATGTAAAGCACCGGAAGATTTTGTGACTCTGGCTCAGACATTGGATAAAGCCGCAAAAAAAGTTGGGGTAAACTTTATCGGTGGTTATTCCGCAACCGTTTCAAAAGGAATGACAAAAGCAGATGAAATGCTGATTCGTTCCATTCCGGAAGCACTGGCTACAACAGAGAGAGTCTGCAGTTCTGTTAATCTTGGCTCTACAAAAACAGGTATCAATATGGATGCTGTAAAATTAATGGGTGAAATTGTGCTTGCCACTGCAAATGCAACAAAAGAACAGGATTCTCTTGGCTGCGCAAAGCTGGTTGTATTTTGTAATGCACCGGATGATAATCCATTTATGGCAGGTGCGTTCCATGGAGTAACAGAAGCCGATGCAATTATCAATGTCGGAGTTTCCGGCCCGGGAGTTGTAAAAACTGCTCTTGAAAAAGTACGTGGAAAAGATTTTGAAGTATTATGCGAAACCATTAAGAAAACAGCATTTAAAGTAACACGTGTTGGACAGCTGGTTGCAAAAGAAGCTTCCAAACGTCTTGGTATTCCGTTTGGTATCGTAGACTTATCGCTTGCTCCGACACCGGCTATTGGTGATAGTGTAGCAGGAATCTTAGAAGAAATCGGTCTGGAATATGCAGGTGCACCTGGAACAACGGCAGCACTTGCACTCTTAAATGATCAGGTCAAAAAAGGCGGAGTTATGGCATCTTCTTACGTTGGTGGCTTAAGTGGTGCATTTATTCCGGTCAGTGAAGATCAGGGAATGATTGATGCGGTAAAAGCAAATGCACTGACCATTGAAAAATTAGAGGCAATGACCTGTGTCTGCTCTGTAGGTCTTGACATGATTGCAATTCCTGGAGATACAAAGGCAACTACCATTTCCGGTATCATTGCAGATGAATGTGCAATCGGTATGGTAAACCAGAAAACAACAGCCGTTCGTGTGATTCCGGTCATCGGAAAAGGCGTAGGCGAAACAGTAGAATTTGGCGGTCTGTTGGGATATGCACCGATTATGCCGGTGAATCCATATTCTTGTGATGCATTTGTAAATCGTGGCGGAAGAATTCCAGCTCCAATTCACAGCTTTAAAAACTAAAAAAGCCAAAATTGCGGATGACAGACAAAGCAGGAAGAAAAAAATGTACCGGATTTTTTAGGCTTGACAAAAGAGTTAGATTATGCTAACTTTGGAGTAGAAACAGAAACAAAGACAGCTGAAAAAGAAAGAAGATGTTGGGATGAATATAGGTACATTTGTTGTTTTAGTTATTGTAGCATGCATTGTTGGTCTGGCAGCACGAAAGGTCTGGAAAGATAAAAAATCCGGAAAGAGCTGCAGTAGTTGCGGAGGCAGTTGTGGTGGATGCAGCGGATGCCATCCGGCACCATCAAAGAAAAAATAAAAAACAATAAAGATAGAAATACGGTGAATCATTATAAATAATGGTTCATCGTATTTTTTTGTTTCATCAAAATTGGGGATATGGTAGAATAAAGCATAAACTTAAGTGAGGCAGAAGAAAACCCTAAGGTAAAAGAGAAAGGAAGCGAAACATGACGAATTATGTAAGTTTACAAGATGTAACAAAAACCTACCGCATGGGTGAGATTACAATAAAGGCAGCAGATGGAATCAGTTTTGATGTACAAAAAGGCGAGTTTGTCATTGTAGTCGGACCAAGTGGTGCGGGAAAGACAACCGTTTTAAATATTCTGGGAGGCATGGATGTTGCAACTTCCGGAAAAGTATTTGTAGACGGAGCGGAGATTACAAAATATCGGGGGAAAAAACTGATTCAGTATCGAAGAGAAGAGATTGGATTTGTCTTTCAGTTTTATAATTTAATGCAGAATCTGACAGCACTTGAAAATGTGGAACTTGCAATGCAGATTTGTAAATATCCGCTTGATGCCAAAAAAGTATTAGAAGAAGTAGGCTTAAAAGAACGAATGAACAATTTTCCCGCACAGCTTTCCGGAGGAGAGCAACAAAGGGTGGCGATTGCACGTGCACTTGCGAAAAATCCAAAATTACTGCTGTGTGATGAGCCGACAGGCGCTCTTGATTATGTAACAGGAAAGGCAATTTTGAAATTATTGCAGGATACCTGTCGGGAAAAAGAAATGACGGTAATTGTCATTACCCATAACTCGGCTCTTGCACCGATGGCAGACCGTGTGATTAAGATTCGGAATGGAAAAGTGGCAGAAACCGTATTAAATGAGAAACCGATGCCGGTAGAAGAGATTGAATGGTAGGAAGAAAGGAAAAAGATGAAAGCATTTTGGAAGGATTTCTTTCGGGAAATCAGTAAAAATAAAGGTCGTTTTCTATCCGTATTTTTCATCGTTTTGTTAGGTTCAGCATTTTTTTCCGGAATCCGCTCGGCAGAAGGTGATATGAAAGTATCAGCAGATCGATATTATGACGATGTCGATTATATGGATTTGAAAATACTTGGAACAATGGGTCTGACGGATGAGGATTTAAAGGATATCCAAAATACAGAGAGAGTAAAAAATGTAACCGGAGGACATACCTTAGAAGTCTTACATAAAGTAGGAGAAAAAGAACAGGTTGTCAAATTAATTGCGCTGACGGACAAAGTAAATGAGCCACAAATCAAAGAAGGAAGGATGCCGGAAAATTCAGACGAAATTTTAGTGGACGAGAGTTTTTTGAGTTATTCAGACTGTAAAATCGGAGATAAAGTGACGTTTGAGTCAGGAACAGATGAGGCAGTTACGGATTATCTGACAGGAGATACCTTTACAATTGTCGGAACTGCGACACTACCGTATTATATGGATTTAAACAGGGGAACAGGTTCAATTGGAACAGGAAGTATTAACAGTTTTGCACTCTTAGAGCCGGAAGCATTTACTTCAGATGTTTACACAGAACTTTATGTACAGATAGATGGAGCGAAAGAAGCAGCCAGCTATAGTGACGAGTATGATAAAACAGTTAAGAAAGTACAAAAGAAAATAGAATCGTTAGAAGACTCAGCCTGTGACAGACGATATCAGACCATCCAGGAAGAAGGACAACAGGAAATTGCGGATGCCAAAGAGCAGATTCAGGACGCAGAAGAGAAACTTGCGGATGCAAAACAAAAACTGGATGATGGAGAAGTTCAGCTTTCCGATGCAAGAACCACGATTTCCAAAAAAGAGCAGGAACTAAACGATGGAGAGAGCGAGTTAAAAGCAAAAGAAGCAGAACTGGAATCCGGCAAGCAGACCTTAGTTCAAAAAACAAAAGAATTAGAAAGTGCAAAGACACAGATAACGGAAAAGACCAAAGAGTTAGAAAGTGGGAAACAGGCTTTAGAATCCGGAAAAAAAGAACTCGAAGCAAATAAAATACAGCTTGCACAAAAAGAGCAGGAATTAAATGCCGGAAAGACACAGCTTGAAGAAGCAAAAACACAGTTTCAGACAAAGATAAAGGAGTTTGAAACAGGAAAGAGCCAGTATGAAGAGAAAAAATCTGCTTATGAAGCGCAAAGAAGTCAGATAGAAACAGCAAAAACACAGCTGGAAACTGTGAGTGCAGGAATTACTCAGATAGAAAATGCGCTTACTGAAATGAAAAATCAGCTGGAAATTTTGGAAGAGCAGTTAGCCAAAAGCGAGAGTTCAGATGAAACTTATGAGACACTTTTGGCACAGAAGACCGAACTGGAATCCCAGATAACAGCCCAAAGCGAAGCACTTTCAACACTTATCGCTCAAAAAGAAGCGTTAGAAGCAGGAATTTCGGAATTTGAATCAGCAAAACCAGAGGCAGAAGCCCAGTTAGAAGAGGCAAGAATACAAATCGAAGAAGCAGGCACGCAGATTGAACAGGCAAAGGCAACGCTGTCCCAAAAAGAAGAGGAATTAAATGCAGGGCAGGCTCAGATAGATTCTGCGAAAAAGCAGTTACAGGAAGCAGAAGAAAAGATAAAACAGAATGAAACCACAATTTCGGATGGAGAGGCACAGCTTGTACAGGCACAGAATCAGATAAACGAGGGAGAAAGCCAGATTTTGGAAGCACAGAATACGCTTGCTGATGGAGAAAAACAGCTTACCGATGCCAAGCAGACGCTTGCCAAAGGACGGACTTCCCTTGAAGAAGCAAAGAGTGAATTAGAAGCAAAGGCACAGGAATTAGAGGACGGAAAAGCAGAGTATGAAACCGCAAAAAAAGATGCTGAACCGGAAATCGCCGATGCAAAACAAAAAATTTCAGATGGAGAAGAAGAACTGGCGAAATTGGAAGTTCCAACCTGGTATGTCTGGGGACGAGATAAGATTACTTCAACAGAAAGTTTTGGACAGGATGCTGAGAGAATTTCAAATATCGGAGAATTTTTCCCGGTTATCTTCTTTTTAGTTGCGGCACTGGTCAGCTTGACAACCATGACTCGTATGATTGAAGAACAGCGCCAGCAGATAGGAACATTAAAGGCACTTGGTTATTCAGATGGAAAAATTGCATTAAAATACTTTGCTTATGCAATGGTTTCTACCGTCTCGGGTGCACTTGCAGGCGTGGTAGTCGGAGAAAAAATCCTGCCCTGGGTCATTATGAATGCGTATGGAATGTTGTATACGGGACTTCCTTATTACCTGACACCATTAAACTGGCATCAGGGAGGACTTGCTGTTTTGGCAAGTGCAGGCTGTACCGGAGTTGCGACCCTTGCCGCATGCCAGAAAGAGCTGATGTCAAAGCCAGCTGAACTGATGCGTCCGCAAGCTCCAAAAAATGGAAAACGTATCTTTTTAGAACGGATTGATATCTTATGGAAACACTTGAACTTTACACAGAAATCTACAGTACGAAACTTAGTGCGCTATAAAAAACGATTTTTTATGACTGTAATTGGAATCGGAGGCTGTATGGGGCTGATATTGGTTGGATTCGGGCTTCAGGATTCCATTACTGCCATTGCCAAGAATCAGTTTGTTAATTTATTTACTTATGAAGCAAATGTAATTTTAGATTCCAACGTTTCGGAGGCTGAAAAAGAAGCCCAGCAGAAAGACTTAAAAGCTTATCAGGGAATCGATGAGATGCTGGAACTCTATTGTCAGAATGTAGAGCTGCAAAGTGAGAAAAAGACGGTAGATACTGTGCTTGAGGTACCAAAAACGTTAGATGGATTTGAAGATTTTTTTGAATTTCGTGACCGTGTAAGCGGTAAACATTATGCCTTTCCAAAAGAAGGAGCAGCTATAAGCGAAAAAACAGCAGATATGCTTGGGGTAAAAGTGGGAGATACGGTAGAATTAAAAAAAGGAGATACGATAGTCAAAGTCAAGATTTCTGTTATTGTGGAAAACTATGTCCGACATTATCTGTATTTGACAACAGAGACTTATGAAAGTCTGTTTCATGAGACTCCGAATTATAATCAGCTGTTGTTAAGATACCAGGATACCTCAAAAGATTATGAGGATGCACTCGGAGAAAAAATTATGAAATACGACAGTGTGGCAGCAATTTCTTTTACCTCGGATTTAATCGGCCAGATTGATGACATGCTGCGCTCCCTTGATATTGTAATTGTGGTGCTGATTGTGTCAGCAGGGTTGCTTGCCTTTGTGGTATTGTATAATTTAAATAATATTAATATCACAGAACGGCAGAGAGAGCTGGCAACATTGAAAGTATTGGGATTTTATGATGGAGAGGTGGCATCCTATGTGTATCGGGAAAACATTGTGCTGACTCTGTTTGGAATTATCGCCGGAATGGGAATCGGAAACTTTTTGCACCATTATGTGATTCAGACAGTGGAAGTGGATATGATGATGTTTGGACGAAATGTATTTTTCAGAAGTTATTTTTACAGCGGACTCATTACCCTGGCATTTGCATTGTTTGTAAATGGAATGATGTTTTACCGACTGCGAAAAATTGACATGATTGAATCCCTTAAGAGTGTGGAGTAGAAAGGAAATCAATATGGCTTTAGTGACAGGAATTATTGCAGAATACAATCCTTTTCATAATGGGCATGCTTATCAGATTCAAAAAGCGCGGGAGCTAACCGGCTGTGATTTTGTGGTGGTTGTAATGAGCGGAGATTTTGTACAGCGTGGCGCACCGGCACTTTTCGATAAGTATACCAGGACAAAGATGGCACTTTTGGGGGGCGCAGATCTGGTACTGGAATTGCCGGTCTGGGCTTCCAGCGCCAGTGCTGAATTTTTTGCGGCAGGAGCGGTTTCTGTTTTAGAGGGAATCGGCTGTACGGATTTTTTGTGTTTTGGAGCGGAAGATGAGAAGCTCTCAAAGATGCAGAAAGCAGTGGAGCTGCTTGCAGATGAAAATACAGAATTTCAGAAACAACTTCGGGATGCGCTAAAAACAGGTCTTTCTTTTCCGGCTGCAAGAAAACAGGCGCTAAGCGGTTTCTTAACAGAAGAAGAGAGCGATATCTTAGATAAGCCCAATAATATTCTTGGAATTGAATATTTAAAGGCATTAAAAGCAAAGAACTCTTCGATAGAGCCGGTGATTGTAAAAAGGGAAGGGCAGGGGTATCATGGACAGGAACTTTCCCATGGATTTGCAAGTGCTTCGGGGATTCGCAGCGCCTTAAAAGACGTGGGAGACTGGGAACAGGATGAGAAAATTTCTCAGCTTTTCCATGTAATGCCAAAGAAAATTACAGAAATTTTTATAGAGGCAGGAAAACAGAATCAGATGGTATGGGAGGATGATTTTTCTCTGCTGTTACAATACAATCTGCTTAAGCAGAAAAACAGATTACAGCTGACTGCTTACAGCGATGTTTCAAAAGACCTTGCAATGCGGATTTCTAAAAATTTAAATCAATTTGAGTCTTATAGTAGTTTTGTTCAGAAATTAAAGACGAAAGAACTGACGTATACCCGAATTTCGAGGGCTTTGCTTCACATTTTATTAGAGATAACTCAGGAAGAGACTCGAATGTTTCTACACAATCCTTATACTCGAATTTTAGGATTCAGGCAGGACAGCAAAGAAGTGTTAGGAAAAATGAAAAAAGCAAAAGAAATTCCGGTACTTACGAAGATTTCGAATTATCAAAAAGAGTTGGCAAATATTCAAAAAGGTCTGTTTGAAAAAGATATCTTTGCGTCTGATCTTTATGAGGCAGTGACCGGAAGAAAACAAAAAAGAGGATTGACAAATGAACTTCAACATTCGCCGATTATTCTAAGATAAACAAGGAATGTTTGGAAAAGAATACAATTTTTGTGCATAATTTTCAAATGCACACTTGTACCGTTTTTGGAAACGATGTATAATGAAAACAGGCACGACCATCTCTAGGTCGTAATGAATTAGCATAACGGAGGAAAAATTATGAACGTATTAGTAGTAAATTGCGGAAGTTCATCATTGAAATTCCAGCTCATCAACTCTGAAACAGAGGAAGTAGCAGCAAAAGGGCTGTGTGAACGTATCGGTCTCGATGGAAGACTGGTATATCAGCCAACAAACGGAGAAAAAGAAGTAATAGAAGCATCAATGCCAACTCATACAGAAGCAATCAAAATGGTATTAGACGCTCTGGTTAATGAAAAAACAGGTGTATTAAAGAGCCTTGACGAAGTAGAAGCAATCGGACATCGTGTACTGCATGGTGGAGCTAAAATCTCTGATTCCTGTATTATCAACGATGAAGTAATCTCTGTTATCGAAGAGTGCTGTGACCTTGGTCCTCTGCATAACCCTGCAAACCTGATGGGTATCCGTGCATGTATGGAACTGATGCCAGGTAAACCAAACGTAGCTGTATTTGATACTGCATTCCATCAGACAATGCCGGAAAAAGCATATATGTATGCAATTCCGAAAAAATACTATGATGAATATAAAGTACGTAAATATGGTTTCCACGGAACTTCTCATCGTTTCGTATCGAAAGAAACGATCAAATTCCTTGGTCTTGACCCGGAAAATTCTAAAGTAATCGTTGCTCATCTTGGAAACGGTTCTTCTATCAGTGCAGTTGTAAATGGAAAATGTGTTGACACCAGCATGGGTCTGACACCTCTTCAGGGTCTTGTAATGGGAACACGTTCCGGTGACCTTGACCCGGCTGTTCTTGAATTCATCTGTGCAAAAGAAAACATTGATGTAAAAGAAATGGTTCGTATCTTAAATAAAGAATCCGGTTTATTAGGACTTTCTAACGGACTTTCCAGTGACTTCCGTGACTTAAACGAAGCTGCTGAAGGCGGAAACGAAGATGCAAAACGTGCAGTAGACTGCTTATGTTACAGCATTATCAAATACATCGGTTCTTATGTAGCTGCTATGAACGGTGTAGATGCAATCGCATTTACAGGTGGTATCGGTGAAAATGCAATTCCGGTTCGTGAAACTGTTGTAAAGAGTCTGGGATATCTTGGAATCAAATTAGATGAAGAAGCAAACCAGACAAGAGGAGAAAATAAAGTAATTTCCACAGCAGACTCTAAAGTAAAAGTTGCAATCGTTCCGACAAACGAAGAACTTGCAATCTGTCAGGAAACAGCAGAACTGGTAAAGAATCAGAAATAATAGTTGACAAAAACGAATTACCTATGTATAATTGACAAGGTGTGATTAGGAGACTATTATGCTAATTGATTTATCAGATATTTTATCCGTGGATGGAAAGACGAAAGAATTAAAAATGCCGGTTTCCATGGATTCCTTTGAATCAAAACTTGGCAGTTTTCCGGTAGTAGAAAAACAGCCGTTAGATGTTGTGATTACGAATACAGGAAAAAAAGTGCTTCGAATTGAAGTAAAAGGCAAAGTGAGTCTTGCTCTGCCCTGCGACCGTTGTCTTAAAGATGTGGCAACGGAATTTGAAATTGACCTTGAAAAAGAGGTTGATATGAAAACTTCAGAGGAAGACAGGATAAAAGACTTAGATGAAATTAATTATATCACAGGTTGTAGCCTGGATATTGAGCAGTTAGTGCATAATGAGATTTTAATCCATTGGCCTATGAGGGTCCTGTGTAAAGAGGACTGCAAGGGAATCTGCAGCCATTGCGGAAAAGACTTGAATGAAGGGCCATGCTCATGTGAGCAGGAGAGCCCGGATCCACGAATGGCGGCAATCCGTGATATATTTAGCAAATTTAAGGAGGTGTAATTATGTCCATCTGTCCAAAAAATAAAACTTCTAAAGCAAGAAGAGATAAAAGAAGAGCAAACTGGAAAATGACTGCTCCGAACTTAGTAAAATGCAGCAAATGTGGTGCTTTAATGATGCCGCACAGAGTGTGCAAAGCTTGCGGAAGCTACAACAAAAAAGAAGTTATTGCTATGGATGCTGAATAATTCATAGTATGAGGGGCTGTCGTGTTTAGGCACGGCAGCCTTTTTTCATTTTATAAATTTATAAATGGAGTAGATTTTGTAATAAATTTGTAATAAAATTGCAAGTTTTTCTTGCGATTTTCCAGAAAACAAGTTAATATAAGAGAGAACTTGTTAAAGGAGGAGTTTAGTATGAATAATAGATGGTATAAAAAATTATTACTGCTTCTTACGGTAGGATGCATGACTGTTTCTATGACCGGATGCAGTGCAGATTCTGTATTAGATAAATTATTGTCAGTGACTGACCCAAAGCCGGATAAAAAGACAGAGGCAACGAAAGAGGATAGCAGTGATAAAAAAGACAGTGCAGGTGAAAAAGAAGTAGAAGTGGCAAAACCGGAATTTACCACAAACTTAAGTGGAGCGGTGACTTATGCGGTAAATGCCAAAGCTTCTGCACTGACGGTAGAAGCGACTACGACGGATGATGGAAGTATTACTTATCAGTGGTATAAGAGCCAGACCGATACAAATGGCGGTGGAACTTTAATTGACGGGGCGACAGAAGCAAGTTACACTCCGCCAACCGATACCGAAGGGACACTTTATTATTATGTTGTAGCAACCAGTACCATTGGTTCTTCTACAAATGGAGCAACCAGTGATACCGCAGAAGTTATTGTGTCAGCGGATGGAACCATTCCGTCTGAAAGCGAAGACCAGGCAGGTGCAAGTAAGGTGCTTGGCAAATGGGTACAGAATAATGATGGCTGGTGGTATGATAACGGGGATGGAACTTATCCGAGAAATGCATGGAAACAGATTGATGGAAAATGGTATGCATTTGATGAAAAAGGTTATATGAGAACCGGATGGTTTAAAGATGGAGACTCCTGGTATTATCTGTTAGACAGCGGAGAGATGGCGAAAGATACGGATATTGAGGGATATCATATTGGTTCAAATGGCAAAATGGAATAAAGGAATAAACAACAGTTCATCGCAGGCACGCTCTCGCTGCTTGTCGCTGGCAGTGGTACGTAAGCGACGAAAATACCGTCGCTAAGTACCAGCCGCTCCAAAGCACCTGCTTATGAATCTGTTGAAAGCAAAGAGTGGCAGGGATGAACGAGATGCAAATGGCAGTTGGCATCATTTGTTCCGATGTGCTGTAGTATGAATCTGTTGAAGGCAAAGAGTGGCAGGGATAAAGTGATTTTGGGCGGTCGTAAAAGAGATTATCTTTTACGGCCGTTTCTCTTGCCCTTTTTTTAGATGTCTGGTAAAATTAAGGGCATAGCGTACAGGAGGCAATGAAATGGGAAATCTGATTACAGTGGTAGTCGACGCCATGGGCGGGGATAATGCTCCGCATGAGATTATCAAAGGGGCAGTCGAGGCCGTAAAAGAAAAACAAAACTTAAAGGTACTTCTTGTCGGACAAAAAGAAGTGGTGGAAAAGGAATTAAGCGCTTATGATTATCCGAAGGAGAGAATAGAGGTTATACATGCATCAGAAGTGATTGAGACTGGAGAACCGCCGGTTGCTGCAATCAAGGGAAAGAAAGATTCTTCGATTGTAGTCGGAATGAAACTGGTCAGAAAGGGTGAGGCAGATGCTTTCGTTTCTGCCGGAAGTTCCGGTGCGATTTTGGTTGGCGGAACTACAATTGTAGGTCGAATCAAAGGAATTGAGCGTGCACCGCTTGCACCGATGATTCCAACGAAAAATGGCGCATCACTTTTGATTGACTGCGGAGCAAATGTGGATGCAAGGTCGTCTCATCTTGTGCAGTTTGCACGTATGGGTTCTATTTACATGGAACATGTTGTAGGGGTTAAAAATCCAAGAGTCGGAATTGTGAATATTGGTGTGGAAGAGGAAAAAGGCAATGCCCTGGTAAAGGAGACATATCCACTTTTAAAAGAATGTAAAGACATTAACTTTATCGGAAGCATCGAAGCAAGAGAGATTCCATCCGGTGTTGCAGATGTAATTGTAACCGAAGCCTTTGTAGGCAATGTGATTTTAAAATTATATGAGGGAGTCGGAGCGACTTTGATTTCTAAAGTAAAAGAAGGTATGATGACCACTCTTCGCAGTAAGATTGGAGCTTTGCTTGTAAAACCGGCATTAAAAAGTACATTAAAAAGTTTTGACAGCAGCCAGTACGGTGGAGCACCGCTTCTCGGATTAAGAGGGCTTGTAGTGAAATGTCACGGAAGTTCCAAAGCAAACGAAGTGAAAAACTCGATTATTCAGTGTATTTCCTTTAAAGAACAGGACATTAGTGAAAAGATTCGGGAAAATATTACAGTAGCGGTGAAAAAGACAGAGGAGGAGCAATAAAAAATGGAGTTAGAAAAATTACAGAAGATTATCGCAGAGGTATTAAATGTAGATGCACAGGAAGTGACAATGGATACTACATTCGTAGAGGATTTGGGAGCAGATTCTTTGGATATATTCCAGATTATCATGGGAATTGAAGAAGAATTTGATATTGAAATGCCAAACGAAGATGTAGAACATATTGTGACTGTAGGAGATGCAGTAGAAGAAATTAAAAAAATTGTAGGATAACTAAAAGAGTCAGATGTCTTCAAAAGGGAAAAATTCGGATGAAGACATCTGATTTTCAGATTGAGAAGAAGAAAATTCAGGCTGAACGCAGGAGAGACTTTAGATAAATAGAAAAAAGTAGAAGGGAAGTTTGTTAATCGATGAAGAAGTTATTAGAGCTTGAGCAGAGAATTGGCTATAAATTTGAAAATTTTGATTTGCTCGTAAAAGCAATGACGCATAGTTCTTATGCAAATGAACACAGATATGAAAAGAAAGAAAATAATGAGCGTCTGGAATTTTTGGGAGATGCGGTTTTAGAGCTGATTTCCAGTGATTATTTATTTGCAAAGTATCCGGAAACTCCGGAGGGTGTACTGACAAAGAAACGTGCAAGTATGGTATGCGAGCCGACTTTAGCATTATGTGCAAGAGAAATTCCACTGGGAGATTATTTATTACTTGGAAAAGGTGAGGATGCAACAGGCGGAAGAAAAAGAGATTCCATTGTTTCAGATGCTATGGAGGCATTAATCGGTGCAATTTATCTGGACGGTGGTTTTGCTAATGCAAAAGAGTTTATTGACCGGTTTATTTTAAACGATATTGAAAACAAACAGCTCTTTTACGATAGCAAGACTACGCTTCAGGAAATCGTACAGGGAAGTTATGATGATGATGTACGTTATGAACTGGTAAAAGAAGAAGGTCCGGATCACAATAAGAGCTTTTATGTTCATGCTCTGCTTGGAAGTACGGTATTGGGAGAAGGAACAGGCCATACCAAAAAGGCAGCAGAACAGCAGGCTGCATACTGTGCGATTAAAAAACTTAAGAGTAAGGGTGGCCTATGTATTTAAAAAGCATTGAAGTGCAGGGATTTAAGTCCTTTGCAAATAAGATAACATTTGAATTTCACAACGGAATTACCGGAATTGTAGGACCAAACGGAAGTGGAAAAAGTAATGTAGCAGATGCTGTACGCTGGGTGCTGGGAGAGCAGAGTGCAAAACAGCTTCGAGGCGGAAACATGCAGGATGTTATTTTCTCGGGAACAGAAACGAGAAAGCCTCTTGGATTTGCTTATGTTGCAATTACTCTAGATAACAGTGACCATAATCTTCCGATTGATTATGAAGAAGTGACGATTGCAAGACGGCTTTATCGTTCCGGCGAGAGTGAATACCTGATGAATGGGGTTTCCTGCCGATTAAAAGATGTCAATGAATTATTTTATGATACGGGTATCGGAAAAGAAGGGTATTCCATTATCGGACAGGGACAGATTGATAAAATCTTAAGTGGTAAGCCGGAAGAGCGAAGAGAACTGTTTGACGAAGCAGCAGGAATCGTGAAATTCAAACGAAGAAAAGCGGCATCTTTAAAAAAATTAGAGGAAGAACAGCAGAATCTGACCCGTGTCAATGACATTTTATCGGAGTTGACCAGACAGCTTGCACCGCTTGAGAAACAGTCTGAGACAGCGAAGATATATTTAAAGAAGCGGGAAGAATTAAAAGCGCTTGATGTCCGGATGTTTCTTGCAGAAATGGAACGCATCAATGCTCAGTTAAAAGAGATCGAAGAAAAATCGGAGATTGTCCGTCAGGACCTGGAAAAGACAGGTAAGGATTTTGAGACAACGAAGACTGAATATGAAGCGTTAGAGAAAGAGCTGGAGGCTTTTAATGTAAAAATTGAAGCGTTTCGTGAAGAGTCAACAAAAAAAGCGCTGGAGAAGCAACAGTTAGAGGGGCAGATTAATGTAGCAAAAGAGCAGATTTCTTCGGCAAAGCAAAGTGATTTGCAGTATCGTGAGCGCGTGGAAACTTTAGAGACAGAGTTAAAACAGAGGGAGGATAGTGAGAAGCTTTACACCGAGGAAAAGGCAGAGCTTGATGCAAAAATCGATGAGATTAGGCAAAAAGAGGAGATAGCGAAGAAGTTATTCAGGGATTTCGCTTTTGAGATTCATGAATTAGAAGAACAGTTAGAGGAAGATAAGAGCGAAATTATTGAAATTTTAAATCATCGTGGTTCGACGAAGGGAAAAATGCAGCGTTATGATGCGATGATGGAACAGATTTCGCTTAGAAAGACAGAGTTTAATCAGAAATATCTGCGTTTAAAGAGTGAGACTGCAAAGCAGGAAGAAGAAAAGGAGCGCTTTGAGAAAGAACAGCAGGAAATTGATGCTGAGATTTTAAGTCTCACAAAGAAGAGTAATAAAAACGAGGATGAGATTACCAGATATCAGAGTCTGCTTGGAAAGAGTATCAAGGAACAGCAGGTTTTACAGAATGATTATCATAAAGAGGCTTCGAGGTTAGAATCTTTAAGAAATATTACAGAGCGTTACGATGGTTACGGAAACAGTATCCGCCGTGTAATGGAGCAGAAGAAACGTGTTCCGGGGATTCACGGAGTTGTGGCAGATTTAATTAAAGTAGAAAAAAATTATGAAACTGCAATTGAAACCGCTCTTGGAGGAAGCATCCAAAATATTGTTACGGATAACGAAACGACTGCAAAACAGATGATTTCGTTTTTGAAGCAGAATAAATACGGACGGGCAACATTTCTGCCTTTGACCAGTATGGGTGCAGGACGTGGATTTTCGACTCCGTCTGCCTTAAAAGAGCCGGGAGTTGTTGGTGTGGCAAGTGAGCTGGTTTCTACGGAAATTGAATATGAGAGTTTAATTGATTACCTGCTTGGGCGTACGCTTGTCGTGGAAAATATTGATTTTGCAATTGCAATTGCAAGAAAATACAAATACAGTCTGCGTATGGTAACGATTGAAGGAGAGTCTTTAAATCCGGGTGGTTCCATGACCGGTGGTGCATTCAAAAATAACAGCAATCTGCTTGGAAGAAGACGAGAGATAGAAGAGCTTGAGACTAAAGTTGAGAGTTTGAAAAATCAGCTGGAAGCAAAACAAAAAGAGATTGATACTTATCGGGAAAAACGAAATTTCCATCGTGAAGAAGCAGGACGATTAAATGCTGCACTTCAGGAGCAGTCCTTAAAGGATAATACCCTGCGAATGAATCAGAAAGCAATGGAACAGAAGGCAAAAGAGATTGCAAAAGAGTATACAGATTTAAAACGGGATCTTGCAGCACTTGAAAAACAGACGCAGGAGATTGAAGAAAATCGGGAATCTATTCGTGTGGAATTAGAGACGAGTGATAAACGAGAGGCCCAGTTAGAAGATCAGATTAATCAAAATCAGGAAAAACTGGATGAGAAGAAAAAGCAGGAAAACGCTCATTCAAAGGAATTAGAAGAACTGCATTTAGAAAATGCAGAACTCAGTTCCAAACAGGGATTTGCAAAAGAAAACCTGGAACGTATCTTAAGTGAAAAGAAGAATTTACAAAGACAGTTGATGGAACTGGCAGCAAATGTCAGTGATGCAAAAGATGAGATAGAGAAAAAAGAAGCCGAGATAGAAAAAATGCAGGAGGCAGTTGAAGCTGCAAAGACACAGGAAGCGGAAGATGAAGCGAAGCTGCAGGAATACCTTGCAAAAAAAGAGAGTATGAATCAAAGTCATAAGGGCTTCTTTGAAAAGAGAGATGAGCTTTCCGGTCGCATGAATCTCTTGGATAAAGACCTATACCGCCTGGAAAATCAAAAAGAAAAGCTTGAGGAGAATCAGGAGAATCAGATAGGTTATATGTGGGAAGAATATGAGATGACCTACAGTGCGGCAAAAGAACAGACTTTTGAGGAACCGCTTGAGCGCAGTGAAATCAAAAAGGCACAGGCAGAAGTGCGAAATGAAATTAAAAAGCTTGGAAATGTCAATGTCAATGCGATTGAGGAGTACAAAGAACTTTCCGAGCGTCATACGTTCTTAAATGCCCAGCATGAAGATTTGGTGGAAGCAGAGAAGACCCTGCTTAAGATTATTGATGAACTCGATATCGGAATGAGACACCAGTTTGAAGAAAAATTTGCACAGATTCGTGAAGAATTTGATAAAGCATTTAAAGAACTTTTTGGTGGCGGAAAAGGAACGATTGAGTTAGATGAAGAGGAAGATATCTTAGAGGCGGGAATCCGTATCATCTCTCAGCCGCCGGGAAAGAAGCTGCAAAATATGATGCAGCTTTCCGGTGGAGAAAAGGCACTCACCGCAATTGCGCTGTTATTTGCGATTCAGAATTTGAAGCCATCCCCGTTTTGTCTGCTCGATGAAATTGAGGCGGCACTCGATGATTCTAATGTAACAAGATATGCCAAGTATCTTCATAAGTTGACAAAGAATACACAATTTATTATTATTACACATAGACGTGGTACGATGACTGCGGCAGACCGCCTTTATGGTATCACAATGCAGGAAAAAGGTGTATCTACCCTTGTTTCTGTCAACCTAATAGAAAATGATTTGGATAAGTAAGAGAAGCAGATGAGAAAATACAGAGAAGAGTAGGAGAGAGTTTATGGCAGAGGAAAAGAAAGGTTTTTTTAAACGACTGGTATCCGGTCTTACAAAAACCAGAGAAAATATTGTATCGAGTATTGATTCTATTTTCAGCGGATATTCCAGCATTGACGATGATTTCTATGAAGAAATTGAAGAAATTCTTGTTATGGGAGATTTGGGAATTAATGCAACCAATAATATTATCGAAGATTTAAAGCGACAGGTAGCAGAGAAGAAAATAAAAGACCCGCAGGAGTGTAAAAAACTGCTGATGGACAGCATCAAAGCACAGATGGCAGTCGGGGAAGCGGCTTATGAATTTGAGAACCGCAAATCTGTAGTGCTGGTGATTGGTGTAAATGGAGTTGGAAAAACTACTTCTGTCGGAAAACTGGCAGGAAAATTAAAAGACCAGGGAAAGAAAGTTGTGCTTGCAGCAGCAGATACATTCCGTGCGGCAGCAGGAGAACAGCTGACCCAGTGGGCGAACCGTGCAGGGGTAGAACTGATTGGAGGACAGGCAGGTGCTGACCCGGCATCTGTTGTGTATGATGCGATTGCAGCCGCAAAAGCAAGAAATGCTGACGTACTGCTTTGTGATACCGCAGGACGTCTTCACAATAAGAAAAATCTGATGGATGAGCTTCATAAGATTTACCGCATTATTGAACGGGAATATCCGGAAGCTTATTTGGAAACGTTAGTCGTTCTTGATGGAACGACCGGACAAAATGCACTGCTTCAGGCGAGACAGTTTAATGAGGTTGCAGATGTAACAGGAATTATCCTGACAAAACTTGACGGAACTGCAAAGGGAGGCATCGCTGTTGCAATCGAGTCAGAGCTGGATATTCCGGTAAAATATATCGGAGTCGGTGAAAGCATTGACGATTTACAGAAATTTAATTCGGATGAATTTGTAAATGCGCTTTTCGATTTCAAAGAAGAATAAAGTTTAAGTGGAACATTCGTGAAACCTGGCAGGCGATTTTAACCAGGAAGCATTGAAGCTTTCGCTTCGTGTGTAGTTCACTCAGTACATATAGTACATGCTGAAAAATTTCAGAATCGCCGAAAAAAACAGTTAGATGAACATCAAAGGAGGATATTAGGATTATGCTGACATTAGAAAAATTTGAAGAAGCGTCGGAAATCGTAAAGAAAGTAACCCAGGATACCAAACTGGTTTACAGCGATTATTTCAGCGCACAGACAGGAAATAAAGTATATTTAAAACCAGAGAACATGCAGAAAACAGGTGCTTACAAATTAAGAGGTGCTTATTATAAAATCAGCACTCTTTCACCGGAAGAGAGAGCAAAAGGTTTAATTACAGCTTCTGCCGGAAACCATGCACAGGGTGTTGCTTATGCGGCAAAAGCATTTGGAGTAAAAGCGGTTATCGTTATGCCGACTACCACTCCGTTAATTAAAGTAGAAAGAACAAAAAGTTATGGTGCAGAAGTAGTCCTTTACGGAAACGTATATGACGAAGCCTGCGAACATGCTTATAAATTAGCCGAAGAAAATGGATATACATTCATTCATCCATTTGATGACCCGGCTGTTGCAACCGGACAGGGAACAATCGCAATGGAAATCATCAAAGAACTTCCGTTAGTAGATTATATCTTAGTTCCAATCGGCGGCGGCGGACTGGCAACAGGTGTTTCCACTTTAGTCAAGCTCTTAAATCCGAATATCAAAGTGATCGGTGTAGAACCGGCAGGTGCAAATTGTATGCAGGAATCCGTACGTCGCGGAGAAGTTACAACACTTGACAGCGTAAATACAATCGCAGATGGTACTGCTGTAAAAACACCGGGAGAAAAAATCTTCCCATACATCCAGAAAAATGTGGATGAAATCATTACCGTCAGCGATGATGAATTAGTTGTTGCTTTCCTTGATATGGTAGAAAATCATAAGATGATTGTAGAGAACTCAGGTCTGCTGACTGTAGCAGCTTTGAAACATCTGCAGTTTAAAGATAAAAAAGTAGTTTCTATCTTAAGTGGTGGAAACATGGATGTTATCACAATGTCATCTGTAGTTCAGTTGGGTCTGATTGCAAGAAATCGTATCTTTACTGTATCTGTGCTGCTTCCGGACAAGCCGGGTGAACTGGTACGTGTGGCAAGTGTAATCGCAGATAAGAAAGGTAATGTTATCAAACTTGACCATAACCAGTTTGTAAGTACAAACCGTTCTGCTGCAGTGGAACTGAAGATTACCATTGAGGCATTTGGTACGGAACATAAGAATGAAATTATTGAAGCGCTGGAAGAAGAAGGATATCGTCCGAGACAGATTACTGCAAACTTATAGAACGCAAAGACGCAGCAATTTCGTGCAGGCACGCTCTCGCTACTTGTCGCTGGCAGCGGTACATAAGCGACAAAGTCGCTAAGTACCGGCCGCTCCAAAGTGCCTGCAGAAATTTGCTGCTAAATAAAAATGAGAGGGCAGAGGTATAGGAAAAAAATTGCTCTTTGTTAGAAAATTAGATAGTTAGGAGAAATCGTAATTACAAACGTTAAGTTTTTCAATTTGTCGCTGTTAGAAAAATTGGATAGTTAGGAGAAATCCCTGAGTTTCTGTATGTAACATAGAAGAGATTCAGGGGTTTTCTTATATCTGAAATTGTGCGAGAAGAAAATAATACTTATTCCTACTGAAATAGTAGTGAAATAAAGAGAGATGTGTTAGAATTAGGACGTCGGATGTATTTTGGAATATCTGGCAGGGCAGGAGGTTTGTTATGAGAGAGTTATATTTAGAGTGTTATTCTGGAATCAGTGGAGATATGACAGTTGCAGCTTTATTGGACCTTGGTGTTCCGGGGGAGTATCTGATGAAAGAGTTGGAGAAGCTGCACTTAGATGGATATGAGATAAAGATTTCCAGGACAAAGAAGAATCAGATTACAGCGACAGATTTTGATGTGATTTTGAAAGATGAGCATAAAGAGGAGCATGGTCATGAACATGCTCATACCCACGTAAATGATGAAGATGTGAAGGAATGTCATGAGCAGGAACACAGTCAGGAACATACGCATGTTCATAATAGTTATCGTGAGATTAAGGAATTTATTTTGGCTTCAGAGCTCTCGGACAGAGTGAAGGAAATGATTTTAAAGATTTTTCAGGTGATTGCAGAGGCAGAAGCGCAGGTTCATGGTACGGCTGTGGATGAAGTGCATTTTCATGAGGTTGGTGCGGTTGATTCGATTGTAGATATTTCGGCAGCAGCAATCTGTCTGGATTATTTGGGATTTGATTCGATTGTGACTTCTGAAATCTGGGAGGGAAAAGGGCATGTATGGTGTCAGCATGGAAGAATTCCGGTTCCAGCACCGGCAGTACTTGCGATTTTTTTAAAGAGCCAGACAAGACTTCATCTTTCAGGAGTGCAGGGAGAGATGGTGACACCGACAGGGGCGGGAATTGTGGCAGCGCTTTCGGGTGAGAATCAGCTTCCGGATTCTTTTGTAATTGAAAAAATCGGAATTGGAGCAGGAAAGAAAGATTTCTCTCATGCGAATGTGCTTCGTGCGATGATTTTAAATACTGAGAAAGAGAAAAAGGCGGTGCATGAACATAAGCATAAATATAGTCATGAGCAGGAACACAGTCATACACATTGCCATGAGGAGCAGGAAATCGAAAAAAAAAAGACAGCTGTAAATGAGACAAAAGAAGAAACGAAAAATAAAGATGAGCAGAAGGGATTTCACGATGTCCAGACAGAAACGGTATGTGTCATGGAAACAAATGTGGATGACTGTTCGGGAGAACAGCTGGGCTATGCCAGAGAGGTATTGTTAAAGGCCGGTGCGCTGGATGTGTGTTGTATGCCGCTTTACATGAAAAAGGGGCGTCCGGCATATTTGTTTCAGATTATCTGCAAACCGGCAGATGAAGAGGCATTAAAAACAATTTTATTTAGAGAGACAACCAGCATTGGATTTCGCAGATATGAGGAAGAACGACAAAAATTAGACCGTGAAATGATAAGTGTCACACTTTTGGATGGAAATACCATTCGGATTAAAAAATGTATGCATCATGAGGTGACTTATTATTATCCGGAATATGAGGATGTCAGGAAAACCTGTGAAATGCGTGGTGAGGCATTTCGGATGGTTTATGAAGAGGCAAGAAGTTTGGCCAAGAAAAGTGAGGAGTGATAAGAGGTGGAATTGACGCAAAAAGAAGAGCGATTATATGAGATTATGAAGGGGTATGCAAAGAAGGATTTATGTATTGCGTTTTCAGGTGGAGCAGACAGCAGCTTGTTATTAAAGCTTGCTGTAAAATGTGCAGCACCTGGGGTAAGGGTACATGCAGTTACTTTTGAAACCGTACTGCATCCATCCTGTGATTTGGATATTGCAAAACAGGTTGCAAAAGAAACCGGAGCGATTCATAAAATCATTTTCTTAGATGAATTTGAAGATGAAAGAATTAAAAAGAATCCGAAGAACCGCTGTTATCTGTGCAAAAAAAGTTTGTTTGAAAAGCTGTTGGCTTATGCAGATGAAGCAGGGGCAGAAACCATCTTGGAAGGAACCAATGAGGATGATTTACATGTGTATCGTCCGGGACTTGCAGCAGTCCGGGAACTTGGAGTAAAAAGTCCGCTTGCCGAGGCGCATTTAACCAAACCGGAAGTACGTGCCCTTGCAAGAAAAGAAGGAATTTCCGTTGCAAATCGTCCGGCAGCTCCCTGTCTTGCAACACGTCTGCCCTATGGTTCAGAACTTAACTTTGAAGTGCTGAAAAAGATTGATGAGGGCGAACAATATATGAAAAGTCTGGGATTTGAGATTGTGCGTATCCGTCTGCACGGAAATGTAACAAGAATTGAGGTTCCGGTAGCTGAGTTTGGAAAATTTATGGAACAAAGAGAAGCAGTGCTTGCAAAATTAAAAGAACTTGGATTTGTTTATGTGACACTTGATATGGAAGGATTTCGAAGTGGAAGTATGGATGTCGATGCCCACGACGCTTGACGACCACGCAGCAGATGAAAAATCAGGCAAGTAGTGAAGTAGATTGCGAAGCTCCGCTTGACTATGCGCTGTATAAGTGTCAAGAAAAAATACTTGACACTTCAAAAATCATGTAGTATGATAAGCAAGGTGATGACAAGTGGAACAATTTGTACAGCAGACTTTATTATACGATTTTTATGGGGAACTTTTAACAGAGCACCAGCGCAGAATCTATGAGGATGTCGTGCTCAATGACTACTCACTTAGTGAAGTGGCAGCAGATTTGGGAATCAGCAGACAGGGCGTGCATGACAACGTCAAACGCTGTAATAAGATTCTTTCAGACTATGAAGAAAAATTGCATCTCGTAGAGAAGTTTGTAAATATTAAGGAAAAAATCCACAGGATTCACGGTCTTGCAAAAAATTGCGAAAGCATCAGCAAGGAAGAACTGGTTTCCGAGGTGGAACACATTTCCCAGGAAATTTTGGAGGAGTTGTAGCAGATGGCATTTGAAAGCTTAACGGATAAACTACAAAATGTATTTAAAAACTTGAGAAAAAAAGGCCGTCTGACGGAAGCCGATGTAAAATCCGCTTTGAAAGAGGTCAAAATGGCGCTTCTCGAAGCCGATGTAAGTTTTAAAGTGGTAAAACAATTTATGAAATCCGTTCAGGAGCGTGCAGTTGGACAGGATGTAATGTCCGGCTTAAATCCGGGACAGATGGTAATTAAGATTGTAAATGAAGAACTCGTAAACCTGATGGGAAGTGAGACAACCGAACTCGCTTTAAAGCCGGCAGGAGAGATTACCGTACTTATGATGGTAGGTCTTCAGGGTGCAGGTAAGACAACAACCACGGCAAAACTGGCAGGCAAGCTGAAATCAAAAGGAAGAAAACCTCTTCTGGTCGCATGTGACGTATACCGTCCGGCCGCAATTACACAGTTGCAGGTCAATGGTGAAAAACAGGGCGTGGAAGTCTTTGCAATGGGGGACAAACAAAGTCCGGTTGATATTGCAAAAGCAGCGTACGAACATGCGAAAAAAGAAAAATACAACGTGGTTATCTTAGATACCGCAGGTCGTCTTCATATTGATGAGGACATGATGCAGGAGCTTGCAAACATAAAAGAAGCGATTTCTGTAGACCAGACAGTACTGGTAGTCGATGCAATGACCGGACAGGATGCGGTGAATGTAGCAGAGACCTTCGGTGAGAAAGTCGGAATCGACGGAGTCATTCTTACAAAGATGGATGGTGATGCCCGAGGCGGTGCAGCATTATCAATTAAAGCAATCACAGGAAAACCGATTCTGTTTGTCGGTATGGGAGAGAAATTATCGGATTTGGAACAATTTTATCCGGATCGTATGGCATCCCGTATCCTTGGAATGGGCGATGTGATGAGCCTGATTGAAAAAGCGCAGGCAAACATTGATGAAGAAAAAGCCAAAGAGATGGAACAGAAATTCCGTAAGAACTCATTCGGCTTTGATGATTACCTTGAAAGCATGAATCAGATGAAAAACATGGGAGGAATTTCCAGTGTCTTAAATATGATTCCGGGAATTGGCGGACAGGTAAAAGATATTGAAAATATGGTAGACGAAAAGGATATGGCGAGAAAAGAAGCAATGATTCTTTCCATGACACCAAGAGAACGTTCTCATCCGGAAATCCTGACTCCACAGAGAAAAGCAAGAATTGCAAAAGGTGCAGGAGTGGATGTGGCGGAAGTCAACCGTTTAGTAAAACAGTTTGAACAGGCAAAGAAAATGATGAAACAGATGCCTGGTCTTATGAATGGCAAGGGTGCTAAGAGGGGAAAATTCAAACTTCCCTTTTAACATATAAATCAAGAAGATAAGAAAAGAAAATAGTTAAATTTCAGGAGGAAAAAATAATGGCAGTAAAAATCAGATTAAGAAGAATGGGACAGAAAAAAGCTCCTTTCTATAGAATCGTTGTTGCAGATTCCAGATCCCCAAGAGATGGTAAATTCATCGACGAAATCGGAACTTATGATCCAAATCAGGACCCAAGTGTATACAAAGTAGACGAAGAAGCAGCTAAAAAATGGCTTGCTAACGGTGCTCAGCCAACAGAAGTTGTATCCAAAATCTTCAAAGCAGCTGGTATCGAAAAATAATATAGGTCCAGGGGGTGGCTTGTAATGAAAGAATTAGTTGAAGTAATTGCAAAGTCTCTTGTAGATTATCCGGACGAAGTTGCGGTAACAGAGCGGGAAGAAAACAATGCGGTATTTGTAGAACTCAAAGTAGCATCTGCAGATATGGGCAAAGTAATCGGACATCAGGGAAGAATTGCAAAAGCAATCCGTACCGTAGTGAAAGCTGCATCTTCCAAAAATGATAAAAAAGTTATCGTAGATATTTTACAGTAAAAGTAAATGAGAGGGCTGTACACGTTGATGTGCAGTCCTTTTTTGGGCGAAAAAGTAAATTAAGGAGTTATAAATAAGTATGGAAGATTTATTACAGGTAGGTGTCATCACAACCACACACGGAATCCGCGGGGAAGTAAAAGTCTATCCGACCACTGACGATGTACACCGCTTTGAAGAGTTAGAAAGCGTATTATTAGATACAGGAAAAGAATACAGAGAACTAAAAATCAAGAGTGTGAAATATTTTAAACAATATGCCATCTTAAAATTCAAAGGCATTGACAATATCAATGACATTGAAAAATATAAAGGCAAAAGTCTCTTTGTCACAAGAGAAAATGCACAGCCGCTTGGAGAAGATGAGTATTACATCGCAGATTTAATCGGAATGGAAGTTTACTTAGAGGATGGAAGTCATTTCGGAACATTAAAAGATGTTATGGAAACCGGTGCAAATGATGTTTATATTATTAAGACGGAAGAAGGAAAAGAAGTGCTGATTCCGGCCATCTACGAATGTATTTTAGATGTCGATGTAGAAGCAGGAAAGATGGAAATTCACCTGTTGGACGGATTAGTGTAAAAAAAGGAGAAAAACAAATGGATTTTCATGTACTCACCCTGTTTCCGGATATGGTCAGACAGGGATTAAATACCAGTATTATCGGAAGAGCGATGAAAGATGGACATATTACATTAAATACAGTCAATATCCGTGATTTTTCTGTCAATAAACATAATCGCGTGGATGATTACCCTTATGGGGGCGGAGCCGGAATGGTAATTCAGGCAGAACCGGTTTACCGCGCCTGGGAATCTGTGGCAAAAAACAGTAAAGCAGGAAAACAGGGCAAAAAACCAAGATGCATTTATCTGACCCCACAGGGAAAAGTCTTTCATCAGACAATGGTAGAAGAATTCGCCCAGGAAGAAGAACTGATTTTTTTATGCGGACATTATGAGGGGATTGACGAACGTGTTTTAGAAGAAGTGGTCACAGACTATGTCTCTATTGGAGACTATGTGCTGACAGGGGGAGAACTTGCTTCTATGGTCATGATTGACGCTATCTCAAGATTTGTGCCGGGCGTTTTAAATAATGAAGAATCTGCCCAGTTTGAATCCATGCAGGATAACCTCTTAGAATATCCGCATTATACCAGACCGGAAAGCTGGCATGAAAAAGAGGTGCCGAAAGTACTGTTAACCGGAGACCATAATAAAATTGAAGCATGGAGATGGGAACAGTCGCTGATACGAACCAAAGAGAGACGACCGGATTTACTCGAGAAAAATAAAAGTTTAAAAGTGGCTTATTTCAGCCCGACCGGAGGCACAAAGAAAGCAGCGGAGACGTTAGCGACGATGCTGTCCCAAAATCCGGAATATATTGATTTGACGAGAAGAAAATTCCGGAAACAAAAACAATACTTTGGAAAAAAAGATTTACTGCTTGCAGCTGCACCGGTGTATGGAGGTCAGCTTCCACAGTTAAAAGAAGCTCTTTTTACAAACTTTAAAGGTGACCATACCCCTTGTATTTTGATGTCTGCTTACGGAAATCGTGACTTTGATGATACCCTTGCACAGATGAAAGACATTTTAGAGGCGAGAGGATTTTACTGCATCGGAGCAATCGCACCGATTATTCCACACATTTATTCCGAAAAACTGGGGGCAGACCGTCCAAATGCAGAAGATGAGAAAGTCTTCCGACAGTTTGCAGTTACAGTGAAACAGAGATTGGAAGATGGATTGGAAGAATCCCTCATGATTCCGGGAAATCCAAAGCCAGAACCAAAGACCATGAAGCCGGTGGTTCATTACTTTGATGAAACGAAATGTAAGGGTTGCCAGACATGTGTCCAGAAATGCCCGACCTCAGCGATTGATAAAGACACATATCAAATAAAGGAAGAACTCTGTGTTGGCTGTCTGCGCTGTGAAAGGGTATGTCCGGGTGGGGCAAGAAGCAGTGACTATGAAAGTGTTAAAAAATATCTGGAGGACAATTTCTGTCATCCAAAAGAAGTAAGATGGTATTAAAAGGAAAAATGACGAAGAAATTTACAATAATATGGTAGAAAATGGCGGATTGACTCTTGTCTTGAAAAAAAATAGATGATATCATTAATAGGAAAAACAGCCAGATGAAACGAAAAGAAGGGGAGTTCAAGAATACTGGCAAGTACGAAAGCGAAGGGGAAAGAGAAAAATATGTATCTAAGAGAGTCAAAAGGTTGGTTCAAGCATTATGATTTTATTCTGCTGGATTTAATTTGCCTGCAGATAGCCTTTTTTCTGGCTTATGTGCTCCGTGGGATGGGCTGGAATCCGTATTCTCATGTACTTTATCGGAACATGGCAATTTTTGTAGAAGCGGCAGACATTGTTGTGATTTTCTTCTTTGAAACATTAAAAAATGTTTTAAAGAGAGGACACTATGTAGAATTTATAGAGACACTCAAACATGTGCTGATTGTGTGCGCAGTGTCGATGAGTTATCTGTTTTTGATTAAAGAAGCAGAAAAGTATTCGAGATTTATTCTGATTACGACAATGTGCTTCTATTTTATCCTGACTTATACAGTAAGAGAAGCCAGAAAATCAGTATTACAAAAACAGATGGAAGCCGGAAAAGACCGCTCCCTGCTGATTGTGACGACTTCAGATGTTGCAGGAACGGTAATTCGTGATATGAAAGACCACAATTATGCGAGATTTACACTTTCCGGAATTGCAATTATTGACAAGGATATGACGGGAAAAGCAATCTGTGGAATTCCGGTGGTTTCAAATCGAGAAAACACACCGGATTATATCTGCCAGCAATGGATTGACGAAGTACTGGTTGTACCGTCGGAAGATGCAGAATATCCGGAAGATCTGATGAAGAAAATGATGGAAACAGGTGTAACGGTACATTTAAATCTTGCGAAAGTATCGAATACGAGAGGGAAAAAACAATTTGTTGAACAAATCGGAACTTATACGGTTCTGACAACAACAATGAATTATGCAACAGCAAGACAGCTGTTTTTCAAACGAGCGATGGATATTGCAGGCGGTTTGGTCGGATGTATTTTAACAGGGCTTATCACTCTGTTTGTTGGACCTGCAATCTACATAAAATCGCCGGGACCGATTTTCTTTTCTCAGGAAAGAGTCGGAAAGAACGGAAAACGATTCAAACTGTATAAATTCAGAAGCATGTATTTAGATGCAGAAGAACGGAAAGCAGAACTGATGAAAGATAATAAACTCGGTGATGCAAAGATGTTCAAGCTCGACTTTGACCCACGTGTAATCGGAAATGAAATCCTTCCGGATGGAACGAAAAAGACCGGAATTGGAAACTTCATAAGATTCACCAGTCTGGATGAATTTCCGCAGTTTTGGAACGTGTTAAAAGGAGATATGAGTATCGTGGGAACACGTCCTCCGTTGATTGGAGAAGTTTCCGAGTATGAGCTGCACCATCGGGCACGACTTGCGATAAAACCGGGAATTACCGGTATGTGGCAGGTAAGTGGAAGAAGTGATATCACGGATTTTGAAGAAGTGGTAGAGCTCGATAAAGAGTATATTGAAAATTGGAATATTGGACTGGATATTAAGATACTGTTAAAGACCGTGATGGTGGTGTTTAAAAAGGAAGGGTCGGTATAATACTGCCTTTTTAACAAGTTGAGGGACAGATGTGAAATTTACAAAATGGGAGATAGTATGAAGAATAAGTGGGCAGTTGCTATGTTTGGTCAAAAACGATTAAGCAGAGAAGGCGGAATTGAAATTGTAGTAAAAGAACTTTGTACAAGAATGGCTCGAGATGGTTATAAGATCACCTGTTATAACAGGTCAGGACATCATGTAAGCGGTGCAGAATATGATAAAAAAATTGAATATAAAGGGATTCGCCAGAAATACGTTCCAACGATTGAGAAAAAGGGGTTAGCGGCGGTAAGCTCTTCTTTTTTTGCTGCTGTCTATAGTGCATTTGGTAAATATGATGTTGTGCATATTCATGCAGAAGGACCGGCATTTTTTACATGGTTACCTAAGATGTTTGGAAAAAGAGTAATCGTTACAATTCATGGTATTGATTGGCAGCGTGAAAAGTGGAAATCAGGATTTGGATCAAAGTTTATTCGACAGGGTGAAAAAAATGCTGTAAAATATGCAGATGAAATTATAGTTTTGAGCAAAGGTGTTCAAGATTATTTTAAGAAAACCTATGGAAGAGAAACAAAGTTTATTCCAAATGGTGTAAATAGACCACAGATTCAAACTGCTGATTTAATTACGAAAATGTTTGGATTGACAAAGGACTCTTATATTTTATTTCTTGGTAGATTAGTTCCTGAAAAAGGGATTCAATATTTAATAGAAGCATTTAAAAATGTCAGGACGGATAAGAAACTGGTGATTGCAGGTGGTTCCAGCGATACAGATTCTTTTATGAAAGAGTTGAAGAAACTGGCAAAAGATGATAGCAGAATTATTTTTACAGGCTTTGTACAAGGCAAGATGCTAGACGAATTATACAGTAATGCTTATATTTATACATTACCTTCTGATTTGGAAGGAATGCCTTTGAGTCTTTTAGAAGCTATGAGTTATGGCAATTGTTGTTTGGTTTCTGATATTCCAGAGTGTGCCGAAGTCGTAGAAGATAGGGCTTTGATCTTTAGGAAGTCGGATGTGGATGAGCTTAGAGAAAAATTACAAGATGCCTGTGATTATCCAGAAAAAGTGGAAATGTTAAAAAAACAGGCGGCAGATTTTATCTGCAAGAAATATAACTGGGATGATGTTGTAGAAGAAACAGAAAAGCTGTATAGGAGAAAATAATAAACAAATATGAAAGTATTACTTATTAATAAATTTTTATTTCCCAAGGGTGGAGCGGAAACATATACATTCGATGTAGGAAAGATGTTAGAAGAACATGGGCATGAAGTTCAGTTTTTTGGGCTTGAAAATGAAAAAAATACAGTAGGAAATCGAGTTGGTTCATATGTGACTAATATGGACTTTTCTCAAGGGATAAAGGCAAATTTAAATGCACCTTTTCGTATTATTTATTCAAGAGAAGCACGCAAAAAAATTCGTGCGGTTTTAGATGATTTTCAGCCGGATGTAGTACATCTCAATAATATACAGTATCATCTGACTCCTTCTATTATTTTGGAAATTAATAAATGGCGTAAAGAAACCAAGAAGCAATGCAAAATTATTTACACGACACACGACTACCAGCTTGTTTGTCCTAGCCATGGAATGTTTGATGTGGATATGAAGCCATGTGAACGATGCTTGGATGGTCATTATATCCACTGCCTTCAAACTAAATGTTTGAAAAATTCCAGAGCAAAAAGTTTTCTAGGAACACTAGATGGATATATGTGGAAATATAGTAAAGCATACTCATATGTAGATGCCTATATTTGTTGTAGCTTTTTTCTTAAATCAAAATTAGACACGCAGAAAAGATTCCGTGATAAAACCATTGGGCTGCATAATTTTAAAAAAGAGATGCCGTACCTGGATAATATTCAAAAAAAGGGTTATGTATTAGAGTTTGGTCATCTTTCACGAGATAAAGGAACGGATACTTTGCTTGAAGTAGCCAAGAAGATGCCAAATACAGAATTTGTGTTTATTGGCTATGGTCCGTCAGCTGATAAAATGAAGGATATTCCAAACGTTAAGTATCTGGGATTTAAGACAGGAGAAGAACTTTATCGCATTATTGCTGAGGCAGCAATCAGCGTCTGCCCGTCTGAGTGGTATGAGAATTGTCCGTACTCTGTTATGGAATCTGTACTTTTGGGTACGCCTGTTGTTGGATCTAAAATGGGAGGAATTCCCGAATTGATTGAGCCGGGTAAAACCGGAGAGTTGTTTGAAGCGGGTAATGTAGAAGAACTGATGAGGGCGATAAAAAAGGTTCTTCAAACACAAGATGTATTGGAAAGATATACAAAGAATTGTAGTCAGGTGAAATATGAAACGACAGAAAGCTACTATATAAAACTGATGAAAATTTATCGAGGAGAAAAGAATGTGGAATAAATTTCTTCGTAACCCACTTCATATTGTCAAAGATTATGAGTTGAGAAAACTGCTTTGGCAATCGGAGAGGGGTACAGCAGTCTGTAAAAAATATTTGAAGTTCAGAGACACTATTCCTGAAAAGCTGACGTTCCCAGAGACCCAGGTAGATGAACCTATTTGGTTATTCTGGAATACGGGGGTGGAGCAGGCACCTGAGATAGTGAAGACTTGCTACCAATCAATAAAAAAATATGCTGGCAGACAAGTTGTTTTGCTTACAGAGAAAAATGTGCAGAGTTATATAAATATGCCGGATTATCTGAACGAGAAATTAAGAAGCGGAGTCCTTCCATTAGCGATTTATACAGATTTAATGCGTGTAGCATTATTGGAGCATTATGGTGGGACATGGATGGATGCAACAATACTACTAACAGATGGAATCCCGCAGGAAATATTAAATAGTGATTTTTTTGTTTTTCATAATTCACTCGGCGAAATTGATAATCCTGTATTGTATCCGGTCTGGTTTATCCACGCCAAGCGACATAATAGAACGATTTATGAGATTCGTAATGTTCTATTTGCTTACTGGAAACGAAATAATCATGTACCAGAATATCTGTTTTCAAATATTGTAATTACACAAATAATGAGGTCATCACCAGAGGTTGAAAAGAAGATGCCTTATTTGAATAGTGATTACAGCGAATACCTGGTTAGAGTATTAGGAGATAAGTTCACAGAGGAAAAATTTACCTGGATTAAGCAGCTTACCGGGATACATAAACTAACCTATAAATTAGAACCATCAATCGATAAGGAGGAAACAGTTTACCATTATCTGATGCGGAATCTATGAGCCTTTTGAATAGTAGTTTCTGCAAGATAAGGGAGACAATTAAATTATTATGCTGAATGACTACTATCAAAATATTGGCATGAAAGGCTTTATTCAAAGATATGGAATTGTGAATGCCGTCAAACGAGGGGCATTTATGTTTATCAAATTGCATCTTGTCAAGGATTATGAGGTGCGGAAGGTATTATGGCAGGAACGAGCTTCTTCTAAGATAAAACCATATTTAGAGTATAAAGACACAGATGTTCAAGGACTTAGCTTTCCCGAAAATGATGTAGAGAATCCGATTTGGATTTATTGGAACAAAGGTATTGAACAGGCACCGATCATTATTCAGAAGTGCTATGAATCTGTATGTAAACATTCAAATCAAAAAATCATTTTGCTGAATGACCAAAATCTTGCAGATTACATTCGATTGCCAGATTACATTGAAAAGAAAAAGGACGCTGGCCAGATTCCGATGGCGGGATATGTGGATCTAATGAGATTTGCATTACTGGAACATTATGGTGGAACATGGATTGATTCTACAGTATATCTTACAGAGCCGATTCCGGATATGATTTTAAACAGTGACTTTTTTGCAGTACGAAAATCATTGTTACTGATAGATAACCCTGTACTATATCCTGCATGGCTTCTACATGCAAAAAAGGAAAACAAAACAATTCGAGAAATAAGAAATGTTGCTTTCGCATATTGGCTTAAAAATGAACATGTAATTGAGTATCCGCTACCAAATTTGATTATAACATTGGTGGTGAAGAGTGATCCGGAAGTTGAGCAAGCGATTCCATATATGAACAGTGATTATAGCGAGTATCTTGTTAAAGTTTTAGCCGATGATTATTCAGAAGAGAAATGGAATTGGATTAAAAAACTTACAGGTGTTCATAAGTTGACATATAAATTGGATGTTGCTATTAATCATGGATATAACTTTTATGATTATTTAATTACATCAAGTGACACAAAGAATACAAAATAATTATTTGATGTCAGAATCAAATTAAATAAAAAAATATGATGACATAAAAAAATGGAATTTATGATAGTGTATGAGGAATGAAGAATGAAACCAAAAATTAGTGTAATTGTACCGATATACAATGCAGAACTATATCTGGAACAATGTATTGAGTCTGTATTGAATCAAACGTTGCGAGATATTGAACTATTATTAATTGATGATGGTTCAACGGATAATTCGTTACAGATATGTGAAAAATATAAAAAAAAAGATAGCAGGATTCAATTATATACTAATAAAAATGTGGGACAAGGTTTAGAAAGAAATTTTGGCATAAAAAAAGCTACGGGTGAATATATTGCATTCTTAGATTCGGATGATCAGTATAAGAAGAACATGCTTGAAAAATTGTATCAAAGGGCGATTGAAACAAATGCGGATATGGTTTCTTGTAGAATAGTTGATATATATGATGGGAAAATTATGAAGGAGCATCCAGTAAATGATAAGGTTTTAATTAGCCGCCAAGAAATTAAAGATACTATGGCTGATTTGATTTCTTACGAAGAGAAAGATGGATACTCTGGATGTATTGCGGTCTGGGATAGTATTTTCAGAAGAGATATAATTGAAAATAAAGACATACACTTTTTTTCCGAGAGATATGTATATTCAGAAGACTTGTTGTTTAAATTGATGTTTATGTCATATGCTAAAATAATAGCTTTTAGCAATGAAGGTGTATATTTATATCGTGTTAATGACACTTCGTTTACGCATAGAATTGACGTATCTATCTTAAAAAGAATTGTAAATTTATATAATGAGATATACATAATGTTTGGAAATGTATTGGATGACTATAATTTGAAACGAAGAATAATTAATCGGACTTTTTTTACCTTGAGATTCAATATAAATAAGATTTCTAAAACGAGAAATGCTAAAGAATTTTATAGAATACTTTTGAATGATCAGGAGATAATGGGTATTATTAACTTATATCAGCCAACGAATTTGAAAAATTTTGTTGTATATTATTTGCTTAAATGGAAAATGATACGAGTTTTTGAGATACTATCTAAAATAAATTGATTTATAGAGGGATAATTATGAGAATAGGAATTATTACATTTCACAGAGCGATTAATTATGGGGCAGTTTTACAAACATATGCATTACAGAAATATTTAAATGTTTCTAATTATGATGCAGAGGTTATAGATTATCGATGTGAACATATGGAAAATTTTTATAAAACATTCACGATAAAGGATAAATCTGTAAAACAGATTATTAGAGGAATGTTGAATTTTAAAAATACATATAAGAAAAAAAGAGAATTTTATAGATTTTTGAACCAAAATGTCCGAATGAGTACAGAGGTTTATGATAAGTTTAATATAGATAAGGCGAATCTTCGTTACGATAAGTTTATAACAGGAAGCGATCAGGTTTTCAATTATGCATGTTCAAATTTCGATAAAACATATTTTTTACAATTTGTAAAAAACTGTGATGCCAAACTTTCCTATGCTGCTTCGTTTGGCATGAAGGAGATTCCAGACAGCTACGTAAATGATTATAAAAGCTTGCTATCAACTTTTTCTGAATTATCCATCCGCGAAAATGCAGGACAGCAGATTGTAAAAAAACTAACGGGAAAAGATGCGGAATTATCGGTAGATCCAGTCTTTTTATTAAAAGCGGAAGAATGGGAAAAACTTGCAAGAAAACCTAAACTTAAAAATTATATATTAATCTACAAACTGAATACTTCGAATTTAATTTTTGACTTTGCAAGAAAATTATCTAAATTAACGGGAAAAAAAATTGTGGCGTTGAATTTTGATGTAGTAGATCAAATGAAAACTCCGGATATAAAAGGAGTGTATTCGGCATCAGTAGAAGAGTTTTTGGGATATATAAAATATGCTGACTATGTTGTGACTAATTCATTCCATGGAACAGCCTTCTCTATTATTTTTCATAAAGAGTTTTATGTGGAAGCATTACAAAAAGATTTTAGACCTAATGATAGAGTCGAATCATTGTTATGTTTAACAGGGTTAGATGAATGCAAAGTGAAAACATTAGAAGATTGTAGAGTAAGTGTTGATAGAGATTTTAATTTTGCTGATGATCAGATTAGGAAACAATATATAAAAACAAGTCAGTATTTTGAAAGGGTTTTTGAATGAAGATGGAAGGTCATTCTAATTTAAATGACACTAGAATATTAGAAATAATAATTGCTTTACTTATTAATCTGATTATTTTTTCTACTAATAACAAGTTAATGATGTACACAAAATACCTATCGCTCTTTATAATCGTTTTGTGTTTTGGATTGTTTGTTTCAAAAAAAGATTATACAGTAAAAATGAATAAGTTTATAGGTCTATATGTTGCATTTGTTTCAATGATACTTGTTGGTTGCATTTGGTATTCTAGTTCTGATGGAGCTATAGATTACAGTATATACTTTATTTCGGGCATAAGTATTGTCCTTTTTAGGTTTTCAAAAATATTTTATCGCTATTTATTGAAAATTTTCAGGACTCTATTTTGGATATTTATTTTTTCTATGTTTTTAGAAGCTGCATCGCCGGATACTTTTCATAGCTTGTTTGGATTTGCGTCATTCGGAGATGAAACTATGCGTGCGCTTACATCAGGCGGGGCAATTTCGGGTCTCGCTTTTGAAAAGGCATATGCGGCGTTTATCTGCAATTTAGGACTTGGTATGATTTTTGCAGAATATATCTGTCATAAATCATATAAATATATTATTCAGAGTCTTATTGTAGTGATAGCGCTTATGATGACGGGAAAAAGGACGCTTTTTATTATACCAATAGCAGTTTTGCTGATTTATGTTATACTTTTTTCTAAAAACAATAAATTTATAAAATTGGCAGGTGTTGGTTTAGCAATTACAATATTTATTATAGGTGCATATGTACTGGTTCCTGGTGCGTCTTTAATCATCGATCGCATTGTGAATAGTGAAGGAGACGTACTTTCGGGTAGAGAAGTGTTTTGGAATTATGCAATAGAAATGTTTCGGCAAAACCCATTGTTTGGAAAAGGGTTTTTATCGTTTAATGATTATGCTTTTTATCGAGGATTTCGATATTATGGAGAACGTTGGAATTATCAGGCACATAATGTATATATTCAGCTTTTGGCAGAAACCGGAATCGTTGGTTTTCTATTAATGACATTACTTATTATCTTGATGCTGTTCAAGATAATATCTGTAGTTAAAGAAAAGCCTGTTTTTTGGAATATACTTTTGATTTATTGGATTATTTTGTTTGGAGTCTATAGTTTTACTGGAAATACATTATATTATCCATGCCAGCTAATTGTTTTGATTATTATTATTCTCTTGGTTTCAAATATAAAAGTAGCGGATTCTTCTTATATGGTCAGTAAAAGAACTATTAAATGGAAGTTTTAGATTTGAGTGGAGGTGTTAAAGTGGAACCGTTAGTGAGTATTATTACTCCGTCATATAATTCTGAAAAATATTTAGATGCATTTTTTATCTCAATTTTGGAACAGGATTATGAAAAATATGAAATGATTTTTATTAATGATGGCTCGACTGATAGAACTGAAAATATTGTCTATAAGTATAAGGAGAAATTTGAAGAAAGAAACATTCGTTTTGTGTATTTAAAGCAGGAGAATGGTGGACAAGCAAAGGCTATGAATTTGGGCTTTCCATATATTCAAGGAAAATACTTTATTTGGCCAGATTCAGATGACGAATTGTATCGAAACAATATTAGCGAAAAGGTGAAATACATGGAACAACATCCAGATATTCCATTGGCAATGTCTGGGGCTGATTATGTAGATGAGAGTGGAAATGTAATAAAGCGTTTACAAAGAATTAAACCTGAAAAAGATAATTTTTTTGAAGATTTATTATTCAGTAAAAATGTTGTATTTTGTCCGGGTATTTATATCATGAGAACAGATATATTTTTTAAGTATGTGCCAAGTAGACATATAAATGAGAGCCGAATTGGGCAGAATTATCAGATTTTATTGCCAGTTGCATATCACGAAAAAAAATTTGGATACATTGATAAAACGTTATATAAGTATATTCTACATAAAAACAGTCATTCTAATCAAGATAATAATAATTATGAAAAAACAATCCGAAGATTTCAAGAACATGAAAATACATTATATGATCTTGTAAAGAATATATGTGACTTCAATGATCAGAATATATACACTCGAAAAGTATTTGTACACTTTAATCGTTTTTATCTTCGATTGGCAAATGAATACGGAATGAAAAGTGAAGTGAAGATTTATTATAACAAATTAAAAGCAGTTGGGGAAAACGGAATTAAACAAAAAATATACTATATTATGGGAATGTTAGGAATAAAGGCAAGGTAAAATATGGGACGCTCAAAAAAATTTATGTTGAATTCGGTTACGACAGCATTATTACAGGTCGTAACAATGATTGCAGGGTTTATAACGCCTAGATTTATGTTGACGGCATATGGATCTGAAATTAATGGCTTGATATCATCTATTCTACAGTTTATTAGTTACTTCAATCTAGTAGAGGCTGGTTTGTCAAGTGCAGCTGTTTATTCTTTGTACAAACCTATCGCAGAGAAAGACTACAATAAGATTAACCGGATAGTAGTTGCTGCGAAGCATTTTTATGTGAAATCAGGATTCATTTTTGTAGGTTTGGTTGTAATCTTGGCTATATGTTATCCTTTTATTACAGATTCAACTATTTTAGATCAAACTAGTATTTTCGTTTTAGTTCTTGTGTTGGGAGTTAATGGCTCGTTAGAATTTTTTACTTTGGCAAAATACAGAGCATTGCTTACTGCTGATCAAAGGACATATGTAATTTCATTGGCTTCGATTGTGTATACAGTTTTAAATACCATCATTGTCGTGACCTTATCAATAATGCATATTAATATTGTCTTGTTGAGAATTATTGCATTGTTATCAATATTTGTGAGAACATTAATATTGTATGTGTATGTTAAAACTAATTACCACTTTATATGTTATGACGTGGAACCTGATTATGGTGCGATGGATAAGAGATGGAGTGCGTTATATTTACAGATAGTTCAAACTGTACAAAATGCATCTCCAGCAGTTATGACAACCATTTTTTCATCTCTTAAAATGGTAAGTGTTTATTCAGTTTATAATATGGTGATGTCTGGGATTAATGGAGTAATGTCTGTATTTTCTACGGGTGTCTCAGCAGGTTTTGGGGAATTAATTGTTAAGAAAGATAAGACAGCATTTCAAAAGGCATATAGTGATTTCGAATATCTTTATTATTTTATGGTTAGCGTTATATATTCTATTACATTAGTTACAATCCTACCGTTTGTAGGGGTCTATACGAGTGGAGTTGATGATATTCAATATACAAATCTTACACTTGCTATTTTATTTGTAGCTAATGGAATCTTATACAATCTAAAAACACCTCAAGGAATGTTGGTGATAGCGGCGGGGTTATATAAGGAAACAAGAGTTCAAAGTACGGTTCAAGCGGCTATTTTATTGATAGGAGGTATTTGCTTTGGAATAAAATGGGGATTAGCTGGAATCATGTTAGCTTCCTGCTTATCTAATTTATATCGTTGTATTGATTTGTACTTTTTTATACCCAAAATGGTAACACATATGACTAGAAAAAGTACTTTATTAAATGTTTGTACTGCATTTTTAATGATTATAGTAATATATGTTACGGCACCAATGCTAATAAAGTTTACGCCAACAAGTCTTATTACATGGTTTGTTTACGCAATCTGTGTTGGAATATATAGTTTAGTTTTTATTTGTATTTTTCATATTATATTTGCAAGAGACAATTTTAGAACAATACTTTTAAGATTGAGAAATATGAAAGGATAATAAGATGGAAAAGTTATATATAAATAAAGAGGACTGTTGTGGATGTTCAGCATGTTTGAATATTTGTCCTAAACATGCAATTTATATGAAACAGGATGAAAAGGGATATTTGTATCCTGAAATTAGAAAAGATTCATGCGTTAATTGCAGATTATGCGAAAAGGTTTGTCCATTAAAAGAGAAAGAAAAGAATAAAAAGTTTGAAAAAATAGCTTATGGAGTAAAAAATAAAGATGAGCATGAACGAGCAAAAAGTAGTTCAGGTGGAGTATTTGTAGAAGTTGCAAAATATGTTTTGGACAATAATGGCGTTGTGTATGGCGTGGAGATGAACAATGATTTTCAAGTAAAACATGGAAGAGCGACAACGCTTGAAGATGCTCGGAAATTTCAAGGTTCTAAATATGTACAAAGTGATAAACATTCGATTTTTTGTATGGTACAGAAAGATCTGAAGGAAGGAAAAGAGGTGTTGTTTACAGGTACGCCATGTGAGGTAGCTGGTTTGAAGAAATATTTGAGAAAAGAATATGATAATTTATATACGTTGGATTTAATTTGTCATGGTGTACCAAGTAGTGAATTATTAAACGCATTTTTAAAGGGAAAGGAAAAGCTGTATTCCTCTCAAATAACAGAACTAAAATTTCGAGAGAAAGCGTATGGTTGGAGAAATCAAGAATTATATATTAAATTTGAAAATGGACGAATATACCATGCTCCTATATGGGTAGATAATTTTTATCGTTTATTTACCAATAATTATATATTAAGAGATTCTTGTTATTCATGTAAATTCTCAAGCATGGAACGACAGGGAGACATAACAATTGGAGACTTTTGGAATATCAAAAATGCAAATGAGACATTTGAAGATAAATTGGGTGTATCATCTGTTATCATAAATTCCGAAAAGGGAAAGAAAATATTTGAAACAGTAAAAAATGAATTTGATATAATCGAATGTTCGTTAAATGATATTAATCAGAAAAATTTAAATAGTCCCTCACCTAAACCAGTTCACTATGAAGAATTTCAAAGGCTGATTGCTGAAAAAGGATTCGAGTATTGTTTAAAAAAATACGGATCAATGAAGATGCTTGAAAAAATTAGAAGAGCTTTGTCTCCTGTAAAACAAAGGCTAAAAAACATGATAAGGCATTAAAACTTAACTCCTGAGAAAAAGTGAAAAATATAATTTTAGTTGCTTGTTTTAAGATAAGGTTTTCTATATTGATATATTGCAGATATGTGGCGTTCTGAATCTGAATAGCGGAAATATGGAAATCATAATTACTTTGCAATAGTTTTAATAATGAAGAACAGTTATATAATATTCACGCTAAAAAAATTCAAAGAATATGAGAAGATTGTAATAAAGAAGTACACTGAGAGAATAACTGGCAGATGGAACCAGGTAGAACTTAAGCATTAAGGATTAAAGTGGCATGGGGAAAAGAATGTATTTAGCAACGATAATAAATGAGGAGGAAAGGCAATGAAAACAACATTACTTATCATGGCTGCTGGTATCGGTAGCCGCTTCGGAACGGGAATTAAGCAGTTGGAGCCGGTGGATGCTTCTAATCATATCATCATGGATTACTCGGTCCATGATGCAATCGAAGCCGGATTCAATCATGTAGTATTTATCATCCGCAAGGATATCGAGAAAGAGTTCAAAGAGGTCATCGGTGATCGCATTGCCTCCATTTGCTCCTCTCACAATGTAACTGTAGACTACGCATTTCAGGATATCAACGGTATCCCGGGAACTCTGCCGGAAGGTCGCACGAAGCCGTGGGGAACCGGTCAGGCCGTGCTTGCAGCGAAGGACGTAATTAAAACTCCGTTCATCGTCATTAACGCAGACGATTACTATGGCAAGGAAGGCTTTAAAGCTGTTCATGAGTATCTGGTGAATGGCGGCAAGTCCTGCATGGCTGGTTTCGTTCTGAAGAACACGCTGTCTGATAACGGTGGTGTGACTCGTGGTATCTGCAAGATGGATGAGCAGAACAACCTGACCGAAGTTGTGGAGACAAAGAATATTGTGAAGACCGCAACCGGAGCAGAAGCGGACGGAAAAGTGATTGATGTAAATTCTCTGGTTTCAATGAATATGTGGGGATTAACACAGGAGTTTTTGGATGTGTTGAAAGAAGGCTTCAAAGAGTTCTTCGAGAAAGAAGTTCCGAGCAATCCTCAGAAAGCCGAGTATCTGATTCCAATTTTCATCGGTGAACTGCTGAATAAAGGCAAGATGTCCGTAAAGGTTCTGAAAACCAACGATACATGGTATGGTATGACCTACCATGAAGATGTCGTAGCAGTAAAGGGCAGCTTTAAAAAGATGCTGGAGGACGGTGTGTACAAGGCTGATCTGTTCAGTGATCTGTAAACGATGATGAAGGAAACGATTGAGTTACTCAGAAAGATCCTCACAAACATTCTAACTGCGCTCTATGAGCCGTTTGGATTCTCGCTTCTTCTTTCTTTCCTCGCAATGTTTTTCTACCTGTATGCGTATGAGCCTACTGCGGCAGGTAGAGGCTGGAAGAATGCCATAGTGACATGGTATCAGAAATTCAAAGAGAGTGTGTTCTTTCGGAAACTATTCTTCCTGGCCTTTGTGACTTCTCTTATTCTGTTCCGCACATTGCTGAACCGTCAGCTGTGGATGAATCCTTTATCCGATGTCATGGGTGGCTGGGGCATCTGGGAGACAGTGAACGGTGAACAGAAGCTGACCACCGAGTGCATCGAGAACGTAATCATGATGGTGCCGTTTTCAGCAGTAGTGATGTGGACGTTCGGAGAGAAGATTGGAAACGGCTGGAAGAAGATCCTGTGGCAAAGCGGGAAGATAGCGTTTATCTTCTCGATAAGCATTGAGATGTTGCAGTTATTGCTTCGCTTGGGAACGTTTCAACTTTCAGATATCTTCTATAATACAGTTGGTGGAATGATTGGCGGATTGATGTATTGTGCAGTGATGAAGGTAAGAAAGCGTCTGTAAAACTGGATGAAATTGTGATATATTGGGAGCGGTAGCTCCCTACGCTGCTCGGATAATCACACACCTCTCTGTGGTGAGCAGCAGGCAACGATCTTATGAGCGGCTGAGATATGAAAAGAGACTGATATGAGGGAGGAAAAAGTCAATGGGTAAAGTGAAAAAATTTGAGCCGATTTCTGCAATATGTAAAGATTGCGGTAGAGATTTTATAATTACTGTTGAAGAACAAAAACGCTTTAAGTCATTGGGGTTTGAACTTCCAAAAAGATGTTGCGAATGTAGAAAAAAGCGGAAAGAAGAAAAAAGAATAGCTGAAGCTAAAATAAAGGAAAAACAAGAGACTCTAGAAAATGAGAAGCGACAGAAAAAATGGGAAAAAGAAGAAAAAGCAATAGAACGGCTTACAAAAAAACTTCCGATTCCACAAATTTCGATTAAGGATATGGCGCTTGAAAATCCATCAGAGTCTCTTGTAATCATAGGAAATGGATTTGACTTGATGCATGGGGTAGAGTCTTCCTATTGGGATTTTCAAAAAACTATAGGGAAAAATACTTCTTTCCGGTTTTATATGGAGACTTATCTTGATACATCAGATTTATGGTCTAACCTTGAAGAATCATTAGGAAAGCTTAATTATAGTATCTTCCTTAATTCAGATATTATTGATATGTGGCTTGATAATTTTGGAGTATATAATCCTGATGCACAGGCAGCTGATTTCTTTGCTGCTGTGGAAACAGCAATCGCACCAACTTTTGAAATTCCGAGAGAGTTAAAACAACGGTTTAAGAAGTGGATTAAAACATTAGTTGTGCAAAGTGATGGCAGACCGTTCTCAATGCTCCACGGAGACTATAAAGTGCTGTCTTTTAATTACACTGAATTCATTGAAACTCTATATGGAGCAAAGTCAAATAATGTTTGCTATATTCATGGGTGTCGAAAGAATAGAAATAATGGTAGGCCCAGTGAACTGATTCTTGGACACAGACCAGGAATGGAAGAGGAACAGTGGGATAAAGTTAGACTTAAACCATTTAAGTTTAAAGACCCTTATAAAAGATATATTATGGAATCAGCGTTAGAGACTGCTGCTAGAGAGGCTGCTTGGTATGAAGAAGAGACCACAAAGAAATGTAGCGACATTATAAAAAAGCATCGCTCATTTTTTGATGAGTTAACTACTATTAAATATATCTTTGTAATAGGGCATTCATTATCAGAGGTTGATTATCCTTATTTTGAAGAAATATGTAAAAAAACGAATGCAAAATGGTATATTGGATATCATTCCTTGGATGATCTAAAAAGGTTGCTTTCTTTTGCAGATAAGATGAATTTAAGAGAGATTACAATTTTTAGGAGTTAAGGCATTGGCAAGGCGGAAATTATTGGAGCCTAGCATTCGAAAAAAAAGAATCTTCTAAAGAATTTATAAGTTTCCTTGAAGAATTACTGCCTTGGTCAGAAACGCTGCCAGAGCATATCCGAAAGCCAAAGAAAACAAGTGATGAATGATTGGACAAGGTACTCTCGTTTCACTGTTTACTATTTAAACGGACCACATAAGGGGATGTTTTACTATCTGTACTTTTTTTCAGCTCTTTATGACCGTAGTAGTATTGTAGACCGGGAAGACTACGAACCGTTTCATACATTTATCCGATACTATGGCGATTTGGCATGATCAGAGTTCCGGAAGCAATAGAGAAGAAAATGGGAAAGCAGAGATAAATCCCTGCTTCATTGCTCATAAGCAATTAGATTGACATGGATATATTAAAGAGTTTCTCGTAAAATAGAAAACGCATCAATGATTCCTTGCTTATAGGCAATACGGACATATTCTATAGATGCAATGTTTTCTGCTGTGATAGCGGCATCAACCGCATCCCATTGCTGGGAAGTTAGATTTAGATCCTGCATTTTTTCATTGGCTTTATTACAGTTTTACATAGCTTTTTATAGTGGCCCCTAAGACAACCAGACAGCTCTGCAATATCGTAATATTCAGCGACAATGGAGCTAAGAAAGCACCTGCAAAAAAATAAAGTTTTGTGATATACTGAAAGAACAAAATGTGAAATATCATATATTAAATAATTTGAGATTGGATTTGAGAGACATGAATAAAGTGACGATTACGTGTTCAAATGGGCCGATTGAACTAAGCGAGTTTGTAGAAGATTTCTATTCAGTATCAAAAAAAGCAAATAGGGCTTTAAAAGAACTTAGAAGAGGTTTACCGACATGGACTACAAAAGAAACTTATAAAAAAATGCAACTCTCATTGTGGGTATATGACAGCATAGAAGTGAATGCTTTTTGCCATTATGAAAATGGGAAGAATTATATAGCGTTGTCGGTAGGACTCTTAACGATGTTGTGGAGAGAGGCAGAAGAGTTTGTCAGTCAAAACAATTTGAAGCGGGTTTTCTATATTGCTGAAGAGAATAAACAGCATTTCAAAGATAGGTTATTTTTCTATATGGTCAACTTTACCATTGCACATGAGTATGGGCATATCGTACATGGACATCTTAAAGACCTGGCGCATGAAAATAATATTAATGAAAGATTTTCTGTAATAGAAAACATTAGCGAAGATAAGAGAAAAATAAAAAACTGGAACATACAATTGAGGGAATATGATGCGGACTCCTTTGCAGTTGCAGTACAGTCCATGCTTTTCATACAGCAATGGCAAGATGATATTAAAGCGAATCTTGCAAATTTTGACATGATGTTCATTGCAAATTACCTTTGTTTTCGCACTTTTGCTGAAAATATGGGGAGAGATTTTTCGAGTTATATGACAAAAGATATTGAAGAGTATGATCATCCGCATCCCGGTATAAGGATGTATTATTCAATTATGTGGTACTCTTATTGGCTTTTTAATTGTTATAAAGAAAATAAGGAAGTATTAACTATTATTGAAAGTGGCAGTCATGCAGTTGTGGCATATGAGAAGCAAGTATTAGAAACAAATGAAATTAAGAACTGCTATTTTTCGGTTGCATATACAGAAAAAGGTGTTCAGCATTTGATGAATCTACACAACGGATGGCAAGAATTAGTTGAACACTGTAATCGATACGCATACATTACAATAAGGAAAACGGAAGATCTTGACAGTATGCTTGTAACACTAGATGAAAACGGTTCGTTTTTTAAACAATGATTAGATAAAATATGAGAAACTACTACTGGAACTTCGATGAAAAAATGCAGGCATTGGAAAGAAGGCAAGCATATGAACAATCAAAGCGATGAAAAACAGCTTCATGAAATGGAACAAGAATGGTACGCAATGCAAGGTTTTAAAACAGATATCAAATGTTACTTTTATTATGATGAAAGCAACAACCACAGAAAGTTTTGGGTGAGATCTTGTGAAAATCAGTTAGACAAAAAGTTTAATGTAGATCCATATTTGGATTTTGTCCTTGCAGGTGTAGTAGCAAAGCCAAGATTTGAACCTTCTTTTGAAGAGTTAGTTCATTTATTAAAGTTACAAAAAAATGTTAAAGAGATAAAATTCAAAACTCAGTTTGCAAATGGTGATTTTCTAGGGTGTATGGATAAAAATCGTATAGGATATTTATTTCAATGGATCAACGACCAAAATTTGTTTATTCACTATAAGCACGTAAATCATTTGTATTATGCAATAGTTGAAATTATAGATTCCATAATGTCTCCGGATGAAATTGAAGAAATGGATTTTGATTATTTTTCAATAAAAAATACATTTTATGAAATGCTTCAAGGAAAAGAAAAAGCACTTCAAAACATCATGTTTCAATATGAGTTTCCTAATATCAAGAAAGACAAAATTAAAGACTTTACATTGGAGTTATTAAACTTATTTCCTATGAGACGTGAGCAGAGTATGGAAGAAAAATTTATTACAGGAATGCTTGGGCGCGCAAGCCAAAGTGATGAGTTGGTTTTTCTTGAAGGAAATACTGATTATGTAATGCAGGAAAATTATGAAGAATTTTACTATGACGGACCAAGAAAATATTATAATGCAATGCATATATATGACGAAGAGACAAAAATTCAGTCAGGTGAAAAAGAGGCAAGATCGGTATACAAAGATGTGCAATTGGAAAACATGAAGTATGTTAATTCAGAGACAAATGTGTTGGTACAAGTATCAGATGTAGTAGCGGGAATATTAGGCAAGTTAATGATTTACATTAATAATAAAGATAATAATGCAATTAGAAAAGATGTTGAAAACCTGACGGAACAGCAGCTGGACAACATTAATATGTTACGGATTTTGAGAGAAAAGTCAAATAAATATAATAAAGGTTTTTTGATGTCAATAACAGCAACGTCAGTTACCAATCGAATGAACTTTTTATTTGATTTATGTAAGGCAAGAGCAGAATATAATCAAAAAAGCAGCATACCCAAATGAACCTATCAAAAATACACTACATTGCAATTATCGTATCAAATTACGAAGCCACTAAGGATTTCTACGTAAATAAGTTAGGTTTTTCCATAATCAGAGAGAACTATCCACCGAAGCGAGTGAACCGACCGGAAAAAAATGTATTCTATGCATGCTAGAGAGGGTAATCCGGGTATGATAGATATATTAGCATCAGAAAAGGTAAGGGAAAGGATACCAGTTCTAACAATCGTGCAAGTATCATCATGGCTCTGTTCGAAATCTTTCAGAAGAGTGGTGTGGGAGGATAAGATGCCAGACGTATATGATCTGTACGGATGGAATCAGCCATCCGGATAAGCAGACGATCGCAAAGCTTTTGAAGTGGAATATGGATGCAGCAGTCATTTGCTTGGAAATTAAAAAAGAGATAAGCTTTGAAACGACGGATTATGTAATTGGTGAAGTGCATAAAAGAGATGGCGTGCTGGCACAGGGATTTCCAGGAAGCGAGACAGAGATTGAGGAACTTCTAAATTATGTGGAAGGAACGTATGGAAGGATACTTCACAATGCGAAAGATAAAGAGGTGCTGTTGTGGCAGATAGAGGATACGCATGTAGACTCCGGTAATCGAGTATATGAGCTAAATGGTTTTTCGGGTTCACCTGTGTGGAGCTTGGAAGCGGATGAAAAAACAATTGTAGGTTTGTTTACGAGTGGAGTTGGAAGGAGTATTTATAGAGGAAAAGTGCACGCTCTAAAAATGGAAGCCATAAGAAACGTTCTGGTTGAGCAGGGATTGATGCCGGAAAATGAATTTCATCGACTTTCCTTGATTGCGTATATGTGTAACCTTGACAGTGAAAATGCATGGAAACATTTCAGCAAAGAAACCCCATTATTCGGAAAGTTTGATAAAGCAGAAAATGAAGGGGTTCTTTTGACGAATGAAGGGGCACGATTTTTAGTATGGCAGAAGAAATATCCTCCACATATGGAACGGGAATGGAGAAGAATCAATATTCAAGGGGCAAATGCAGCAAAAGCTTTGTTTGAACAAGAAGAGTGGCATCTGTCACCAAAAAGTATTGCAAATAAATTACAATATGAAATTCATAAATCAATAGCAATCGATGTGTGGGGATTATATATTCTTGCCGTTGAAGAGAAGCTGGAGCTTTTAGAGCAGTTCGATCAGGTATATGTCACACATTTTTCGGTGAGCAGAATGTTAGAAGAAATAACACATTTTAAAAATGAAAATATCGAAGTAATACTTGTATATCTTGAGAGTGCAGAGCATGTGAAATTACAGTCCCTAAAATTTGAAACACAGTTGAGAATAAGAGAAAACGTAAAGTACTATGAACCGTGCAGTACAGTTGCTATGGCAATTGAAGCAGAGATACCAGCTGTTATTGGAGAGCCGATGTTGATACAGAGTTTGATTGATGGATTTAAAAACTATATTGTCAGACCGGACGATTTAGAGAAGATGATGGAGATATAAAAAAGCGGGAAGTGCATTGTATCTTTTCTTCGGTCTGATAAAAAAGATACCAGAAACCAGAGAATCATGCGTAATATTATATGGAAAAGTATTCAGAACTGTCCTGTGCAAGTTGTTCTTGTGTCATGTTACGAGCCAGACGAAAATATTTGATTACCGAACTAATCCAGCAGTATTTCTTGGTGGAGGCAGCCTGTTACTGAAACAGCAGATTGAAAAATCTTCTGATTTTAAATACATAGAGTTTATCGAGGACATCCAGGCAAATGCCGTAGGATATGAGAAAATGACAGCATTACACATCCAGAAAAGACAGGGGGTGTAATGTGTGGGAGAGATACGGGTTGTACTGATATTTAATGAAGATAATGAACGGCAGAAAGAAATCGGAAGGTATCTGAAATCACAGAAAAGGTGCAAAACAGCACTGATTACAGAACTGGTTTATGCGTGGCTGCATAAAGAAACAGCACCCGTTTCTTCCTAATAATAATGCAAATGTCAGTGTAGAGGAATTAAAGCAGCAGTTGTTGCAGGATACGGATTTTATACAGCAGATAAAAAAGAGTGTAGTTGTTGAAGAAGATGCTGGGAAAGTGATTGAAGAAGAACAGAGCGATGGACTGGATATGGATGAAGGGATGCTGATGGCAGGGCTGTCGATATTTGAGAATGGATTTTAGAAGATACCGCTGAACAAGGGAAAAAGAATGTTCGGCGGTATTTTTTTACGCTTGTAGATATGGTAGAATATAAATGAATTATGGGAAATTTTGAAGAAAGGGAAAAATATATGAGATGGAATAAAGCTGATTTATTGCACATTGTTAAAACAAAGAGAGACAGTATGAAAGAAAAACTTTATTGTAATTGGTTGAAAATATCGTTTTGTATAATAATTCTTGGAATTATTCTTGATATAGGAGTAGAATTAACTGGGGTATCGCAATTCACTGTGACTGAATCATATATGGATTATATTTTTGCAGCTGTAGTGTCGGTTGGGTTGCTTAGTTTTTCTATAATTGCATTGGTTGCAGGTATTTTACAAGAAAAATTTTATGGATATAAATTAAGAGAATTGTTGACATTTGATGGGGTAAAAAGGCGTATTAATTTAAGAATATATATAAGAACATCGCTTTATCAGATTATATTAGGCATTATATTGTTAAGCCTAGACTGTAAGGTAAGTTGTGTCAATGCCATGATATGTTTACTGGTGGCAGCCATTTTTTCAGCAGGCTGTATGGCATATTCTGTTTTTGATATTATGGTTAATGATGAATCTGTATACAGGACATTAGAAAATGGGTATGAAAGCCTTGTCAAAAGGGATTTTAATAAAAATGGGAAAATTTCATATCATATCAATACATTGACTAATGCATTAATAGAAAGTTGTAAAGAACGTAATTTAGAGGAAATGGAAAAACTGTGTACATTATATTCTGCATTGATACGAGTTGTTGATAACAAAGAGGATTTGCCATGGGAACAGGTGAATTTTGTTGAGACTAGATTTCAGCAAGCATGTTGCAATATAAGTACAGAGTTTGGATATTCCAAGATGCTTGAACAAAGTATAAAAATGCTTAATGGAGTATCAAAGTACGGTTATTGGAAGGAAGATTTATATTTAAAACCAATTCTGGAGATGAAGTATTTCAATGACGAAGAATTGGAAAAGAACGATTATAGAAATCAAGTTTTGTCTCTATGTGTATTAAAAGAATATAAAGATGGAAGCATAACAGATTATGAATGGAAAAGAATATTATATTGGTATTTTTTTGTGTTGATAAAAAATGAATCGGCAACGCCGAAAATTAAGTATCAAATCCTAAAAAACTATTTGAGTGAATTACTGTATTTTTCCAGAAGTTGTGAAGATGGAAAACTATTGGTTGAAGAAGAAGTCGCTCTGGAAATTCTTAAGTATATATTGAATACAGATAATATAGAAGAACAGGAAAAAATTTATACACTATTTATTCGAAGCATAACAGTGAAAAATCAATATGAAAAAGATATGCATTATTTTCTGTTTTTATCAATGGTATTCCAGTTGATTTATTATTATGCATATTGTGAAATGGATGTGCGTACGGAAGAGTATCGAAAAAAAATAAGAAATCTTTTATACACAACAATAACGGATGACATGATAAGTGGATTAAGAGCATCATTCCTTTTAGAAGAAAACCTAGAAAATATTTTGATAAGTTTTCAATACAGAGTTCCTAAAGATATTTCAGTAACAGATACGTTTGAGGCGAATACAGATTTTATTATTGCTAAATACAAAAGATGGACGAAGGATTTTAATGTAAAATTTCTCTTTATGTTATACTGCCAATATTATGATTTGATTGGATGTTTTTATAAATTGTCGGATTTTTTTCAATGGAATGGGATGCTAGGAACTGAAAAGGATGCTATTCTAAAGTTATTAAATGGATTTTTTGATAAAGAAATAGGCTTATTAAAGGAAGAATTTATAAAAGAGTGTAAACAACTTGGGGAACTCTATAATCATAATTATGATATTGCAGATATGGAACAGCAATGTATTTATGCTTGGATTCAAGACGAACAAATAAAATTAGTGGATACAGAACTGGCAGATTCAGAGCCGGATGAAGCAGGCTCTTTAAACACGACAATGATTGCAAGATATTTGGATGAAAATATGCAAAGAAACAAAATTTTTGGATGGAATCCTGAAGATAAGATGGATTTTTATATAAGATATACTAAAATAATCGGAATTATGCATTATTCAGATAATTCAGATATTGATCATGAAAAAACTGTTGCAGGCTTAGTAGAAACATGTGGTCAAGAGGCATTAAATGGATTTATAAAGAGTAAGTGCCAGAAGTTAAGTATTTCTTATGATGAAAAAGGTATTGAAAATGTTCTGAAACTTATAGAAGAAACGGATTATTCGATGCGTAATTTTTCTTACACATCAGATGGGGCACTTGCAAGGTATGTTCAATCCGAGACATATAAGCGACTTAGGGAAAAGGAAAATGCAATACCGATATGTCGGATGTATGGTATAAATGAACATATTTACTCAAAGAAGAATAATTTTAGTTATAAATTTGTAATTTCAAAAGCAAAAATGAAGAATCTAACAGAACAGGAATGTCTCAAAGAATTAGAGAGGCTTGGAAAATACAAAGAATTTTATTATGTGGATGGTGTTTTGCTAGATAAAAAGAGAGCCGTGGAGTGTATCAGAAGAAAGTATTATGCTTATGAATTTGATTTTAAATTATACATAAAGTTCAAGCCTAAAGATGTTGTATGGTTTTATCGGGAGAAAGCATAGCATAGTAAGAATTTGATATAATATGACAAGAGTGCAGGGACGTGAAAATCCCTGCATTTTTGCCACTTTCAGATATTTTTTATCAAGACCGCAACACCGCAATGTTGCAAAATAAAACAGCAGGATTCATCAGTTTCGACAGTTATTTATCATGTGTATCATCATCTGTGAAAGTTAAAATGTCATTTGGGGTACAAGATAAGATCCGACAAAGTTTTTCGATAGTAGATGCGGTAATATTCTGGTTATTCTGGAGTTGCTGCATAGTTCGGTAGTCGATGCCATTGTTGACGAGATAATATTGAGATATATTTCGTTTTTCCATTGTAATCCATAACGGACTATAATCAATCACATTGTTCCCGCCCTTCTAATTTATTTCCTGATTGTTTAATTATAAGTAGCTTCCTGTATAATTTAAAGTGTAGAGAGTAAATGATTTTACAAAAATAGATACCTAAGTTAAACTGTCATTGCTGACCGGCCAGTTAGCAAATGAGCAGAATAGCGGATAGAGAAGAATAACTGATAATAATATCTCCATGCGTAATATTATATGAAAAAGTGTTTGAAATCATCTTGACAATATGTTGAATACAACATATTATAATTATAAAGAGGAAGGAGCATACTAATGTACGAGATCATTTTATATGATACAGAAGATGGAAGATGCCCTGTGCAGGAACTATTAGATTCCCTGGAGCCTAAGTTACTGGCAAAAACATTGCGGACAATTGACTTACTGGAAATAAACGGTCCATTGCTTCGTGAGCCATATTCAAAACCATTGGAAAATGGAATATTTGAGCTTCGTACCAAGCAGGGATCAGATATTACAAGAGTACTGTATTTCTTTATTGTAGGAAAGAAGGCGGTACTGACTAATGGATTTATAAAAAAATCGCAGAAGACACCAAAGGCAGAAAAAGAACTGGCAAAGAAGTATAAAGCAGATTATGAACGGAGGTATGGCAATGAGTAGCTATAAAGATTATAAGAAAAGAGCATTGCAGAATCCGGAGGTAAAGGCAGAATATGATGCACTGCAACCGGAATATGATATTATCCAGGCGATGATTGATGCAAGAGTGCAGCAGAATATGACACAGAAAGATTTATCAGCTAAAACCGGAATTACGCAGGCAGATATAAGCCGGATCGAGAACGGAACAAGAAATCCCAGCCTGAGCATGGTGAAAAAACTTGCACATGGATTAGGGATGCAATTAAAGCTGGAATTTGTTCCGATGCCAACAAAAAATAAAATGTAAAGAGTATGAGAAAATAGAAATCGCAGGAATTTTCACCTGCGGTTTTTCTCTGCCCTGCCATATACAGAAATACCGCCATAGAAATATTGCTATACTATGACGGTATTACAAATGCAGTATATACCAGGTAAATATTACATTACCCAAACAGGCAGGACAGGAGAATTTAGCCTAATTGTTTGGGTGAAATTCTGCATTTAGGGGATTTATTTTCGGAAGTTCACAAGGCAGAAAATAATCTGAAATTTACAATTCTGTCGTTGCTAAGCGGTAGAAAAAGAGCTATACTTAAATTGAGAAATTATACTCAAAGGAGGTATGCTCTATGAGTGAATATAATATCGATATTGCCGATATGCAGTGCTGGGTCTTTCGGATGGCTCAATCCAAGTGGAAAATGTCTCCCAGCGACTGCGCAGAGCTGTTTAAGAAATACGACATTCTCGGATTTATCGCCGACTGCTATGACATTCTTCATTTGAATAGCTACGAATGTGCTTTGCATGATGTTGAAACCCTGCTCAAGAATCGAGGTGTTACCGTATGATAGGACTTGAAGATGGAATGCTTCTCTACCACGGAAGTTATGTCAGTATTCCTAACATCGACTTAAGTCGCTGTATGGGTGGTCTCGATTTTGGTCGTGGTTTTTATTTAACCTCATCTTATGAACAGGCATACAACTATGTCCAGCTTTCTGTTCGCAAGGCAAAACACATCGGTGCTGTTCCAAAAAACTTTGATCCAGCTGACGGACAAATATCCGTCTACAAATTTCACTATGATCCAAACATTCTCGCTTACTTTTTTCAAGAACCCAGTATTGAATGGCTACATTTTGTAGCGGCCAATCGAAAGAAAGACCTCTTTCCTCAGCTCCTGAAAAAATACAGCGTAATTGATATCATCGGTGGAAAGATTGCCGACGATCAGACAGCCCGTACCCTTCAGATTTATATCAGCGGTGAAGGCGCCGGTGAGCCTGGAACTTCAAAAGCAGACAAAGAAACGATTGAAAAACTTTTACCAAACCGTCTCGAGGATCAATTTTGTTTCAGAACTCAGGATGCCGTCGAGCATCTTGAATTTATAAGGAGTGACCGCTATGGCGACATCAAATTGTGATAATGCTATAAACTATAAATCTACAGATTCTCAAAAGGAATGCTGCGCAGTAATTGCGATGCGCGAAGCTGTAGAAACTTTTGCTGCACGAGAAAAGATTTCTTACGAGGAAGCTCTTCTTCGTTTCACAAGTTCTCGTGTGTATGAAGCCCTCTTTGATTTTGACACAGAGATTTGGAAAGAAGGCTCTGATTATCTGCTGAGTCTTTATGATTATTGCACTTCAAAAAAGACTGCATAAAAGATATCATGTTCGTAAGCGATGAACATGGAAGCATATTGCTCCATAAGCCACATCCACAAAAAGAATTAAAAGCCTATCAAATCAAACAGCTGATAGAGATTTTGGAACAGGTGGTCTCATATGAAAAACGGAGGAAAGAGAGTTATGTTCGATATCATTCATCATATTGCAATTATTGGAAGCGATTATGAAAAATCAAAACATTTTTATGTGGATCTGCTTGGATTTAAGGTAATCAGAGAAAATTATCGAAAAGAACGTGATGATTACAAGATTGATCTGGCATGTGGACCGCAGGAAATAGAACTTTTCATCATAAAAAATGCTCCAGCTCGTGTAAATTATCCGGAAGCATTGGGATTACGTCATCTGGCATTTAAAGTGGAGAGTGTAGCTGATACAGTAAAAGAATTGAATGGGAAAGGAATTGAAACAGAGCCGGTACGACTGGATGATTATACCGGAAAGAAAATGACATTTTTCCATGATCCGGATGGACTTCCATTGGAAATTCATGAGTAGAAAATAGCATAGAATAGAAAGAGACAGATGCAGGTAATGAAATACTCCTACATCTGTCTTTTTTGTGCAAAGATTTATTTATCGGAATGTCGCAAACAGCTTTTTATAAAAAATAACAAAATGTAACGTCGATAAGAATAAAAGTTGCAGTTTATTTGCTAAATAAAAATTTTTATTAAGGAATGGTAAACCTTGCAGGCAGATGAATGGTAAGATATAATCAGTATATATTTAGACGAAGAAGGTGACGCAGTGAAAGTCGATTTTATAGAATTAACAAACTTTAGAGGTATTCAAAAACAAAGAATCACATTTGAAAATAAAAATTTTGTTGCGTTGATAGGAGACAATGGTAGTGGAAAGACAACCATACTCGAGGCAATTACAAAGGGATTTGTACCCATATTAAGAACAGTTAATGCAGAAGCAATGAAAGAGTGTGATTTGGCAAATAATGATATAAGGAATGGAGCTAATGGAGCAGCAGTTACTTTAGGGATAACATTAGATGGCGAAAAATATGTCTGGACAAATAGACGTAGATTATCATCGCAGCAGCCGTTTGAAAATGCAGGAGATGTAAAAGCGGAAAATGCAAAATCTTTAAAAGAATTGAAATCCAAGTATTCACAATGTGTGGAAGAGAGAAAGCTGCCATTGATTCTTTATTATGGAACAGACAGAATTATACGAGAAGTACCACAGAGGGGACATATAAAAAACTTTCAGGTAACAGATGCTTTAAGAAACTGTTTTGATAATGTCAATTATTTTAGAGACTTTTATGATTGGTTCAAGACAGAAGAGGATATTGAACTTCGAGGAATCCGTGAAAATCCAGATTATAAGAATCCAAAATTGAATTGTGTAAGAACTGCTTTGGAAAGAATGATAAAGGGATATTCCAATTTAAGGATTGAATTAGCACCGTCAAGAATGGTAATGACAAATTCAGAAGGGGTAGATCTCCAGATTGATCAGTTAAGTGGAGGATATAAAGCAGTTTTATCGGTTATTGCGGATATTGCAAAGAGATTATCAATGGCAAATCCAGACTCATTGAATCCATTGGAAGAAGAAGCTGTGATTTTGATTGATGAGCTTGATTTGCACTTACATCCAAAGTGGCAGAAAGAAATCGTTGCTGATTTAAAAAGAACATTTCCTAATAGTCAGTTTATTGTTTCTACACATTCTCCATTTATCGTTCAATCATTGGATGCTGACGAATTATTTGATATTAAAATAATGCAGTATGCAGAAGAAGAAGGCAATTACAGAGGATGGAGCATAGAAGCTATTCAGGAGCATAAGATGGGTGTAGAACCTAAAACCACTATTTTCAATCAGTATTTAGAAGAATTTTCAGCAGCAATGGATGAGGAGGATTATGAAAAAGCAAAAATGCTTTACGAGGAGTTAAAGGAAATGGTGAGTCCAGGAAGTAACGAAAGTAAGATTTTAAAACTGGATATTAAGATTGGTATAATAACAAGACTCCCACATGATTATTTATATTAAGCATATTTCATGGGGAGTCATTTTTATGTATGCATTCCGATTACATAAGCATAGAAGAAAAATTTCGTTATTTTTCAGATTGTGTAGCAGCTTCTTCAGAAATAGAATCTTTCTTTTTTCTGGATTTACCAGAAATCATTTTATGACCGGAGTAGATAGCCATAATCATACAGAGAAGAGAGCTGCAAGCAAAATATTTGTGAGCCTTTTTCATGTTTTTATAGCCGGTATAAAAGGTTCCAATCATCGTTGTCAATGCACCAAGTGACCAATATTTATGTGCTTTCATTTGAATACCTCCTGCGTTTTTCTATAATAATACCTCTTTTTGGAAAGGATGAAAACAAGAAATTTATAAATTTTATTCTTTCTCAATCTGCTGCTCCTGCTCGTAGCTCTTCTGTATTGAAGCAAATGAGAAAAATACGCCTTTGTGTATTAACAGGTTTCCTGCTTTCGTGTGGAATTGAGATAAGTCAGCTTATCACCCAGCGAGGGTACTGCCAATTAGATGATGTTGTTACAAATACAGCAGGAACATTAATTGGCTGGACAATTTGGAAGGGATTTGGTAAAATAATAACCATAAAAAAACGAACGAGGAGAGTATCAAAAAATGAAAACAACATTAGTAATCATGGCAGCCGGTATCGGTTCCCGCTTCGGTGGTGGAATCAAACAGCTTGCTCCGGTAGGATTAAATGGAGAAATCATTATGGATTATTCCATCCATGATGCAATTGAAGCCGGTTTCAATAAAATCGTATTTATCATTCGTAAGGATATCGAGGATGCCTTCAAAGAAGCAATCGGTGACCGTATCGAGGAAATCTGCAAAAATTTAAATGTAGAAATTGCTTATGCATATCAGGAATTAAATGCACTTCCGGAGGGAGTAGAACTTCCGGCAGACCGTACCAAACCTTGGGGAACCGGTCAGGCGGTACTTGCCTGCAAGGATGTGCTCCATGAGCCGTTTGCAGTTATCAATGCAGATGATTACTATGGAAAAGAAGCATTTGTGAAATTACATGGCTTCCTGGAGAAATATACACCAGAGAAAGCAAATGAGTTCTGCATGGCAGGATTTATTTTGAAAAATACCTTAAGTGAAAATGGTGCAGTAACCAGAGGGGTATGCAAGGTAAACGAAGAAGGGTATCTGACAGGGGTAGATGAAACTTCAAATATCGTAAAGACTTCCGAGGGCGCAGGAGTAGATAATGAGGGGACACTCACACCAATCGATGCAGAATCTTATGTATCCATGAATATGTGGGGCTTAACACCTGAGTTTATGCAGACATTGGAAGATGGCTTTAAAGAGTTCTTTGCGAATATGGGAGACAAAAATATCTTAAAAGCAGAATATCTTCTTCCGATTTACATAGATGAACTGCTTCAGGCAGGAAAAGTATCGGTTAAGGTGTTAGATTCTAATGATAAATGGTTTGGAGTAACCTACAAAGAAGATAAAGAGTACGTTGTAAAATCTTTTGCGAAACTGGTTGAAGATGGCGTATATAAAGAAAAGCTGTTTGAAGACCTGAAGTAGGTGGAGCGATTGAAGAAATCCTTTACCAGACTGGATGAAAATTAAAAGAGATTGATGGAAAAATTTTGAAAATCACCACGGCAGGAGTGTCGTGGTGAAAACAGAGCATGATTAGATTAACATCTATTACAGAAAAGAAAGCTTGTACAAAAAATAGAAATCAATTATAATAAAAGAAAAAATGAGTGCAGAGAAAGAGAGGTTTGTTTATGAATTATAAAGAGAAAAAACGTTCTATGTTTTTAGGATTGCCATGGACTTTTACTTCGTATACGATAACAGATGAGATTATAACAGTGGATTCAGGTCTGCTTCGGAAAGAAGAAAATGATTGCTATCTGTATAAGGTAATTGATGTTCGCTTGGAATGTACTTTAATGGAAAGAATTTTTGGACTCGGAACGGTTCATTGTTTTACGGGTGATGTAACAGACCCGGATTTGAAATTAATTCATATTAAACATGCAAAAGAAATCAAAGATTATATATTAAGACAGTCAGAGCAGGAAAGGCTGAAGAGAAAGACTTTAAATACGCAGCATTTGGATGGAAATCCGAGTCTGGGAGAGATGGCAGATACAGATAGCTGTAAGTAGGAAAAGAGTAATGTGTGAAAATATGAAAGTATAATAAGTTGGAATTAGAAAAATAAAAGAGAGCCAGGAAGCAGGTGAAATCTAAGAAGAAATTCACTCCAAATTCATAAAAGTTAAGTTACAATAAACTCACAAAAACAATAGAGATGGAAAGTGAGGAAAAAGATATGACAGTAATTGGTGAATTTAGATACGTGAATCATTATTTTAAAATCTACGAAGATGGAGAAATTTATGTGGATTATAAACCTTTAGGAAAAGTATATGCAGATGGAGATATCTGGATTGCAAGAAAGAGAATGGGAAAAATCTATGCAGACGGAGAAATCTGGCTTGCAAATGAAAAAGTGGGATGCCTGACGCCAAATAAGGAATTATGGGTAAACGGAAAAAGAGTAGCAACTGGAGTTGGAAGACCTACAAATTCAAAAAGTTCAGGTAATACAGCTTCTAAATCAAAAGGAACGAGTGAAAATAAAACATATCAAACTCCAAAACCGCCTGTTACGACAGGAACAGGAATTCCAGATATGTCGGGAGTTGAAATTGCAGTTTTTTTAATTGCTATTTGTCTTGCGGTATCGATTTTGTATGCAACAACTCAGATATTTTTACATGGAGGACTGCTTGGATCTACTTATAGACAGTATGCCGGTCAGTCAAAATTAGTTGATTTATTAATTTATGGAATTCCGGCAGGATTTTTTGCACTTGTTACAGGACTTCAGTGTGCATTTAACCATTCATTTGGTGTGGTTTTAATTGAACATGCAGTTTCTGCATTTTTGGAAATGTGTATTTTCAGTTGGGTAACAGGTTATCCTTTACTGGCTGGTACAGAATCGACAGGATTTTATATTTTACTTATTTTGATGCTTTTAATAGCAAGTTTGGCACCGGCAACAGTAAGCACAGTGATTAAGAAAATTATTTACTGGTTAAAAAAATAAGAACGGTTTTCTATGGTATAATTGCAAAGCAATTAAGATTATCTGGGAAAGGAATACAACATGGGATTAAAAGGCTTATTACTTGGACATGAAGTGAAGGTTTATTATGACCGTCATTCGACAAAAACAGAAAAAGCAGAAGATGCAGAGAATCCAAGTGAATATGAAATTTTAAGAGGTGTGGTGAACGGCGTCTATAAGGATATGATTTTAATTTCCTATTCTTATCGTGAGAATGTTCAGACAACCAAAAAGGGACTGTTTTCAGAAAAAGTGATAGAGGAAGAAAAAACAGTGGAAGCACATTCTCTGATTAATCGAAAATGTATCGTCAGAATAGATATTCTTGATTTGAACCTGGAAGAGGAAGAAGAGGAGTACGATGAGGAAGAATATGACGAAGGAGAGTATGAAGAAGACTACAACGAAGGGGAAGATTTAGAATATGACGAAGCGGATTGCGAATGTCCGCTTTACAAAAATTAAGATTAACCTGTAAGAAGGACAAAAAATTGCAGAAAATTTTATGAAATGGATAAAACAGAGATAAAAATTGAGACAATTTAGCTGAAAAAACATCCGAAAATACTAATTCTGGCATTTCATGCGAAACTATGATATACTAAACAAGACATGGCGAAATTCATGGCGAAATGATTAGGAATATAAACTCATAAAGGAGAATTTATTTATGTGCGGAATAGTAGGATTTACCGGAGAAAATCAGGCAGCTCCGATTTTACTTGATGGTCTTTCAAAACTGGAATACCGTGGCTATGATTCAGCCGGAATTGCAGTTCGTGATGGAGAAAAAGAGACAGAAGTTATTAAAGCAAAAGGTCGATTAAAAGTTTTGGCGGAAAAAACCAATGGTGGGGCTTCTGTGCCGGGTACCTGTGGAATCGGTCATACCAGATGGGCAACTCATGGCGAACCATCCGAAAACAATGCACATCCGCATATCAGCGATGATGGAAACGTAGTAGCAGTTCATAACGGAATTATTGAGAATTATCAGGAATTAAAAGATAAATTAACAAGAAAAGGATATACCTTTTATTCTGCAACGGATACTGAAGTTGCAGTCAAATTAGTGGATTATTACTATAAAAAATATGAAGGAACTCCGGTGGATGCGATTAATCATGCGCTGATTCGTATCCGTGGTTCTTATGCACTTGCAATTATGTTTCGGGATTATCCGGAAGAAATCTATGTGGCAAGAAAAGACAGCCCGATGATTCTCGGTGTGGAAAATGGAGAATCTTACATTGCATCTGATGTTCCGGCTATCCTTAAGTATACAAGAAACGTATACTATATTGGAAATCTGGAAATGGCCCGTGTAAGAAAGGGGGAAATCACCTTCTATAACTTAGACGGAGAAGAGATTCAGAAAGAGATGAAAACCATCGAATGGGATGCGGAAGCCGCAGAAAAAGCCGGTTTTGAACATTTCATGATGAAGGAAATCCATGAACAGCCAAAAGCAGTTTTGGATACCTTGAATTCTGTACTGAAAAACGGAGCATTTGATTTATCTGAAGTCGGTCTTAGTGATGAGGATATGGAAAAAATCAGCCAGATTTATATTGTAGCCTGCGGTTCTGCCTATCATGTAGGTATGGTTGCCCAGTACGTGATTGAAGATTTGGCAAAGATTCCGGTTCGTGTGGAACTGGCATCTGAATTCCGTTATCGTAAACCATTGCTTGATAAGAATGGGCTTGTCATTGTAGTCAGCCAGTCCGGTGAGACCGCAGACAGTCTGGCAGCCCTTCGTGAAGCAAAAGAAAAAGGAATCCGTACTCTTGGAATTGTCAATGTTGTTGGTTCTTCGATTGCAAGAGAAGCAGATAATGTGTTCTATACCCTTGCAGGACCGGAAATTTCTGTTGCGACCACAAAGGCATACAGCACACAGTTAATTGCTTCTTATGTACTGGCAATTCAGCTTGCAAAAGTAAAGGGACAGATTGATGAAGAACAGTATAGTGCTTATGTTGAAGAATTAAAAACCCTTCCGGAGAAGATTAAGAAAATTATTGAAGATAAAGAACGGATTCAGTGGTTTGCTGCAAAGCAGGCAAATGCAAAAGATATTTTCTTTGTCGGAAGAGGAATTGATTATGCAATCTGTATGGAAGGCAGTCTGAAAATGAAAGAAATCAGCTACATTCATTCAGAAGCCTATGCAGCAGGAGAATTAAAACATGGAACTATTTCTCTGATTGAAGATGGCACATTAGTAATCGGTGTACTGACCCAGTCTGAACTGTATGAAAAAACTATCAGCAACATGGTAGAATGTAAGAGCCGTGGCGCTTATCTGATGGGACTGACAACTTACGGAAACTACAATATCGAAGATACCGTAAATTTTGCAACTTATATTCCAAAAACAGATGAACATTTTGCAACTTCTTTAGCAGTGATTCCATTACAGCTGATGGGATACTATGTCTCTGTAGCAAAAGGTCTGGATGTCGATAAGCCGAGAAATCTTGCAAAGAGTGTAACGGTAGAGTAAAAATAGAAAACAAATCATCTGGCAGTGTAAAAAGCACTGCCAGAGTTATCTTAATCCTGTTTGAGCAAAACACTTTTGGCTTGCTTAAATATGATTAGATTAACATTTAAGATGAGGGGACAATACGATGAAAAAGAAAAAAGAAAAATTTAGACAGCCAAAACAAAAGAAACATCGAAATCATCACCTGCGTTTCCTGACAAAACTGATTTTATTACTGCTTTTTGTGGCAGTTGGCATGGGGTTTTATTACAGTTATCAGTTGTTTTTTATTCCGGTTCATCAGGAAGTAAAAAATGAAGATAAGGGACTGACAAAAGAACAAAAAGAAGTAAAACAGGAAAGAGAAGAATTAGAAAAACAAGAGCAGGAAAATAAGACTTCGATTGACTATATTGCAGATGGAAGTCAGGAGAAAGACGAATCTGTCGGAAAAATTTCAGATGAATCTGACGCGCTAAATGCATTAAAGGCACTGCAAGGAGAACTTGGAATTGCGGATGTCCAAGAAGAATATCGGTTTTCAGAAGTGAAAGAATTAGAAGATTTAACCGTTTACGAGATGCAGCAATACTATGAAGGAATTGAAGTCTATGGACGAAGTCTGATGGTAAGTGTAGATGAAAGTGGAAACCTTCAAAGCGTAAATGGAACGTATGAACAGCCATCTAATGTGGCGGTGGAACCGGAGATTCAGGAATACGATGCCCGAGAGGCAGTTGAAGCGTATTTAAAAGAAAACGAAGATACGGACAGCTCAGAAGATCCAGAAAGTTCAGAAAGTTCTTATTCCCTGCAAAGTCAGGGGTATGTAATCTGCTTTAATGAAAATAATGCAGCCGAAGCGGGATACTTGTTCTTTGTTGTAATGGGATCGCAAAATACTCCGGTTCAGCAGATTTTTGTCAGCGGAAAAACCGGAGAAATTTTAGCAGATAACAGTCTGATTCTGACCGAGAAAGTAAGTGGAACACTTCAGGGACAGAAGTCTTCACAGACACTCGATTATGACAAACAGGGCGACGAATTTAAACTTTGGGATGAAGAACGCAATATTCAGGTTTATCGCACAACAAGTTCCGAATTTTTGAATGTCTATGTAAACTGCGATGAAATTCAATGGAAGACAGGAGAAACTCCGGATGCCGGAGCGGTTGATACGCTTGCAAATCTCCAAAAAGCGTATGATTATTATAAAGATACATTTGGAAGAGACGGAATTACAAATGATAAAAATGTTAAGCTGGATGCAATCGTTGGAATACAGAATGTAAGGGAAGGAAATGAAGTAACGGATTTTAGAGATAACGCTGCAATGAGTGGAACAGATACTATGTTGATTGGACAAAAAACAGATGGAAGTGCTACTTATGCAGCTGAACTTGATGTTATGGGACATGAATTTAATCATGGTGTGGTAAACGGTATGTCTACGCTTTTACAGGGAGTTTATTCTGATAATAATGCGAGGCAGCGTTCTTCTCAGCTTGCGATGGGAGAAGGGCTTGCAGATATTTTCGGAGAATTTGTAGAAGATTACAGCGATGATGGGAAATATAATGGCTCTTGCAGTTGGACAAATCCTGTCAGGAGCATGAACAATCGAACGGATATTTTAAATCATAATGGAATTTTGCAGGCAAAAGACTTTCAGGATGGAACAACCGATTGCCATCAGGGAGCAAGTTTAATTTCCTATCCTACTTATTTAATGGCAACAGGAGTAGATGGAGATAGCAAAAAAGCCATCAGTGATACCAAACAGCTTGCAAGTATGTGGTACACCGTGATTTCTCAGACTTCAAGTGCAACTGGTTTTAAAGAAATCCGGCAATTAATGGAAAGTCGTGCGCTTAGACTTGCATCAATGGGTCAGCTGACGAATGACCAGGTAGAGGGTGTTATCGATGCCTTTGACGAAGTCGCAATTGAACCGATGTATGATTATTGTCTGACCGATGATTCCAAAGTGGTTGTCTATGGGGAAAATAATAAGCCCTATAATAATTACCGGATTCAGGTAAGCCGAAGATTCGGAGAAGAGGTATTAAACGAAGAAGTCAAAAGCAAGAAATTAAACCTGAAACTGGATGCCGGAATCTATAACGTGCTTTTGACGGATTTAAATAACGAAGATTTGACGAAAGAATTTACTTTAATTGTAAATGATGCAAAAAAAGGACAGAATATTTATCAAAAACAGGCGAAGGTCATGACTCAGTTTGGCGCAAATGTCAGGGATGTTGTGCTCACACTGGATGTATCAGGCAGTATGGGTGGAACTCCGATAGAAGAGACAAAAGAAGCGGCGCAGAAATTCATTGATACCGTATATGAAAAAAGTCCACAGACCAGAATCAGCATCATTACTTACAGCAGTGATGCGCAAAAAGTAGTCGATTTTACAAATGATAAGGCAAAATTAAAAAATGCGGTTTCCGGAATTTACAGTGGTGGCGGAACCAATATAGAAGCGGGTCTTAAAAAAGCGTATAAGCTGATAAAAGACGAAGAATCTTTAAAAAAGATTGTTGTTTTGATGAGTGATGGAGAGCCGACAGAAGGAAAACAGAAAGACGGAAGTTATCGGGAACCGATTCTCAGTATGGCCAACAAAATGAAACAGGATAACCTCATGGTGTATACACTTGGATTTTTCCATAATTTAGAGGGAGAAAATCTGGGAGAATGCAGACAGTTAATGGCAGATATTGCGTCGGAAGGTTATCATTATGAAGTCAGCAGTGCTGATTCAATTCAGTTTGTCTTTGATGATATTGCACAACAGGTCAGTGGTGGAGAATATGTTTATATCAAGATTGCGTGTCCGGTTGATGTAACAGTGCAAAAAAATGGTGAAGTGTTACGGTCAGAAAAAGAAAATCAGAATATCCGAACAGGCTTTGGAACACTGTCCTTTGATGGAGAAAAAGATGAGATTAAGATTCTGAGATTGAAAAAAGACCAGAACTATGAAATCTGTATCAATGGAACCGGAGAAGGTGAGATGGACTACAGTATTGGATTTGTCGATGAAGATGGCACGTATTCGGATATGCGAAATTTTGAAAAGATTCCGGTTACAAAAGAAATGCTGGCAGTAACCGATACCAAAGAAGGCAAAAAGACGACTCTTCAAGTCGATGAAAACGGCGATGGACGTTTTGAAAAAGTTTACAGTGCAAAGAAAAACTCGACAGCAGTAGAAGTTTCAAAAGAAAATCAGAAAAAAGTGCTGGTAGCAATAGGAATTGTTGTACTTTTATGGATGATTTTAAAAGCTCGTGCGGTACTGAAACGGGCAAAATCAAATCGATACTGTAAATACTGTGGTAATAAAATCACAAAAGAAATGAAATTCTGCGGAGAATGTGGCAGTCCGGTTGAGATACAGCCGTTATTCTTTGAAAAACATGCAAAAGAATCAAAAGGAAAACGAAAAGTAAAGCTTGCACTAATAGGTCTTTTACTGTTATTCTGTGTATCGGAAACGATGATTTATCAGACGGCTTCAACGAAAGTTTATCGCTATGTGTGCCGGGGAAATTATACACTGGCAGAGAAAATGTATGATGGAAATGTAAAAGGTCATAAGATTTCCCAAAACTATCTGAATAATCTGCTTACCTATCATGAAAAACGTGTAAAAACAGCGTATCAGGCAGGTACAGTAAATGAAACTTATCTTACAGAAGTTCAGGAGATTGTAAAGAAATTAAAGTAGAAAAGATTTAAATTAAAAGACTTAATATTAAAAGACTTAAATTAAAAGATTTAAATTAAAAGACTTGAATTAAAAGGCTTAAATAAAAAAAGACGGAAAAAAGGAGACGAAAATGTACGATTATCTGGTAGTAGGTTCAGGTTTATACGGAGCAATTTTTGCTCATGAAGCAAAGGCATCAGGAAAATCCGTGCTTGTGGTGGAAAAACGCCCGAATATTGCAGGGAATGTTTATACAGAAAAAAGGGAAGGGATTCAGGTTCACCGGTATGGTGCACATATTTTCCATACCAATAATAAAAAAGTCTGGGACTACATAACCGGATTTGCTGAATTTAACCGTTTTACGAACAGTCCGGTGGCAAATTATAAGGGAGAATTGTATTCTCTTCCATTTAATATGTATACCTTTAATAAGATGTGGGGAGTGGTAACTCCGGAAGAAGCGCAGGCAAAGATTGAAGAACAGCGAAAAGAAATCATTGGAGAACCAAAAAATCTCGAAGAACAGGCGATTTCTTTAGTCGGACGTGACATCTATGAAAAATTGATTAAAGGCTATACTGAAAAACAATGGGGACGGGACTGCAAAGACCTGCCGGCATTTATTATTAAGCGTCTGCCGGTGCGCCTGACCTTTGATAATAATTATTTTAATGCACTCTATCAGGGAATCCCAATGGGAGGATACACAAAAATGGTAGAAAATTTATTAGAGGGCATTGAAGTACGCTTAAATACAGATTATCTTGAAAACAAAAAAGAACTGGATGCGCTTGTCAAAAAAGTGGTTTATACCGGTCCGATTGATGCCTATTTTGATTATGAACTGGGATATCTGGAATACCGCAGTGTACGCTTTGAAACAGAAACGCTGGATAAACCGAATTTTCAGGGAAATGCGGCAGTAAATTACACCGATAAGGAGACACCATGGACCCGTATTATCGAGCATAAATGGTTTGAATTTGGAAAAGATGAAAATGGGGAAGAGCTTCCGAAAACCATTATCAGCCGAGAATATTCTTCTGAATGGAAACCGGGAGAGGAACCTTACTATCCGGTAAATAATGAAAAAAATGCAGCACTCTATGCCAGATATAAAGAGATGGCAGAAAAAGAAAATAAGGTAATTTTTGGCGGACGACTCGGAGAATATAAATATTATGATATGGATCAGGTGATTCTGGCGGCGCTTGAACGGTGTGAAAAAGAATTTAACCAAATCAAGTAAGTCCCCTGCTTCAATTACGAAAAGTAATAAGCAGCGGATTGCGAAGATCCGCCTAAGGAATAGAGGAAAAATAATGGGAAGACCAAGAAAAAATCCGGAGTACAATCCGGAAGAACAGTTTCAAAAAATGCTGGAGGACGTAAAAGGTGCTTATGAGAATGCAGATTCCCTGCGTTCTCTGGCATCAGAATTAAATATGACATTGTTAAAGCTTCGGAAATTACTGATTACAGCAGGAATTTTTACTTCGGATATCTGTATGGAGGTGAATCAACTGCATGAACAGGGAAAGACGATTCCGGAGATTATGAAAATTACAGGACTCTCAAGAGCTTCTGTTCATTCTTATCTGCCTTATGTCAGGGGAATTTATAATACAGAAGAATTAAGTCTGGATGCAAAGCGCTGTCGGATGTATCGCGAACGGATGGAACGTGTAAGAAATCTGCAGTTAAATCCAATTCCAAAAAGATTATGGGAAACGTTAGTGATCTTTGAAGATTATCCATTTCGAAGAGAGACAAATGAGTTGTTCCGCTATCAGGTATCTGAAGCAGGTAAAAATCCGAAGAAACTGTTTTTCAAAAACGGAGAGCATGAGTGGGTGCTGGAATGGAGAGAAATCCGTAAAAGCTTAAAAGAAGGAACAGAAAACCTTTATATTAAGGCAATTTTCAGCAGATTTGGTTTGGAAGATATGGATTAGAAGATATGAATAAATAGAATGTGCTTTACCGTAAAAACGATTTATCTAATATTTTTTTTAATTGTTCAGATTTTATTGTTTTTTAAAAAGCAGTGTGCTATCATGATTAATTGATATAGAATTAGTATGTAGAACAGGATGAATTATGCCCTTGGTGCAATAGTAACCATTACCGTAAATAGAACAGATGGTACGAAATTACAGATGATAATGGTGTGGGAGATATTTCAGCGGCTGACTATCGGTCAAAATTACACTATTTAAAGTAGTAACAAAAGAATAAGCAGAGGGGATGAGTAAATAGGAGATATTTATTTATTCCCTTTTTTTTGATTTTATGAAAGAATTTGAGAGTTAGAGATTTTTTCCTGGAGTTAAAAAGAGAAACGGAAAGATAAAAGGAGGTGACAGCCCATGTCCATGGAGACTCTGAATGTTATCCAGTTTATAGAACTTTTAATAGGATTTCTTGGATTTACAGTTGGATTACCTGCTCTTGTTTTTTATAAAAAAGTGAAGCATTTTCAGGCGTCGGTTCGTTTTTTGATTTATTTTGTTATAGGAAATTTTTATATTATCAATTTAGTTCAGGTGTTGGAACTCGTATATGCTTCGTATCGAATTACATTAATATTGTTTACAATACTTCCGGTTATAATTGCAGTTATAAAAATTTACAAAATTCCAGTCTGGTCTTATATAAAGAAAATAGGAAGCGAGCTTTATCATTATATTTTGCGGGAATTAGGCTTTCGTAGTTTTTTAAGACACAGACTGAAAGAAGTGTGTAAAGCTTTCAAATTTTTGCTTCGTCAGGCGGTGCGTTTATTAAAAGAGCTATGGCTGGACCTTCCGTTTTTATGTATTTTGATTTATCTTATCTGGAAAATCTGTGGAGACGGAATTTTAAATAACTGGGGGTATGGTGCTTCTGATGTTCCGGTGCATAACTACTGGATTAATGGATTAGTTGAAAATAAATTATATATTGCCGGAATTTACCCAATGGGGATGCACTGTATGTTGTATTATCTGGCAACTGTTTTAAATATTCCTGTTTATGTGACGCTGCGTCTGTTCTGGCTGGTTCAGTACAGCATGATTGTATTTATGTTGTTATTGTTTTTAAAAGGATGCTGTAAAACAAAATTTCTCCCGTATTTGGGAGCGATTGGCTTTGTGGGATTAAAATATTTCATGGAAATTTCTTACTCCCGATTTGAGGCAACACTTCCACAGGAATTTGGAATGCTGTATATTCTTCCTGCGATTTATTTCTTGCTGGAATATTTTAAAACCAGAAAAGCGGAATTAGAGAATGGAGAAAATAAAATCCGATGCTGTTCCTCCTGGAATCTGCTTGGTTTTTCAATGAGTTTTTCTCTGACGTTATCGTCGCACTTTTATGACTCCATTATTGTCGGAATTATCTGCGTGGGAATTGCAATTGGATATAGTGCGTGGATTTGGAGAAGAGGATATTTGTTCCGAATTATAGTTTCCGGAGTGATTGGAGTGTTAATGGCACTGCTTCCGATGGCAGTTGCGTTTTTGACAGGGAAAGAACTTCAGGGTTCAATGTACTGGGCGATGAGTATTATAGGGTTGAAAGACTATACCGTTCTAGTATTTAGAATCATTTGTTTTGCTGTAGTTGCAACAACAATTGTGAGTATCGTTTTTTTAATTAGGGGAATTAAAAAAAAGACAATTTCTTTTACGGAAAACAGACCAATCCATACAGAGGCAAAAGTGCTTTTAATTATTTTTAAATTATTTGGAGTATTGCTTTTAGCAGTTCTGTTGTTTCTTGGATGGAGAGAAAAAGAAATTGTTTTTTGGGGACTCAGCCAGTATGTATTTGATTTAACCGATTTTAATTGGATGCTATATGCGGTTGGAATTGCAGTGATAGTTGGAATTACAGTGCTAGTTGGAATTGTACAGAGTTATTTTATGAAAAATATGGAAGGTGCTGCTCTCTTATCTCTGTTATCAGCAGAAGTGATGCTGGGAATAATTCTGGTAAGTGATAAGTTAGGTTTGCCGGTTTTAATGGAAAATTATAGAGTTTGTGTCTATTTTTCTTATTTAATTCCAGCTGTATTTATTTTGGCATTGGACAATTTGATAGGAATTTTGTGTTTTAACCGTTTTATAAAAATTCAAAAAGTAATAGCATTTGGTATGGTGATTATTTTATTAGGATATAGTACAAAAGAGGGATGGATGAAAAAGTCTTTTGGTGGTGGAGATTTGGAAATGAATGAAGCGATTCTTTGTACCACGAATATTTTAAAAGATAATAAAGGGAAAAATGATACTTGGACCATTGTTTCAGAAAATGATGAATTGCAAATGATAGAACTTTATGGACGTCATAAGGAAACCATTACTTTTTTGGAACAGATGGAACACTGGAATCAGACAAAGGAAATTCTGATACCTACAGAAAGGGTTTATTTTTATATAGAGAAAAAACCATTAAATTATGCAGATGAGTATGAAGGAAAAATTCCGGAAATCTCAGAAAAACAGGCTCAGAAAGCACTTCCAGAAAGTACAGGAATGAATGCTTATAGGGGTAAAAATCGTTCCGTTACGATGTCGAGAATGTACTACTGGGCACAGGAATTTCAGAAACTCTATCCAAATGAATTCAAGGTTTATTTTGAGGATGAAAATTTTGTCTGTTACTATATAGAACAGAATGTCTATCGCCTGTATAATTTTGCAATTGATTATAGATATAATTAAAAAATTCACAGATAAAGGGGTAAAAATAAAAAAACAAAAGAAAATGGAGTAAAGAATGGATATTATGCTTGTTGGTGGAGCTTCACCACTGATGAAAAAACTTTCTTTAAAATTACATAAAGAGGGACATCGGATTTTTGTTTTATCGGGAAGCCGAGACCCGCAGAATCATTATGAACATGTATTTGAGCGTTATGATTTTTCTTATGACAAAGCATCCGTAGAAGAGGTGTTTCGCAGTGTAAATCCAGATGTGACAATTTTGATGGGAGCTTATGACTCAAATTATCCAGGAAGGGATTTTAGAAGAGAAGCTGTAGCGTATTCGGCAGGACTTCAGAATCTTTTGCTTTCGTGGTCTGCCTTAAAAAAAGGCAGATTGATTTATCTTTCTTCCGTAGAAGTTTATGGAGGGAAATATCCAAGTGCCGTTTCCGAACAGGATAAGCCAAGACCGAGAGGCGTTCGACCGCGTATGCTCTATCAGGGAGAAGAAAGCTGTCGTTTTTATCAGGAAGAACTGTCAATGGATGTTGTAATTTTGCGACTGGACTGGCTGCATGACGTTTGCTGTAGTACGAAAGAGGCATTAAGCAGTATCTGTGGAAGAAAATGTCTGGATGCGTTTCGAGATGGTTCTGTTTCTTATCAAAGAAATTATGCCTATGCGCTGACTTATATAGGAGATGCAGTAGAGAGTATTTATAAAGTTGTGGCATGTGAAGAACATCAGGAAGCGCTGTATCATATTTCTTCATCGGAGGCATACTCAGAACATGATATTGTAAAAAAAGTCGGGGAAGTGCTTGGAAAGAAGATAGAACAGATTGATAATATCGTGGGAGAGCAGCATCAGATTATTTTATCCAATGAACGTTTTAAGGCTGAGTTTGGATTTAAGGTCTGGTGCAGACCGGAAGAGACAATAGAAAAAACGCTTCAGTATATGAAACAGCACAGTAATAAATTCTTAGATGCAGACCATCCCGGAATGGATATCTGGCATAAATTGTATTATGCCATGACAAGTACACTGGGAGCATTGGTTCCGTATCTTGAAAATCTAATCTTATTTATTCCGTTTTTTATGTTAAATAATCGTGCAACGGACAGTCAGTATTTTTCGAAGATTGATTTTTATTTGTTATATGTATTGTTATTTGCGGTTATATACGGACAGCGTCAGGCAACCTTTTCCGGAATTTTGGCAACTGCAGGTTATCTGTTTCGGCAGATGTATACCCGCTCCGGACTTGCGGTTGTAACGGATTATAATACTTATGTATGGATTGCGGAAATTTTTATTGTCGGTTTAGTCGTTGGATATATGAAAGACAGCCTGCTGTTTTTAAAAGAAGAAAAAGAATGGGAAGTTGGTTTTTTATCGGAACAGGTTACGGATATCGGTGACATTAATGACAGTAATCTCAGGGTAAAAGAGGGATTAATTGACCAGGTGATTAATTATGATAACAGTCTGGGTACGGTATATGATGCAACAGAACAGCTGGAACAGAAACAGTCGGTTGAAATTTTCTTTTGTGCGTTAAATATGATTCAGAAGCTGATGGATTGTCCGGATGTTGCAATTTATCGTGTTAACAAAGAAAAGTATGCGAGGCTCTTTGCTTATAGTTCTGCAAAAGCAGCTTCTATGGGAAATACCGTCTATTTGCCGGATAAGAAATCTCTGGACGAGGCATGTAATGAGAACAGGGTTTACATTAACCGTTCCATGGAAAAGGAGTATCCAATGATGGCATATAATGTGGAATCAGAAGAACAGATGGAGATTCTGATTATGTTATGGAGTCTTCCTTTTGAACGAATGACCATCAATGAAGCAAACAGGCTGATTGTAATCGGAAAGCTGATTCAAACTTCTGTCAGAAGAGCGGACCGTTATCTGGAAGCGTTGTCAGAAGAACGTTATCATAGCGAAAGTCAGATCTTGAAAGCTTCAGCTTTTGAGGAATTAGTAGGAGCATATCGAAAGGCAAGTAAAGAAAAACTGACAGAATATGTACTGCTTCAGATTGAAGTGGAGGGCGAAAATGAAAAAGAAACTGTGGATAAATTTACTTCGATGCTTCGAGAATCTGATTATATTGGAAATCTTTCGGATGGAAAGTTGTACTTGTTATTAACAAATACCGATTTGAAAGGCTGTAGTTTTGTACAAAATAAGTTAAAACAAAACGGAGTTGCCTCCAGCATCAGCGAGGAGGGAAGACTATGATGCACGCCGGGTATTGGTTTCTTATTTTGTTGATTTTAAATACGTTAACTGCATTGCTTTATTTAATCTGGTATCTGGTTTTTAAACAGGATAAAGATAACCGAATTCAGTATATCATGCATACAATCGTGATGATACTTTGTCCTTTAGTGGGTCCGTTGTATTTTCTGCTTGGATTTTTAAAGTATCATTTTATGAAATTGGGAGAAAGAGATTTATCAGATGTAGAGTTTGCAAAAAAAAGACATGTTTCCCGTGTAAAAGCAGATGAGGAAAGAGAGCGAAATATTGTGCCGATTGAAGAGGCTATTTCCATTTCAGATCAGGAGAAAAAACGAGAAAATATGTTGAATGTTTTATTAGGGGAAACAGATAATTCTCTGGCCTCTATTTCAGTTGCTTTAGACAGTGATGACTCTGAGGTGGCGCATTATGCGGCATCTTTCCTGCAAAGTAAAATGGATGAATTCAGAGAGCATGTAAGACAGGCAAAATTAAGTATTTCATCAAAGGATATAAAAGACGAGGAATGTCAGGAAGAAATAAAAATTTTGATTGGATACATGAATCATACGCTGAAGCAGAATATTTTGACGAGCATAGAACAGGAAGATTATGTGCATCAGATGGAAGCATTATGTGAACAGCTCTATGAAAATGCAAGGGAAAAGTTAGAAGTAACTGATTATAGTTTTCTGCTTCAAAGATTAATTGAACAGAAATTTTATGAAGAAGCTGAGAAGTGGGCAGAACGGTTTATGACACAGTATCCGGATGAATTGAAACCGTATACGCTGTGTATGAAATTATATTTTGAAATGGAACAAAAAGAAAAATTCTTTGAAGTATTGGACAAATTACGGGCTTCTTCGATTGTCATTGACAATCAGACACTGGAATTAATTCGTATCGTACAAAGGTAAAGAAAAAGGAGGAAAAGAAATGCTTTCAAAACGAAATTTTGGAATGATGATGACGATTATCCTGGTAATATTAATCCTTTTCCTCTCATCGGCGGTATTAAGAGAGTATTTTAATGATTATAATGAGAATCATTCGGCAGATTCTGAATGGGTAAAACGGTCAGAAGAAACCAAAGAAACCAAGGACAGCAAAAACAGCGAAAAAAACTGGCATATCATTTATATCGGAAAACAGGATACAGGATATTATGAGTCCATTCAGGAGTGGTGTACGTATCGAAAAGCAGAATTTGAAGAATATTCTGAAACAAAAAAAGCATTAAAAAAAGCAGAGGCTTATGAAAAAAAAAATACGTATCTTTTAATTAGTGGCAGTGTTCTCGAGAAAGATACAGAAACAGTTTCCGATAGTTTGACTTCTTATGTGGAAGCAGGTGGAAAAATAATTTTTTGTTCTCTTCCGGATTATTTGGTGATTGCAAAATCAGAAACGTTAAAAAATCTTTTAGGGATTCAGCAGTTAAGAGCAAAAACGGTAACGCTCCAGGAAATCTGGCTGTATGGTGGATTTTTGCTTGGCGGAGAAACCTGTTATTCCTTTGATGAACTTCAAGATCCAGACAGAATTGATATGGAACGAGAGATTCCATGGTATGATATTTCTTCCCGGACCAAAACATATATGGTGGGCTTTATCAAAGCAGAAGAGCAGACAAAGCAGGAGCTTCATAATGAAGACATGCCGGCAATTATCTGGCGGTGTAACACAGGAGAAGGTTCGATTTTTGCAGTAAATGGCGATTATATGGAGGGAAAATCGACATTGGGAATATTAGATGCCATGGTTTATGAATCACAGAATTATGCACTTTATAATGTGGTCAATGCGCAAAATCTTTCGCTTACCGGCTTTCCGGATTTAACCAAAGAAAATGAAAAAAAATTTACAGAAGTATATGGATTTGATTCAAAACAGTTTTGTCAGAACATTGTCTGGCCTGCTTTGATATCTGTAGCTCAAGATGGAGATTGGAAGATAACCGCTTATCTGGCAACTAAACAGGATAATGATTCCAAAGAAGATGCGGATGTAAAATCCCTGGTTGATTATTTGAAATATTTTAATGAAGAATCGGCAGAAGCGGGAATATCGCTTGGAAGGATGAATGATACAGATATTCAAAAATCACTGGAAGCAGATAAACAGGAAATAGAAAAACAGGATATTACGTATCCATTTTCGGGGGCTTACATTCGAAGTGAAAATGAAGAACAGTTATCAAAGTTGGTAAAAGATGAAAAATTAAAAATATTTTCAGATGTTCGTACGATTTGTAAAGCGTACGATGAAGAACAGCCGGTTTTTTCCTGGATGACAGACTGGATTACAACACAGGCAATTACAATGAATGGGTATCAATATACGTATAAAGATGACTTTCGTTTAAAAAGCATTCAGACCGCATTAGGTTATTCTAATGTACAGGCAGATATATATCGTGCGATTTGGCCTCAAAAGAGAAAAGATGAGTGGGAAGTAATTTCTGAAAAATTAGCCTCTAATATTAGCACGTACTGGAACCCATTTTCTGTATTTGAAAAGACAACAATTACAGAGAGTGACACCAGAGTCCGCAGATTTTTAAATGAAAGTGTGACAAGCGATAGGAAAGCAGACCAAATTTCTATAAAAGTAGAGAATTTTAATGAGGATGCCTGGATGATGCTGCGGACACATGGAGAAAAAATAGAATCCATGAAGAATGGAAGCTGGGAAAAAATAGAAGATGATGCCTATTTACTGCATCTTACTTCAAGTCAGGCAACGGTAACACTGAAATCGGATACAGAACTTTATTACAGTAAAAAATAAAGGAGATAAACAATGCGAATCTGTTTTATTGCAGAAGGATGTTACCCTTATGTGGTAGGCGGGGTATCAAGCTGGGTACACAGTATGATAAAAAATTTTCCAAATCAGGAATTTATCCTGCTCACGATTGTAGCAAATCGGGAGGCAAGTGGAAAGTTTGCTTATGAACTGCCGGAGAATGTAACGGAGGTTTATGAGGTTTATTTGGAAGATGTGGATTGGGGAAGTGTCAATAAACATAATAAAACAAGATTAAGTGAAAAGGAATATCATGCACTTAGAAGTCTGATTTTGAATCATGAAGTAGAATGGGACAATATTTTTGAATTTTTTCATAAAAAGAATATTTCCTTGAATCAGCTTCTCATGGGAGAAGACTTTTATCATGCAGTGTTAGATGCGTACAATCTTCAGTATCCGGAGATTGTATTTTCAGATTTTTTATGGACGATGCGTTCGATGTATCTTCCGTTATTCTTTTGCCTGATGGCAGAAATCCCCAAAGCGGATGTGTATCATGCGGTGGCAACCGGATATGCAGGGGTTCTTGGAAGTATGGGAAAATATTTTCATTCAGGTCAGCTTATTATTTCAGAACATGGAATCTATACCAGAGAACGAGAAGAAGAACTGATAAAAGCAGAATGGGTACAGAAAGTTTATAAAAAAATCTGGATTCAGCAGTTTCGCAAGATGTCAAAAGTTTCCTATGAGAGAGCAGATATTGTGACAAGTCTTTATCAGCATGCACAGGAATTACAGATTGAACTTGGTTGTCCAAAGGAAAAAACAATTGTGACACCAAATGGAATTAATTATGAGCGGTTTAAAGAATTACCACAGTGTCCGCCGGAGCAAAAAGAGTATATTCATATTGGAGCGGTACTTCGAGTGACTCCGATTAAAGATGTAAAAACGATGATTCAGGCATTTGGATATGCAAAAAAGAGAGAGCCAAAACTAAAACTATGGATTATGGGACCATATAATGAAGACCCGGATTATGCGGCAGAGTGTTTTCGGATGGTAGAGACAATGAAGATACAGGACGTAGAGTTTACGGGAAGGATACAGGTTACAGATTACTTAGGCTGGATGGATGTTACTATTCTTACCAGTATCAGTGAAGGACAGCCGCTTACGATATTAGAAAGTTATGCAGCCCATGTTCCGGTGATTGCCACAGACGTCGGAAACTGCAGGGGATTAATTGAGGGAGAAGAGGATGATTTTGGAAGGGCAGGAATCATTACCCATATCATGAATGTAGGAGAAATTGCGGAAGCCATGGTGTATATGGCAAGAAATCCGGAAGAAAGAAAGGCAATGGGAGAAGCTGGTTATAAACGGCTGATGAAACGATATAAAATCGAAGATATGAAACAAAAATATGAAGAAATTTATAAAGAGTGTGCCGAACGCCGGAACTTAGAATGGGAAGAATAACTTTTAAGATTTGAGAGTACATACAGAAAAAAGGAGAAAACAATGGCAGGAATAGGAGTAAAGTTAAACCGTATTTATCAAAAAAATACGATTACAACAAATATTGTGGGATTTTTCTATAGTATGACTATGACAATTGCACCGGTATTAGTTGTAATTATTAACCTGATGCTGATGCAAAAAGTGTTAAAATTTAATACTGTTCGTTATATTGATCGTGAATTGTTTTCCTGTACGGTGCTTTATGTTTTTATTTTCTCTCTGCTTACAACTTCGCCATTTAATGCGGTATTATCCAGATATATGTCAGATGCAATCTTTGAAGAACGGTATGAAGATGTGCTTCCATGCCATCGAATCGGTCTGTTGATCAATATCTGTTTTAGCTGTCTGTTTGCAATTCCGTTTTGTTTGTGGGAACATTTCGTTGGAAAAGTGCCGGTGTATTATGTGTTTACAGGATATTGCTGTTTTGTTTCTCTGGTGCTTGTCTTTTATAATATGTTATATTTGTCTATTTGTAAGGAGTATCGATTGATTTCTTTGCATTTTGCACTTGGAATGATTGTTTCTTTTTTGTTATCTTTATTCTTTCGATATATCTGTAAAATGAGTATTCCTTATAGTATGCTTTTGTCACTTGCAATTGGATTTTTTGTGACCGCAGTGTTTGAATGGGCAAAAGTTCATCAGTTTTTTCCGGATAACAGTGAAGAATACAGGCGGGTATTCGTCTATTTTAAGCGGTACTGGCATTTGATTTTAATCAATTTTTTATATACCCTGGGATTGTTTATTCATAATTTTGTGTTTTGGGGAACCGATATGGCAATGCATCTGGTAAAAACATTTGTATGTAATCAGCCTTATGATATGGCAACCTGCCTTGCAATGTTTACGAATTTATCGGCGAGCGTTATCTTTATATCAAGGGTAGAGATGTATTTCCATGAGCGTTATAAAGCGTATGCTGACGCAGTGTTCGGAGGGCGTGGTCTTGATATTCAAAATACAAGAAAGCGAATGTTTCGCCAGCTTGGCAGTGAACTGATGACCTTGATTCGACTGCAGTTTATTATTTCAGTTGTTATTTATCTGATTTTTGTAATCTTTCTTCCGAGAATGGGATATGCAGGATTGGTTATGCGAATTTATCCGATGGTAGCAGCAGGATATTTCATTTTATTTTTAATGTATTCAGAAATCATTTTCTTATATTATTTTGAAGATTTACAGGGCGCATTGGTTACGGCACTTAGTTTTTGCGGAGTAACGTTTCTTGCAAGTTTAATTGCGGTTCATCTTCCGGCAGTTTTTTTTGGAGTTGGAATCTGGACAGGTTCAGTAGTAGGATTTACCGTTGCTTATATGAGACTGCGTTGGATGGAAACACATATTGACGAGCATATGTTTTGCAGGGGAAATCTGATAAAAAGAGGAAAAGGAATTAAACCATCTGCAAAAGTGTTTGATATACGAGAATTAAAAAAAGAGCCGGAGGATGAAGAATGAGATGAAAAAAATATTATTTGTGATTAACACGATGGGCTATGGAGGTGCAGAGAGGGCATTATTAAACCTGATGTCTGCACTTGAAAAAGAACAGTATGAGATTTCTGTATTTGTACTTACAGGTCAGGGAGAACTGATTCATCAGATACCGGATTCGGTGACACTCTTAAACAAAAATTATAAAGATGTCTCTGTTTTGACCTCGAAAGGTCGTATGGAATTAATGAAAACGATTTTAAGAGCTGGAATCTTAAAAGGAGCATTTTTTCGCAGGTTTTCTTATCTGATAAAAAATAGTGTAAACATGAAACAGCAGGGGCGTTTTTTACCAGATAAACTTTTGTGGAGAATATTAGCGGACGGAGCACCGATGATGCCCAAAGAATATGATTTAGCAGTTGCATATTTAGAAGGCGGAGCGACGTACTATGTGGCAGACAGAGTGAAAGCAAAGAAGAAAGCAGCGTTTATACATATTGATTATAAGAAAGCCGGATATGGCGAAAAACTGGATTTGGGCTGTTATGAAAAGATAGACCGTATTTTTACGGTATCAGATGAAGTGAAAGAACATTTTTTAGGGGTTTATCCCAAATATCAAAATAAGGTGTCAGTTTTTCATAATCTGTTAGATATGGATAATGTAAGAACAATGGCAGAAAAGCCAGGAGGATTTCAGGATAATTTTAAGGGGATTCGACTTTTGACAGTAGGAAGGCTTGTAGCACAGAAAAGATACGATATGGTGATTCAAACAATGAAACTTTTGAAACAAGAGAGTAAGAAACCCATTCGATGGTATATCATGGGAGAGGGAGAACTTCGTACAAAATTGGAACAGCAGATTTCAGAGAATCAGTTAACGGAGGATGTGATTCTTTTAGGAGTAAAAGAAAATCCGTTTCCTTATTATTATAAGCAGTGTGATATTTATGTTCATGCAACCGGATACGAGGGCAAAAGTATTGCGATTCAGGAAGCACAGATTCTAAAAAAGCCGATTCTGGCAACGGACTGCAGCGGAAATCGGGAACAGATTGAGCAGGGAATAGATGGAAGATTATGTACACTTACACCAGAAAGTATTGGTGATGAAATTCTATGGATGATAGAACATCCAAAGGAATGTCAAAGTTATGGAGAAAAGGCAGAGAAAAAAGTATTACAGAGTAATAAAGGATTGGATGAATTTTTAAATTGGATGAAGTAGTTTTGGTTATTTACGAATGAGGGAAAAAGATGAGGACATTAGTGTTAATACCAGCATACAATGAGGAAAAAAATTTAGAACGAGTGATAGAAAATTTAAAGAAAAAAGCTCCACAGTTTGATTATATCATTATAAATGATGGGTCGACAGACCATACAGAAGAATTATGCAGAAAAAAACAGTATCATTATATCAGTCTTCCTGTAAATTTAGGATTGACCGGAGCAATGCAGACAGGGATGAAGTATGCAAAAGAAAAGAACTATGATATGGCAATTCAGTTTGATGCGGATGGACAGCATTTGCCGGAATACATACAAAAAATGGTGGACTGCATGGAGAAAACAAACTGCGATGTTGTGATTGCATCGAGGTTCTATGGAGGAAAAATGCCGCTTCGAATGAGAACAGCCGGTGCAAGATTGATTACAGCTGCTATTCGCCTGACAACAAAAAAATATATTTCCGACCCGACAAGCGGAATGAGGCTGTATAATAGAACAGTTTGTAAAAGATGCAAATAATTCTCCGGAACCGGATACACTTTCTTACTTAATCAGGCTTGGCGCAGATGTCAGAGAAGTGAGAGTAAAAATGGCAGAACGAACAGAAGGAAAAAGTTATTTAACACCGGTTAATGCATCGAAATATATGATGCAGATGCTGATGTCAATTTGCATCTTTCAGTGGTTTCGGGATAGAAAGGCGGTATTATAAGATGGGAATTTTAAGCTGGAAGTTTCGAATTGTATTGTTTTTGGGAAGCGTTGTTGTGTTTTTATTGATTGCCCGTTTCGTAAGAAAACAGAGAATTCAAGTGAAAGATGGAATTTTTTGGATTTTATTTAGTGTTATATTAATTATATTTTCAATTTTTCCAAGGCTTGCGATATGGGCTTCTTATTTAACCGGAGTACAGTCACCGGCAAACTGTGTTTTTATGCTTATTATTTTTACATTAGGATGTCACCAGTTCTTTTTATCAATTAAAGTTTCTCAGCTTACCATCAAAAACAGTGAGCTGATACAGGACATTGCAATTTATCGGACATTAGAAGGTGAGGAGAAGAGAGCAAATGGAGAGGAAAATTCATAAAAAAAAGATTTGCTTTTTTTCAGGAGACATTACAAGAAGTGGTGGAACGGAAAGGGTATCGGTACAGCTTGCAAATGAACTGGCGAAAGAAAAAGAATATGAAATCTGTTTTTTAAGCCTGGTAGAACAGGCAGACAAGCCTTTTTATGAAATAACGAATGATATAAAAAGATATTCTCTTGGAACACACTGGATTAATCCGGGACCTGGATATCTGCCTTTGATTGGAAAGTTAAAAAGATTTTTAAAAGCACAGGAAATAGATATTATAATAGATATTGATATTGTGTTGGATGTACTGTCGATTCCTGCTGCAAAAAGATTGAAGACAAAAGTGATTTCATGGGAACATTTTAACTGCGAATTTGAACAGAGTGTGCTGTATCGAAAATGGATTTCAAGATTGTCGGCAAAGAAAGCAGATTATATTGTAACGCTTACAGAGCAGGATAAACAGAGTTATGGAAAACTTCTAAAAAGAACTTCAGATATTGAAACTGTCTATAATCCTTTTTCTCAGGTGGAATTAAATGAAAATATAAGACGGGAAAACTGGATTGTGACAGTAGGAAGATTAACCTATCAAAAAGGAACAGATTATTTGGCAGAAGTAGCAAAAGAGGTATTAAAACAAAATAAAGACTGGAAATGGATTGTTTTGGGAGATGGGGAAGAAAGAAAAAAACTTGAAACCATAACTAAAGAGAATGATTTAGAAAAACAATTGTTTTTAAAAGGTAGAGTAGAAAATGTAGAATGGTATTTAAATCGTGCAAAATTATTTGTTTTGACATCAAGATATGAAGGACTTCCATTATGTTTGATTGAAGCAATGCAGATGAATGTTCCTTGTGTGAGTTTTGATGTTAAAACAGGACCTTCGGATATTATAGAAAACAATGTAAATGGAATTTTGATTTCAAGTTTTGAAATTGAAAAAATGATAAAAGAAATTAATGCTCTTTTAAAAGATAAATGTAGACTTCAAAGTATGTCTAAGAATACAAGAGATAATTTTGAACGTTTTAAAATGGAAAATATTATTAAAAAATGGAAAAATATATTTGAAAGATTAGAAAAATAGAGGAAAAGAAAATGGCACAGGTAAGTATTATTGTACCGGTATATCAGGTAGAAAAATATATCCGAAAATGTATTGAAAGTATACAGGCACAGACATTTTCTGATTTTGAATTGATTTTAGTGGATGATGGCTCAAAGGATGCATCTGGAAAAATTTGTGATGAATACGCCAAGAAAGATGATAGGATAAAAGTAATTCATAAGAAGAATGAAGGAGTAGCTCTGGCAAGAAATGATGGGATTAAACTTTCAAAAGGAAAATATGTCTGTTTTATAGATGGAGATGATTGGATTGAAAAGTTTATGATTGAAAACTGCATGAATAGAATCTTAGATACAGAAGCAGATGTGATTTTTCATGGTTATAAACAAGAACTATGGAAAAATAAAGTTGTAATAAATATAGAAGAAAAAAGTACTTCGGATTTTTTGGATACTTTAACGCATAGTGAAATGTCTGAAAAAATGGAAATGCTTTGGCCATATTGTAGTAGCTATGTATGGAATTATTTTTTTACCAGAAAAATAATTAAAGAGGAGCGTTTTCCAAATGTAAAGATTTCAGAGGACCATATATTTATATTAAATGTATTAAAAAAATGTGATAAAATTTCTTTTTTAAATGATTTTTCTTATCATTACTGTATGAGAATGGGTTCTTCTGCAAATAGATGGAATGATACAGGATTGTTTTGTCAAATAAAGATGATAGAAACTTGTCATGAGTTTATGGAATCCTTTAGTATTTCTGAACAAAGGAAAAAAAAGTTGATGGCGCAGATAACTTTAAGCGCTTATTCTTATGCAATTTATACATTTTGTTTTCCAGAATGTAAAATTTCAGTAAAAGAGAAAATGAGACAATTAAAAAAAATGAAGAAGCAGTTAAATCTAAATGAATTTATTCCTTATGTAGAAATGAAAGGTTTGTCGTTTTCTGAAAAAATAAAAACCAAGATGATTTGTAACAAAATGGAAATATTATTAGTTTTAGCAGGTCCGATATTTATGAAAGTAGTGCGCAGGGCATAAAGTTAATAATAATAGAACAGAAATATAGGATTATTGAAATTGAAGGAGATTATTCAAATGAAGAAAATTTGTGTTATTATGGGCGGAGTTCTGCCAGTTCGGATTAAATGCAATTTCTGTGCGTGAAAAAAGTTCAATTCCTATTTTACAAGAAATGACCAATAAGCCAATACAGGTAGTAGTAGACCCTGTACTGTTATTACAAAAAAAAGAATGGGAGCAAGTTGCACGAGTTCCGCAAATAAAACAACTATACTTAGTATGCTATTTATTGGAAGATAATATAGCACAAAGAAAAGCAGTGGAAAAATTAGCAAAGCGATTAAAGTTAAAAATATTAACATTTCCACACATTTTGTGTAATGTAGTTCGAAAATGCGATTTGTTTTTTGGTGACATTCATGATTATACTTCCGGTCCTCGTGAGTTTATCGGGTTAATTCAAAATGCCGAGCTTATAGTTACAGATTCTTTTCATGCATCAGTTTTTTCGATGATATTTGAAACACTGTTTTATGTTTTTAAACGAGATAAGGCAGATGCAAAAAACAGTACCAATCGACGAATTTATGATTTCTTAAAAGAGTATCAGTTAGTATCAGAAGAGAGTTTGGCAGAGGTAAATAAGATTCCAGAAGTTGATTTTAAATATGCTCATCAGCATTGGGAAAAAAGACGAGAAGAATCTTTGGAATATCTGGAACATGCATTAGGAGTTAAGAGGAGAAAACACAGGTGAAAAATCAATTAAAGGCGGGAGTTATTTTTTCTTATATATCAACAGGAATTACAGTACTCATACAATTAATTTACTTACCGATTATGATTCGGATATTAGGACAAAGTGAATATGGTCTTTATTCCGTGGTATCAGGGGTAGTTAGTTATCTGAGTTTGTTCAGTCTTGGATTTTCAGGGGCATATTTAAGGTTTTTTTCAAGATTTAAATACCAGGATGATAAAAAGAAGCTTGCTTCTTTAAATGGAATGTTTATTATACTTTTTTGTGTTTTGGCATTCATTGCACTTGTTTCTGGAATTATTCTTAGCTTTTTTCCTCGTCAGATTTTTGGCTCTAAATTATCAGATGCTGAGCTGATAAAAGCAAGAATATTGATGGCGATATTGGTTTTTAGCATGGCAATAGTACTTGTTAGTAGTATTTTTGAAGCAATCACAAGAGCATATGAGCAATATATATTTCAGCAGGCTGTTTATTTAATGGTAGTAGTAGTTAATCCGTTTTTATGTTTGCCTTTACTTTTAATGGGATATAGAAGTGTTATGCTTGTGCTTGTTGGAGCAGTGATTAGTATAGGGCGGCTGGTTGCTAATGTTTGGTTTTGTGTGTTTAAACTGAAGATTCCGATCTCTTTTCACAACTTTGAATTTAAATTGCTAAAGGAAATTAGTGCATTTAGCTTTTTTTTATTGTTAAACATGTTGATTGAACAAGTTAATTGGAATGTGGATAAATTAATTTTAAGTCATACAAGCGGAACAAAAGAAGTTGCGGTTTACGGTGTGGCATCACAGATTAATGGGTTATTTATTAACTTTTCCACGACTGTTTCATCTGTGTTTTCGCCTAAAATTAATCGGATTGTGGCAGAAGAGAGAGAAAATTATCAAAAGAAATTTACAAAATTAATGGTTAAGATAGGCAGAATTCAATGGTTGTTATTGGGAATGCTTACAACAGGATTTATTATATTTGGAAAATATTTTATTGTACATATTTATGCCGGTAAAGGATATGAGAAATCCTATATCACTTCATTATGTCTGGTGATACCGGCACTCATACAATTAATTCAAAATGTTGGAGTTGAAATGCAACGAGCGTTAAATAAACATCAGTTTTGCTCAATTATTTATTTTGTAATGGCAATCATAAATGTAGCTATTAGTATTCCGTTGGCAAATAAATTTGGAGCTGTCGGTGCAGCGATGGGAACAATGATTAGTTTAGTAATATCAGATGGGATAATTATGAATGTATTCTATCATAAAATTCTGAAAATCAATATTAAATTATTTTGGAAAGAGATTATGAGTACATTAAAAGGATTTGCAGTTCCAGTGATATCAGGAATACTGATTATGAAATACATAAAATTTAGCAGTATTATGGAATATTTAGTAGTTGGTGGAGTATATGTAGTTGTTTACAGTATATCTATTTGGAAGATGAGTTGTAATGAAGAAGAAAGAAAAATGGTTTTAGGATTAATAAATAAATTTTAAATGCAGATTTACGATGCTGAAATTGAAAGGAAGATTGATGAAAGAAGAAAATGGAAGAATGGATTAATACTCCATTCTTCCCAGCAACAGTCCTTCTTCTTGTATGCCCTGCGTATTTGCAAGTGAAATTTGTTTTTCACTTTGTGCATCCGTAATAGAAAGAAAAACCTGATAAGAACCGGACTTAAGACTTTTTCGTGGTAGAGAGACCGAAAGAGTCTTTTTTTGTGTACTTTTTAGTTTACGAAGGTCGTAGTCAATTGGAACAGAAGAGATTTCTCCTGTTTCTGTATTTTTAAACTTCAGTGTAGCATGAAATTCTTTTAAGGTGTTTCCAAATCCGGTATTTTGAAGTCCAATGGAGAGATTTAGCTGAGAGTTTAAAAATCCGGAAGATTTCATTGTGCATTTTGTAACCAGATACCGGTAGCCAAGGTGTGCCTGAATATAGGTATAGCCATCACATCCATAAAAGGCATCGTTTTGATTCCAGGTTGTATTTTTCCACTTATCGAGTACGGTGTTGTCATAGTCTGCATTTAAATAGGAAACATGCATGGTGGTTAAAGACTCAACTGCAGAAGGTAAATCATTATAAGAGTTGTCGGAAACCACTTCTCCGCCATTTGGAACATACTGGCATAACGTGTTTTGAAATTTTAATTCGTCTTCTCTTGTACCTTTATAGGACGGAGAAGTGGCATCTTTTCTTTTTGTATCGCCATAAGTGCCAAGGTCAGACACAGATCCTAACATTCCATCATTGTAAAGCCCCAATCTTGCTATAAGATTCCCATTTGCCTGAAAAGCCGGAAATTTTTTCGGAACATCGTATAAATTTGTAATCATACGCCAGTGGGCAGGAGTCCGGACAGATAAATAAATCGAAGAATCAATGGATTCATTTAAGTGATTGATTAGGGTATGAACGGAAGTATCATTCATAAATTCAGACCCATGCATTTCACCCCAGTTTCCGATAAAGATTCCCTGCATCAGATAAACAGAATCAGAGTACCGGTTTACGATTTCACTGACTTGGTCTATGTGGGTAAGGATGGTAGAAAGTGAGTCTGGTTCTGTCGCCTTTGCGATACCATCCAAGTCATAGAGAAAACGAAGAAGAATCTGAGTGTCGGTATTGGACCAGTCTTTGAAAATCTGTTCTAATTGTGAAAGGGCATGTTCACTGATATCGGTATTTTTATAATTTTTTAAATTGATTTCTAGAAGAACCAAAGAATCGGAATACGTGTCAGCGTGTGAGGCAATCGCTTCATCTGTGTCATTTAAAGTATACCCGATGATGTGATAATAACCTTGATAAGGATTTTCTAAGACTTCGTTACTTTCAGAAAATTTTTCAGCGGTAAAAGTGACGGATTGGCGCATACATCGAAGAATCAGAACAAGAATCAAAAGCCCGAATAAGAAAATGAGAAATCTTTGGATTAAATTCATTTTTTCTATTTCCTCCAATTTTTTCGTGTTTTTGATATTCTATCAATTTATGGGAAAAACGTCCAGATAAACTTAGAAAAAAATCTTTGGATTTTTAGCATACTGATGTATAATAAATGAAAATACGAAAGAAAAAATGAAGAAAATGGAAGAAAAACTTAAGAAAATAGTGGAAGAACAAAATTTAGAACAGGAAAATCCAGAGGAACTTGCCCTGCTTTTATGGCAGGTTTTAAAGCAGTATGAACAGGTAGAATTTCAGACGGTGAAAGGACTTGCGTTTACTTATGTAATAAAAGGCAACGAAATGTTTATTGACAGGAAGGAAAAGTCGATTACGAAGTCTTCGGTCTTACTTGCGTTTCAAAATTTGGTTAAGCAAGGAGGCATCATCAGTGGTCCGAAAAAGCTTGGAACATTTGGGGCGAGTTATTTATATCCGATTTTTATGGAATTAGGATGGATTGTGGAGTGACAGGTTTTGTCTATACAGGGAGAAAAAGAAAAGATTTTATTGAATAATCGAGAATAGACGAGAAGAAAGGTTGCAAAATTGGAAACTTATCTGTATAATGTGGTATTGGCTATAAAAATGAAAACAGAAAAGTAGAAAAAGCACGAATACAATAAAGAAATAGCAGGAGATTTACAATGACAACATTAAAAACAAGCTTATTATCCTACAAGAAAACAGAACTGGAATCTTATGCAAAGACATTAGGAATTAAAAGAATTTCTTCTTTAAAAAAAGCAGAAATTGCAGAAAAAGTAGCAGACGAATTATTAAATCCGGAAGTAATGGCGAAACGTCTGGCAATTCTTGATGATGCGCAGATTGCATTGTTTGAAAAAGCAGCAAAGGGTGCTTTTATGGCAACAGAAGCAGAGATGGATACAGCTTATGAAGCCTGTGCACTCGACTACATGCAGGTATCTGAAGAGGGAATGCTTGAGGTTACAGAAGATGTAGCGGAAGCTTATGAAAAAATGGACCAAGAGACATTTGAGAAAAAGAGAAAAGAAGTATCCTGGTTAGCGAAATGTCTTTCTTTTTCAGCAGCCATGTATGGGGTAGCACCGGTTGATACGGTCCGCACAGTCTATGAAAGCCGTCCACATTATCATGCAGATAAAGAAACGTTTATGGCATTATTTGATGAAATCCCTTATGAGATCAATCCATGTGTTATTTCTGAAGATGTCATTATGGACAGAAAATTAATCGCAGGAGATGCCTATGAAGCATTATTAAATGAACAGCAGGGAAAAAAATTCTATGTTCCATCCTGGCAGCAGGTGGAAGAACTTGCTACAAAGGGATGTCTGTTAGATGAAGCTTCTTATAAGAAATTGTTTGCATTTTTCCAGAAAGAATTGGAGCTTGGATATGAGGAGGCAGTAGCCGTAACAGCAGATATCTGGAATCATTTGTCAACAGGACATGGTGATGTTTACGGAAAACTTCAGGAAGTAATTGAAAAATATCATTTCCAGAGTAAGGAAGGTGTAAGAACATTCTCTACACTGCTTCAGGGAGTGGTAAACAGTACCAGAATGATTATTTACAGAGGTCATACTCCAAATGAAATCACAGTAAAGAGACCAAAAAATAATTTCCCGAATTTCCACACCGCACAGCCAAAGAAAAATCAGAAGATTTATCCGAATGATGTATGCCCTTGCGGAAGTGGTAAAAAATACAAAAAATGCTGTGGTAAAAATTAAGAAATAAATTTAAGAAACGAAGCAACAAAAGGAATGCCCGATTACAAAGAAAGAGTGAGGCAATATGAAGAAAAAAGGCTTATTTATTTTACTTGGATTGATTTGTATCGCTGTTGTTGGTGGTTCAGGTGCATTATTTATAACACGCGATAAGACAGGTCCTAAAATTATAGTTTCAGAGGACCGGAAGATAGCCTACAGTACAGATAGTGATAAAACAGTATTGCTTGACGGTGTGACGGCAATCGATGAAAAAGATGGAGATGTTTCGGATTCACTGAGAGTCGAGTCTGTGCGAAACAATGAAGATGGTTCATTAGAGGTGACGTATTCGGCAGTGGATGATTCCAATAATGTAACAAAACTTACCTGTAAGGTGGAAACTCTGAATCAGGAAAATTCAGATGAAGATGCGAAAGAAGAAAATACGGAAGCTTCTGAAGAGAATCAGGAAGAAAATCAAGAGAATACACAGCAGGATGAGGAAGATAAAGAGGCACAAAGTCAAGAAGAAGCAAATCAGGAAGAAGTTGATGATAGCGATTCTGATACAGATGCAGCAATCGCAGCACTTCCGGAGGGAAGTCCACAGCTTCGTCTGTCGACACATCAGGTAGATTTGCAGGTGGGTGCATCTTTTCAATATATGGACTACATAGAAAGTATTTCAGATGATAAAGATGAAACAAATGAGTTATATCGTAAAATTTATCTGACTGGTGAGGTAAATACAAGTCAGGCAGGGAATTATGAGATTTCTTATTATGTTACAGATAGTGATAAGAATCAGTCTAATATAGAAAAATTAACTGTAACGGTTCATGAATAACGAAATGGATTCTCGAAGAATTCACTGTATTTGCATAATGAGAGTTCGGGAATGTCTAGAAAGAGCAGGAGGATGAGAATGTTATTTGATATACATTGTCATATTTTACCGGCAATTGACGATGGCTCAAAATCAATGAAAGAAACAGAAAAAATGTTTCGGATGGCCAGAAAAGAAAGAATAGGAACGATTCTTGCAACGCCTCATTATAGCTGTGAAAGAGAACCTGAATTTTATAAAAGATGTCAGAATGTATACGAAGAAGTTTGTCAAATGATTCAAGAAAAGAATTTGGGAATACAGCTTTATTTGGGAAATGAGATTTTTTACAGTTCAGGAGTTTTAGAGGCATTGAAAAGAGGAGAAGCATTAACATTAAATCATACGAAGTATGTACTGGTTGAATTTGCACCCTATGTGGAACTTCTGACGATAAAAAAGGCAGTGCAGGAACTTCAGATGGCAGGTTATTTTCCGATATTGGCTCATATTGAGCGATATGAGTGCCTGAAAAAAGAATCGGAAGTACAAAATCTTGTAGATATGGGAGCTTATATTCAGGTAAATGCTTCAAGTCTGACGGGACGTCTGGGAATCCGAGTGCAGTGGTATCTAAAAAAATTAATGCGGCATGACTTGGTTCATGTCGTAGCAACAGATGCGCATGGCTCGAAGAAGAGACGCCCTATGATACAGGAAGCAGCAGGATATATCAAGAAAAAAGCCGGAGCAGACTACTGTAAGAAAATAACAGAAGAAAATCCGGAAAAAATAATTAGAGGAGAGAGGATTTGTGGATAAGTTAGAATTAACAGATGCAAAAGAACTGACAAATCAGGAAAAAGAAGTGTATCGTACGTTACGGACAAATCTGGAATTTACAGGAGTAGAAAACCGTGTAATTGCGGTTACGAGCTGTGGACCGGATGAAGGAAAAAGTACGGTGTCTTACAATCTTGGACGCACTTTGGCTTCCGCCGGAAAGACAACGTTATATATTGATGCGGATATGAGAAAGTCAATTTTGGCAAACCGACATCAGATTCAGGGGATTGAAAAGGGGTTAAGCCATTATCTTTCCGGTCAGGCTGATATGACAGAAGTTGTATACTCAACCAATAAAAAGAATTTCTTTATGCTTCCTTGTGGTCTGTTTCCGGTTAATCCAACCGAACTTTTAGGAAATGGAAGACTGGACAAACTATTAGAAGGTTTAAAGAAAACATTTGACTATATTATTATTGATACTCCGCCTCTTGGAAGTGTTATTGACGCAGCAGTTGTTGCAAAACGTTGTGACGGTTCTGTATTGGTGTTAGAAGCAGACCGCACACCAAAATCAATGGCAAAAAGTGTAAAAGAACAGCTTCAGGCGGCAAATCCGAATATCGTAGGTGTGGTATTGAATAAAGTAGATACCCATAAAGGCAGCTATTATGGTAAAAAATATGGAAGCTACTATGGAAAATATTACAAATAATAAATACATTGTGCCAGCACAATAGAAACAGGAAAAGAGGTACGAAATGAATAAAGAATACGATGACGAAATCGAGATTGATTTAGGTGCGTTATTTCAATGTCTTCTAAAAAAATGGTGGCTGATTGTAATCTGTGCACTGATTGGAGCCGGACTTGCTCTTGGAAGTACCATTTTACTGATTACACCAAAGTATCAGTCCAGTGCCATGCTTTATATTTTGAATAAAACAACCAGTGTAACTTCTCTTGCCGATATTCAGATTGGTAGTGCACTGACCGCAGACTTTGAAGTGATTGCAACAAGTAAGCCGGTAATTGACGGAGCAATTGAAACGTTAAAAAAAGAAGAAGGTAAAACATTTACAAGAGAGCAGATTTCAAAAATGCTTTCTATTACCAATAAAGAGGATACCCGTATTCTGGTGATTACAGCAACCAGTGAAAATCCTCAGGATGCCAGTATTGTGGCAAATGCGGTAGCAAAAAATACAGCGACTAAAATGGGTGAGATTATGAAATCTGATCCGCCGACTACTGTGGAAAATGCAGAAACACCGCAAGATTCAATCAGTCCAAGCTTGAAAAAGAATACCATTTTAGGATTTTTGGCAGGAGCAGTATTAGTCTGTGCAATCCTTGTCATCCAGTTCTTATTAAACGATAATATTAAGACAGAGGATGACATTGAAAAATATCTTGGTCTTTCTACTTTGGTAGCAATTCCAAAAGAAAAGGGAAAGAGTAGAAAGAAACAGGAAGTCAGACAGTTAAAAGAGGGTTCTCATGAAACAAAGAAATAAATGGTTCTGGGTGTTTTTTGTCATTTTTGTAATTGCGGTTGGAGTTGGAGCAGGATATTATTTCGGGCAAAAAGACCGTGAACAGGTTTATGAAGACCTGGCTGAGAAAAATAAAAAACCGCAGGAAGAAACGAAACAGGAAGAACAGACAACAGATGAACCGGCAGAAGAAGAAAAAACAGTAGAAATACCAATCGATTTTTCTTCTTTAAAAGAGAAAAATTCAGAGGTTTATGCATGGATTCGGATACCGGATACACAGGTAGATTATCCGATTTTACAAAGAGCATCGGATGACTTATATTATCTGGATCATACCATTGATGGTGCAGAGGGACTTCCGGGTTCTATCTATACCCAGAGTTTAAATTCACAGGATTTTTCAGATAAAAATACGGTGATTTATGGTCATAATATGAGAGACGAGACCATGTTTGGAGGTCTGAAATCTTATATGGATGAATCTTATATGAAAGCTCATTCGCAGATTCTTATTTATACACCGGAACATATTTTGACCTATCAGGTATTTGCTGCGGTTACTTATGATAACCGTCATATTTTAAATTCATTCGATTTTGAATCAGAGGAAGGATTTCAGGAATATCTGGATTCATTAAAAGAAGTGAGAAATATGTCATCTTATATTGACTCTGATGTTGAAGTCACAACAGAGGATAAAATTATTACATTGTCAACCTGTAATGGAAACAGTGATCAGAGATTTCTGGTGGAGGCAGTGCTTGTAAATGAAGAATAAGAGTGGAAAAATAGTAGCGGTGGCAGTGCTTGGGATTGCCGGAATCTTATGCATTGCACTGCTGACAGCAGGATACCTTAAAAAAACATCAGAGGCAAAAAAGGTATCCCAAAATAAGCAGACATCGCAGGCAGAGGTTTCACAGGCTTCGGATAATACAATTGAATATAACGGACATAAGTATGAATATAATACGGATTTGGAAAACTATCTGTTTATCGGTGTAGATAAAAAGGAAGAAGTAACCCTTCAAGATACACCTGGAACAGCAGGTCAGGCAGACTGTGTTATGATTCTTTCGGCAAATAAACAAACAAAGAAAGTTAAAGTGCTTCAAGTATCCAGAGACTCTATGACAGATGTTGATATTTACGATGCAAACGGAAATTATTATACGTCAGTGAGAGCTCAGATTGCGACACAGTATGCCTATGGAGATGGAAAACAAAGCAGTTGTCTCGCAATGGAAAAGACGGTTTCGGAGTTGCTATATGATTTGCCGATTGCAGGGTATGTTTCGCTTGACATTGCAGGGATTCATGCAATCAATGATGCGGTTGGCGGAGTTACAATTACGGTTCCCGAAGATTATACTTACATTGACTCTGCGTTCCAAAAGGGGGCTGAAATTACATTGACAGGGGATTTAGCAGAACTTTATGTAAGATATCGTGATATTAATCAAGAAGGAAGCAATAATGAACGTATGAGACGTCAGACCCAGTATATTCCGGCATTGATTTCTACGATTCGGAAAAATACAAGTGGGATTGCAAGTTATTATAATCTTTATAAAGATGTACTTGCCCCTTATATGGTAACCGATCTGGGAGAAACCCAGATTGATCGGCTCTCTTCTTATGAGTTGGAGGAAGAGACAGAATATGTCCCAGGTGAAGTCGTGCCAGGGGAAATCAATGAAGAATTTCATGTAAATGAAGAACAATTGCGTGATTTGTTGATAAATATGTTTTACAAATCAGTTCAATAATGCTATAATGAGCGCAAAGCACAAATAGAAATTTAGGAGGAAAATGATTATGAAAAAATTTATCGCTCTTGCATGTGCAGCAGTATTAACCGTAGCATCAGCAGTGACAGCGTTTGCTCAGCCAAGTGTAAGTGTATCTGGTGTAGTAACAGCTGTAACAACTGCTACAGATAAAGATGGAAAAGCTGTAAATGCAACATTTGGTGAAGTACCGGCAGAGTATGCCAGTGCAGTTGCTGAAGTAAAAACAGAAGCAAAATTAAAAGAACTGCTTGGTTCTGACTATACATCTACAATGCAGGTTGTTGATGTGAAAAATGTAACAGTTCCGGATGGTACAGTATTCCCTGTAACTATCACATTCAAAGTAACAGGTGTAACAGCTTCTACAAAAGTTGCAGTTCTTCACTACAACACAACAACAAAAGCTTGGGAAAAAGTAGAAAGCAAAGCCGGTGATGGTACAGTCACAGCTACCTTTACTTCCCTCTCACCGGTAGCATTCGTAGTTGACAAAGCAACAGCTGCTTCTACTACAACTACAAACAAAGGAACAACAACTACTACAAATAAGGGAACAACTTCTTCTACTACAGCATCTGCATCTACAACATCACCGAAAACAGGTGAAACAAATGTTATGATGTATGCAGGAATCGTAGCTGTAGTAGCAGTAGCAGGAATGGCTGTTACAAGAAGAAAACGTGCTTAATTAACTACATCATATAGTTATAGCAGCTATAATTAAGAAATAAAAAGTCCGGGTATGGTGCTTCCCGGACTTTTTTAATTTACGGGAAATTCTGTTCTATGAGGTCAAGTGGATATTCGCAATCCGCTTCGCTACTTGCTCATAACCAAATAGCTGCT